>Ga0209023_10003190_pt1 | contig 19780 bp, 18 predicted proteins | sample LakOneMetagenome_FD_187468 | JGI IMG/M metagenome (GOLD analysis project Ga0209023, IMG submission 187468) | Freshwater and sediment microbial communities from Lake Erie, Canada (SPAdes) (version 2) | ecosystem: Environmental > Aquatic > Freshwater > Lentic | place: Lake Erie, Canada...
AATATTTGGAATACCTAAAATAGTGACACCATTGTCAGTGACAACATTTTCACCATTTTTAGAGCCTTCAACATTACCCCCCGTTTCAACCGCCATATCTAGGATGATTGAACCTGGTTTCATTTTGGCAACAGTTTCAGCTTTAATTAAACGAGGTGCATCACGACCAGGTAAAAGTGCAGTTGTAATCACGATATCTGCATTTGAAACAGCTTTATCTACAATGATGGCTTGGTCTTTGATGTATTGCTCACCTGGCATCCATCCATAACCGTTTTTAGCAGCATCAGCAGCTTTTTGCTTTTCTTCATCAGACATAGGAACGTCTAACCATTTACCGCCAAGTGATTCAACTTGATCACGTGCAGTTGGACGTAAATCAGTTGCTTCTACTACAGCACCTAAACGTTTAGCCGTTGCAATCGCTTGCAAACCAGCAACACCAACACCCATGATCACAATACGAGCTGGCTTAACCGTACCAGCAGCAGTCATCAGCATTGGAAACATACGTTGATATTCCGCAGCAGCCAAAAGCACTGACTTATAACCTGCAAGGTTGGCTTGAGAAGACAATACGTCCATGTTTTGCGCACGAGACAATGTACGTGGCAAAAGTTCTAACGCAAATGCAGACACTTGTTGTGACGCAAATTGATCAAGTTCAGTATTGCGGTAAGGGTCAAACATTGCAACGATGGTTGTACCAGCTACAAGCTTTTGAATTTCGTCACCATACGGCGCACGAACTTTCAAAATCATCTGACTGCCTGTATAAGCATCATCTGTAATTTTTGCACCAACCTGTTCGTAAGCACTATCAATAAACGCAGCTTTTTTACCAGCTCCACGTTCAATGACTACACTATGACCAGCGCTGATCAACTTTTTTACTGTTTCTGGTGTAGCAGCAACACGGTTTTCACCAGTAACAGTTTCTGTTGGGATACCAATCTGCATGAGCGTTCCTCAAGCTAATTTTTCTTCAAGTAAACATCGTGAAACACGATGTTTTCCTCAGGACGTGTTCTTATGTATTTTTGGATTCTAATTGAACTTAAATAAAATACTACCCAATATTTATTTAATAAATACCCATATTTTGAACTGTGTGGTTCACAAATATAAATCTACGACATACTAGGTATTCATTTTACTTTGCTAAATATTTGAACATTTTTCTACTTTTCTAGCTTATTTATACTTTTAATTATTAATTTGCTGTTTTTTTATACTCTTCTTTAATCAATTCTTCCTTTACGATGGACAACTGATTGGCATTTTAGGCATGGTGTACTTTTTCTGACTTAAGTTTTTAATCTTTAAATGACCAAGAAAACAAGCGTCTTGACCATGATCAAATACCATATTCGCCTTATTGACAAGATATAGCATGATTTTGCAGATCTGAATTGGCTATTTATTCCATAACTCTGGTCAAAAGTGTGATCTTTATTTATTCCTTTTTTTAATTCAATTAATAAAAAAAAGTATTTGGAACATATGCTTAAATATTTCATCCAAAACGCTAGATTAAATGCATGAAAAGTTCATTTTACTTGCCTAGTCATTTTATCTAGTAATAATGCAATAGAATATTTTAGCTTCAAATTTTAAATGCACCATTTTTGTGCTTTTTTCGACCTAATTTTGGCTCTATTTCACCCTTTTTCAATATCCTTGCAATAATCTTCATCTATTAATTATTTTGATACATATTAATTGCATTTTAATGAAGCATTTAAAACATTTCCTATTTGTTCACGTTAATGCATTACAATTTTTGATTAGATTGATTCTTTTTTTGCATTTTCCCTCTGTTTCATCTGCAACTATACTTCTCCATAGATTTTGATCTACTTCCACTATCAACAAAGTAGTTAGCATGAAACTTACTCTCTCCAGCACTCAAGTTGGTTCGCTTTTCGCACTCGGTGCTGCATTTTTATTTAGCACCAAAGCCATTTTCATTAAACAAACCTATGCCCTTTCACCACTGGTGGATGGAACAGTATTAATGGCTTTAAGAATGGCGAGTGCCTTACCCTTCTTTTTACTGCTGTGTTGGTTCAATCGTCATCACAATAAAAATATCAGTGCTAAAGATTGGGGAATGCTAATTCTGGCAGGTTTAATTGGCTATTACTTTTCAAGCTGGTTAGATTTTGCTGGCTTGATGTATATCAGTGCATCACTGGAACGGATCATTTTATTTTTATATCCAACACTAACTGTGATTTTGACCAGTGCTATTTATAAACAAAAACTCAGGTTAAAAACCATCATTGCCATCGCTTTAAGTTATGGTGGTACTGTGATTGTGATGTTACAAGAACAAAGCACGGTACCTCATGAAGGAAGTTTTTGGTTAGGTGTCAGTCTAGTATTTGCTAGTGCCGTTTGTTTTGCATGCTATTTATTGATGACACCACGTTTGATTCAAAAATTTGGCTCTTGGAACTACACGGGTTTAGCTTTAAGTATTGCGTGTTTTGGTACATTGATCCATTTCATGATTACAACGCCACATCCAATTCAATTACTGACTCAATTACCTATACAAGTATTATGGTACGGCATTGCATTGGGTTTGTTGGTTACGGTTTTACCGACGATATTAATTGCGCAAAGTATTTCGCGTTTGGGGGCTGCACAATCTGCCATGATTGGTTCAATTGGACCAATTCTCACCATTATTTTAGCGGTTGCTTTGTTAGGGGAGCACATGAATGCGATACAATGGTTTGGTTGTTTGTTAAATATTATTGGTGTCATGATGATCACCTTATCTAAGAAGAAGCTGGCACACTAATACTACTGGTACTTGGACTACTGGTACATTAGAACTATTGATATGTACTTCTTATATGCACCCCAAGAAATCAATCGGAATAGATATGCACTTTAAAATTGTATCGCCAAGCGCATGTGTTGATATTGAAAATATTCAATTGGCCAAATCTCATCTTGAATCCTTAGGGCACCAAGTCAGCTTGGGACAATATGTATTTTCCCAATATCGATATTTGGCAGGAACAATTGAACAGCGTGTTGATGATTTAAAACAAGCCTGCTTAGACCCTACGGTAGACGCAATTTGGTGTGGACGTGGTGGTACTGGGGCAGGAATGTTACTTCCCTATTTAGACGAGTGGATTCTAAATAAACCGATCATTGGTTATTCTGACACGACTGTGCTGTTAAATTATGTCGCCATGCATGGTGGGAAAGCACTACATGCACCTGTTTTCCAAGAAATTGCCGTTAAAAATTTAGATAATAGCCTATTATCTTACGATGCTTTAAAAACCATTAGTTTATTAAATCCTGATCAAAATAAACGACAACATTATGCATTAACAAATTTGAATGATTTTTCCCAAGATCAAGCGATTGAAGATGTAAATGTTTTAGGTGGCAATTTAACTGTTTTATGTAGCTTACAAGGAACGCCATACGATCTACAACTTCGTCAACCCAGTGTATTATTGATAGAAGATGTCGGCGAACCGTATTATCGAATTGAACGTTGTTTGACTCAACTATTACAGAGTATTGATACCTCTCATTTAAAAGCGATGGTTTTAGGTGATTTTTACCAATGTCCACAAAAAAATGTTCCGCAAAGCATCGCTGAAATTGCCAATGAGCATTTAGAACCTTTAGGCATAGCACTGTATCAATGTGATTGGTTTGGGCATGGACAACATAACCGTCCATTTTGGATTGGTAAAAAAGGCAAGATTATTGATTCACAATTGATTCTATAATGTAGAAATAGCAAAACGTTGATCAAATTGATTCTTAATATGAATTTTCAAGCGAATCCAGAGCAATATGATTCGCTTAATTGATGTTAAGGATACGATATGAATATCATTGTCAATTCTATCGAAGATAGCGAATCTAAAATCAAATCAGTTGCGTATTTTCAATTTATATCGAAAGTATTAAGCCATTTCATCCAAATCTGTATTCACATGTGTATTTAACAAAGTCATCAAAACATCTTGAAAATGTGCCCCCGCAGATTCCTGTCCCAACTGATCTTCAGGATTACGCAAAGGACATTGCTGTAAAGACAAACAACCACAACCAATACATTTATCTAGCTGTTGACGCAACTTGAGTAAATTCATGATTTGTTGCTCCAATTGAGCCTGCCATGTTTTCGACATCTTTTGCCAATCTGCTTTACTGGCCACTTGATGCTTAGGTAAAACCTGAAAAGCGTCTTTGACTTGCTGTAAGCTAATTCCAACCTGTTGTGCAATCTTGATAATAGCAACACGGCGTAACATAGCCCGTTGATAACGACGCTGATTGCCCTGCGTGCGTGTACTCCAAATCAAATCTTTTTCTTCATAAAAGCGGATTGCAGGAACACTCACATCACTACGTTGAGCCAATTCTCCAATGGTTAACCATTGCTGCAACTCTTTTTCTTTATTGCTTTCTTTATGATTCTGATGTTGTTCCAATTTACACTTGACCTCAAGTTAACTTGAGCTTTGATACTAACAAATATTTTAAAGCCATTGTGAGTACAACAACGTGAATTCAAAATCTGAATCATGGGAAATCAAACCATTCAAAATGTTTAACCCAAATACACTTTATAATCCAAATGCATTTGCGTATAGTCACGTCGCTGAAGTACGTCATTATTTGCGTATTCTTCACATATCTGGACAAGGTGGTGAAAACCAACAAGGACAACTATCCAAAGATTTTGCGCAACAAGTTCATCAAGCTTTTTCAAATGTTCAACATGCTTTAGATGAAGTCGATGCATCAATATTGGATATTGCTGTTTTAAGAATACTCGTGGTTGATCACAGCCCTAAAAAACATCAGTTTTTAATTCAGGAAATGCAACAACGTTGGAAAGGTCACGCTTTTCCTGCTTGTACGCTTATTCCTGTCCCGTGTCTTGCTTTACAAGGGATGCTCATTGAAATTGAAGCAACCGCTTATTGTATGTAACTCCAAGAACTAGGAAACCCTTATGAATGCTCAACTCGATATTAGCCAAGATAAAGCATTGCTTTGGTTAATGGCGATTGCCTGTGGTTTATGTGCAGGAGCAAACTATTATTGCCAACCGTTGATTCATTCAATTCAACAATATTTTCAAGTTCCAGAGTCACAAGTGGCGTTAACCGTCACCTTCGCTCAAGTGTCTTATGCACTCGGTTTATTATTTATTGTCCCAATGGGAGATATTGTCAATAAAACCAAGTTCATTCCCCTACTCATGTTTTTTTCAGCAATTGGATTATTGATCTGCGCATTTGCAGTCAATCTTCCTATGCTCTGGTTCGGTACAATACTTGTTGGATTATTTTCTGTTGCCGCTCAAGTTTTGATTCCGCTTGCAACCATGGCAGTTCAACCTGAAAAAACGGGTGAAGTGGTTGGTTTTTTAATGAGTGGACTGTTGGTTGGATTATTGCTCTCTACCAGTTTGGCAGGTTTATTCTCAAACCTCGTCAATTGGAAACTGATCTACATTGTCAGCTCAATACTCATGTTAATTTTAGCTTTCATGTTAAAAAGCCGTTTGCCACATGTGCCGACATCTAAAATGAGTTATGGCAAAATTTTCCACTCGATGGCAGTCCTGTTATCGGAAGAAAAACGCCTTATTTATCGCTCTTTGATTGGTGGTTTTGCCTTTGCTGCAATGAGTATCTTATTTTCCACCATTGCTGTTTTACTCACCTCTGAACCTTTTAAATTACCCGATTTTATGGTCGGTGTTGCAACCTTAATTGGCGTATTTGGCGCATTAAGCACGACTAAAATTGGAAAATTTGCAGACCGAGGTCATACCACTTTATTGACTTGGATTGGAATTGCCATCTTAGCTATAAGCTGGGTGTTCCTGTACTTTGGAGGAAAATCACTCATCAGCTATATTTTAGGTTATGGCATTATTAATTTAGGACTTGCCATTGTCCACACGAGCAATCAAAACATTATTTTCCGACTACGACCAAATGCAAAATCACGGATTAACTCTATCTATATGACCGTTTATTTTACGGGTGGCGCATGTGGTTCGGCTTTAGGTGTTTATGCATGGCATCATGGCGGTTGGACAATGACCTGCATTGTGGGTTTATGTTTAGTGGTTGGTTCTGCACTATTTGCATTGTTGGATCGTTTGCTCTTATCAAAAACCCAAACGGCTTAAAGATTTAAAGAGCGAAACTGATCAATAAAAAATCCTTCGAAAATCGAGGGATTTTTTATGAGCCTGTCTTTTTTAAAATATTTGAAAAATCTACTTTTAGAACAGTTTATAGTTCAAGATTATTGCTCAAAATATCAAGACATCTGTAATACAGGATAGTATGGTTTATTGAATTCAAAGATGATTGGATTTTCTAAGATAATGTATATCAATGTCGGTAAGATTGCGCTCAGAATATTACATGCATCCTGAAACTGGTTACGATTCATTGCACTATTATAAGTTGAACCACCATTGAGTATCTGCTTTTGTATCGTTTCTAGTCGATTAAAAATCATGCAGAGTAAATCAAGTGTATCTTTCGTTTGTACAACTTGCTGCATCTGCTTTTTCTCTATTTCAAAAGCGTCTTTCCATGCTGTTTGGCTGATTTCCTGATTTTGATAGTCCCAAAATGGCTGAAAGGTATAAGGACTTTCAATCGTTCCAACAATAGCTTGGCTTAGTTTTACCCAAATAAGCGGATAGATTTTATGTTCTTGATCGGATTGTAAAATTTTACTTAGAAACTGTTTAACGTTTTGCTTTTTGCGCATGCTTTCTTTTAAATTTTGCACATCACTTTCTTGAAAATATATCGCCTTAAAACTAATCCATAGACTGATCAGTTTAAGATCCAAATCATCATCTAATAACATTGCTTTTTTAAACCAACCCAAACTACGTTGGATGCGTAAGTTAAATTGATCGGAGTTTCCTGCTTTTTTACTCTTATAAATTTCTTCTAAAACAAACATCTATTTTCTCAATATTATGTTGTTATTCATTAGAATAATTTTATTGAGTTTGGAAGAATTACTCAAGATTTTTAAATCTTCGGGCTGTGGTGCCATTGATACACGACTCTCTACAATTTTGCTGACGATTTCAAATGATAAAGAAGTACAAAACTAGAATATTTTGCTCATCCAACTAACTCTGATCGGTCAGTACAACATCATTTCTGCTAAAAATTTATTATTATCAAATATAAAAATATATCCAACCATGCTATTTAATCCATTTAGATTATCAAGCCTTACTACACTTCTTATTATAAAAAAGCACTAAAAACATTTTAACAACACACTAAAAAAACTATTTAAAATAAGATAAAACCAAGAATATAAAACTTAAAATTTGAGCAAATATTCTAATAAATTCTCAAAACACTATAATTTAAATTAATAATACAAAACCATTATTTCAGAATATTAAGATCAATTAAAATAAGCATCATTTTAATCTAAAAAAGATAAATAAGTAACACTTTTCACATATTTTTTTAAACAAAACACCATAAAAATGATCACAATTCAATCAAATAGAAAAAATTATGTAAATAACTTTCACGTAAAAAACAATATTTGAAATATAAATTTTATCCATTCTAAATCAATAACTAACAGGATTAAATCAAAACACAATATCAATAAAAATATATCTTAAAAGCAGAATAACTGCTTATAAATAAAGGAGGAAGCATTTACATGATTAGGAAAGGGTTTATAATTCACCGCTTATTTTATGATATGAATTAATGTAGAGATCTTTATTATGCGTAATATTATTTTATCTACTTTTATGATGACTTCTATTTTTGCATCTTTCACAACAAATGCTGCAGCACCTGTGACTGCTCAATTTAATGTGACGATTAAAGTGAATGAATCATGTAAGTTTGATAGTGCCAATGATGTTAACTTTGCTGATATAGATCGCTCAACAGATGTCAATAAAACTGCTGAAGGTAAACTAAATATTACTTGTACATTGGGAACACCGTATCAAGTTGCTTTAGCGGGTAATGGGAAGATGACAAATACGGCTGATACAACCAGTACGATAGCTTATAATCTTTACCAAGATCCAGCTTATGCTAAAAACTGGGATGACAGCAAAAACTTACTTTCTAACGCGGGTTCAGGTACATCACAAGCACTTTCTGTTTATGCAAAATTAGCGGGAAATACAAATGTTAAAGCGGGTAATTATTCAGATACAGTCACTGCAACTGTAACTTACTAATCACCGTTTTACTTGTTGATAGGGTATCAAACCATATGTTAAATAAGTTCTTACGTCATCTATGTAGTAGCTTTTTGGTACTCTATTCAACTGTCGCATTTTCTGCGAGTCTTCAAGTCGCACCTATTTCTGTAAAATTTGAGCCCACAAAAACGGCTGAAGCGATTTGGTTAACCAATACCAGTGATCAACCGATACGTGCACAAACGAGAGTGCTTAAATGGACTCAAAGCGATGAGAAAGATATTTTAAATCCAACGCGTGAAATTGTTGCAAGCCCCGCTGTTACTCAAATCCCAGCTGGTGGTCGGCAATTGATTCGAGTCATTAAAGTTGCGGATCTTGATCTACAGCAAGAGCAAAGTTATCGTTTATTGATTGATGAATTACCAAGCGCTGAAAAGCCTGAAGAACAAACTGGCTTACAATTATTATTACAATACTCGATTCCTGTATTTATTCAGTCAAAACAAGATATTAGCGTTAAAAATAATATTACATCCTTAGAGCAAGTTCATTTTAAATATACACACCAAAAATTAACTATTGAGAATAATGCAAATAGTCACGTAAGACTCAGCCAATTGAGTTATATCAATCCAAATGGTGAAAAGATTCCATTGGTGAATGGACTCTTAGGTTATGCATTAGCTAAAAAAACAATGTCTTGGGATATTCCAAGCAATAAAAATATGCTTCCAAATGGAAAGTTTGAGGCAAGAATCAATAGTGATGCACAAGCGCAAATCTTAATCATCAAATAGTTATTTACTCGTTATTTGCATGAAAAAGACACCCTATGTCTATGGCTATATTTTTAAAACACTCACATGCTGCTGTTTAGCCTATCCCTCATGGGCTTTTTCAACTCCAATTGACACTGTATCTACAGCAAATATCGAACAAGAGTTATATTTAGATACTATTTTAAATCAATCCCCTAAAACTATTTTAGGCCATTTCATTCAACTAGAAGATGATTTATTAATCAGCAGAACAACGCTGCAAAGCTTAGCGCTCAATATTAAAATAGCGGATCAAGCCGATCATCCTAACTTTATCAGCTTAAACAAAATTGATGGATTAAAATACCAATACGATGCATCAAATCAAACGATCAATTTAGATGTTTCATCAGATTTATTGTCATTGAATACACAGATCATGGGGTCACCTACCATTGCCCCTGCAATAATCAATAAAGACCATTTACGATCAGGGATCTTATTCAACTACGATATTCATACTCAATATAATCAAGATGAATTATCACAAAGCCTTTGGAATGAATTGCGATTTTTTGGTGCCAAAACTGGAGGTTTCTTTAGTATTTCTGCGAATCATTTATATCAAAAAAATGATCGTGAAACTTCATTTAATAGTGAAATATTAGATAGCTATTGGCAAAAAGATTTCCAAAAACAAGCTATTTCAGTGACTCTAGGCGATAGCCAATCTAGAGCATTAAATTGGAGTCGTTCTACACGTATTTCTGGTCTAAAAATTGCAAAAAACTATAGCCTGCAACCGTATCAAACCACGTCCCCATTAGAATCATTCAAAGGTTCAGTGCTGCTCCCTTCTTCAATTGATTTATTGATTAATGGTATCCAACAAAGCAATACTCAAGTTCTACCTGGAAATTTTGATATTCAAGCAATACCAACGATTACTGGCGCTGGAACAGCACAATTGGTCATTACTGATTTAAATGGTCAACAACGTGTCGTTAACTTTTCGCTTTTTGGCGCAAACAATCTACTTCAGAAAGGGCTTTCTGATTGGGATGTTAATTTTGGTGTAAATAAACTTGATTATGCTATTAAATCATTTAGTTATGATGACCAACCACTTTTCAATGGTTCATATCGTTATGGTTTAAGCCAAAATACCACACTCGAAAGTCATGCTGAGCTCGCGGATGGTTTACAACTCACAGGGCTTGGTTTCATACATCGCCTACCCAAGACTTTAGGTATTGTAAATGCCTCATATAGTTATAGTCAGTTAAATCAAGAAAGTGGTCAACTTTATAATTTAGGTTACCAATGGAATAATAAACTCTTCAATATTTCTTTTGAACATCAACAAGTTTCAGAAAACTATGGTGATATTGCCAGTACACTTGGGTATAACTATACACGACAATCGAATCGCGCTTTTCTAGGTTTAAATACTGAGTATGGACAATTTGGAGCAAGTTATGCACAACAAGATTATGATGAATTTCAAAATAAGTTTTTAATTTTTAACTGGTCACATGTTTTTGCATCAAAAAATTATTTAAATATCAGTATGACTCGTGATTTAAATGCCAACAATAACAGCGTTTATTTATCACTTAATATTCCATTAGATCGACAAACTCAAGTCGCCTTACATGCTCAAAACAATAATGATAACCCGCAATTCTCAGCAAGCGCTCGCCGAACAGCCTTGCAAAACCAAGATGATTGGGGATGGCAAGCTTATACAAACTATACAAATTCAAATGATTACACCCTACAAGGAACCCTACAGCGTAATAATCACTTTGGGGAGTGGGAACTCGGTATTCAAAATGATCATGTGGGTAACCAAAGTTATTCTAGTTCGATGTTTTCGGGTCGAGGAAGTTTGTTAATGATGGAAAATCATTTCTTTAGCATGCGTCAAACACTTGGCTCTTTTGCGGTCGTTTCAACCCAAGGTGTACCCGATATTCCAGTGCAACTCGAAAATAGGAATATGGGGAAAACCAATAAAAAGGGCTTATTATTGATTGATAATATCAACGCTTATCAACATAACGATTTGTCAATCGACACCCTTGCCCTACCTATTGATTATAAAATTGAGAAAACACGTATAGACACCGTGCCTTATAGTGGTAGTGGCGTATTTGTTGAATTCCCTGTGTATAAAATGAAATCTGTACAATTTAATGTTATAGATCAAAACAATACTGCTTTGCTTATGGGAAGTCGAGTTTGGAATCAAGATCAAAAACCAACAGAGACAGATAAAGAAACAACGATTGTTGCGAGAGATGGTATCGTATATTTAGAAAATCCAAAGGCAACCTCTATCTATATCGAACATGATCAAAAACTCTGCCAGTTGACACTACCTGAATTAACCAAGAAATCTGGGTTCATAGACTTAGGGAATCTGAAATGCTTGTAAACATAATGCGATTTATATTTTCAAAAACTCAGACTTTGGCTTTTTTATCTCTGAATATTTTCTTGTTCTCCCTAGTATCAGCAACATTTTTTAGTACTGAATCATTTGCAACAAAAAATACAGGAAGCTGTTGGATCTCAAGCCCTCAATTGAACTTTGGCACAGTATCAAGCAGAGGCGGGACAAGTAATACCAATGTACGAGTCACATGTAACCATTATAATCACAGCAAACCTGTAAACCTGACCTTATGTTTATTTGTCCCTGAAGGAAACCCTACCCTAGCCAATAATCGCCGACGAATTTCATCGAACAGAGGCAGTGGAAGTGATTATTTAAGCTATGACTTATTTTATGATGCTGCTTTGACTCAACGTATAGACACGACTGCAAATACATCCTCTTTACGTTGTATTCAACAAAGCTTTTCAACCAGTGAAAACCAAAAAAACTTTTTAATGACTTTATATGGTCACATTTACCCAGCGCAGAATGTAAGTGCTACATCTTATAGAAGTTTTAATATGCCAATCACGCTTATGTATGCTTCTAGTGAAGATAGCATTCCTTCTGCTCAAGATGTAATTTCCAATAATCAGACTGCAACCAATAATTTATTGGTCACTGCTGAATATGAAAATGGCTGTAATTTGCAAAGTGTTCCTGATTTAAATTTTGGACAAACCAATAATTTGCTACAAGAAAAAACCAACTCAACCACAATTTCACTTTCTTGCCCAACCAATACCACATGGAAAATAGGTTTGGACAATGGTTTAAACTATGATGGTATTTCAAGACGTATGCGTAAGGGTATAGATTATATTCCCTATTATTTATATAAAAATTCAAATTTCACACAGATTTGGGATACCAATAGTGACTCTCAAGGCGTTGGTAATAATGGCATGCAACAAATTAGAATTTATGGAAAAGTTCCTATTCAAAATAAATTGATCCCTGCTGGTGAATACAGTGACACAGTTACTGTAACGCTAACCTATTAAAAGTGATGATAAAGCAATAAATTAGAATAATTTTAAATCACTTAATTCAATCAAAGGCTGACTCATGTAGAAAACATGCATATTCTCTCTACAGCCTTTTTCCAGTTAAAAATCAGCTCAATAAAAATTGTAAATACTTGAATATTACACTAATATCAAAGAGCACTATTCATAATAGGGATAGCAAAATTTTACATTGGATAAGTAAAAACTATTTTATTAAATTTTAACTTTAGAGAATTAAATCTTATGAAGTTACCTATATTTTTATTCGTAATCGCGGCACTCATCGGTTCTTCTGCCTATATTTATGCAGGTAGTCAAAACTCAACTCAATTTAGAGTACAGATTCATATCAAAGAATCATGTAACATTTCTTCCGAAGACAGTTCCAGCTTAGATTTCGGCACAGTCAATCGGTTTGAAAATAATGCGACCTCTCAAGGCAATTTAAGCATTCATTGTACAAATGGGACACCTTATAATATTACCTTAAAAAGTGATCGTCAGATGGCGAATCAGTCCGCTTTAAATATCACGATTCCGTATACACTTTATCAAGATGCTACACGTCAGGTCATTTGGGGAGAAAGCCTCAATGAAGGGTATAATAATACTGGTATTGGCTCTACTCAACATGTGCCTGTTTGGGGAAAAATATTAAAACAAGATACCAATGTTCCTAGTGGAATCTATTCCGATACTGTGACAGCAACTGTTAATTATTAAAGAGTTAAAGAACTTTAAGTTAAAACACTATAAATTGATCTCCATTACGCTTCATCTGAGAATCTAAGAACATCATAAACCTGCAACCTTTTCACAGCCGTTCTTTAGTTTCGTCAGTGATTTTAAAATGTACAAAGATATTTTATTAAAACGTGTTGAGTGGTAAATCAAAACGAAATTGCCCCCATAAGATTCTTATAGGGCAATTTAAGCAATACAAAAAATCGCTATTGATTTGAATACATACTAAAAACTAGCTTGAACTCCGCATTGTCAAATTTAAACCTAACCCTTTCCATCCATTTCTGAAGTTTCTACCTCTAGATTATTGAGTAATTGACCACTATGTTGTGGTTTCACTAACGGTGCTGTTGGGCGAGGTTTACGTTGCGTATATTGCATACCTACACCTGCATAAACATCATCAGCTGCGATCTCTGTTTCAAATCTTTGATTATCTAAAGATCGGATGTCTTCACTCAATTGTTCAATCTCTTCAGGGCTTACACCTATTTGTTCTAATGCAATCTGTCCAAAAAGCATCGCAGATTCAAATGTCTCTCGAACCATAAAATCAACATTATGCTTAGCTAAATACAATGAATGCTCACGATCATAGGAACGTACAATCAGTTTTGCTAAAGGGAATTCTACACTGACCAACTCTGCAATCTTATTTACAGTTTCTTTTTTATCAACACAAATCAATATCGCTTCTGCTGTATCGGCGCCAGATGCATGTAAGATATCTAAGCGAGAACCATCACCATAATAAACATCAAATCCAAATTTCTCAGCGTTTTGAATCATATTGACATCAGTATCAATAATCGTAATGTCTACATTACGTGCCAACATCAATTGACTCGCCACCTGACCAAAACGACCAAAGCCAATAATCAACACCTTGCCCGTTAAACTATCCGCAACCTTCACTTGGTCCAATAAATTTTCATCGTTTGGCAGGGTAAAACGCTTAAAGGCAATCCCGATGATAGGTGTAAGCACCATAGACAAAATAACAACGGCTGTTAAATTCGACTTAATCGTATTATCAATAATCTGGGCTGTGGTCGCTGCACTAAACAAAACAAAGGCAAACTCTCCCCCTTGAGCCATCAATAAAGCACGATCTAATGCTTCAAAATGATTACTTTTGGTGAGACGTGCAACGATATAAATCATCAATGCTTTGGTCATCATCAAAGCAACCACACCACTGAGAATTAATGGCCAGTTTTTAGCAACCACCGTTAAATCCAAAGACATGCCAACGCCTAAGAAAAATAAGCCAAGCAATAAACTTCGAAAGGGTTCAATGTCTGCTTCAATTTGATGTCGGAAAGTAGATTCCGAAAGTAAAACGCCTGCTAGAAAAGCACCCAACGCCATAGATAAACCACTTAATTGCATTAGCAAAGCAGCACCCAATACGACCAACAGGGCCGCTGCTGTCATGACTTCTCTGGCTTTGGCTGCTGCTAAAATTCTAAATAAAGGATTTAACAACCAATGACCTGCAATAATTAATGCAGCGATTGCAAGAAGTCCGATTCCAATGCCTTGCATACCAACTGAGGCGCTTTCCACAGCTTTGTTTGGTGCCATGAAAGCAACCAATGCTAATAATGGAACAATCAGCAAATCTTCAAATAATAAGATCGCAACAATCTTTTGACCTCGGGGTTGATGCAACTCGCCGCTATCATTTAACAGTTGCATGACAATTGCTGTAGATGTCAGCACAAAACCAGCAGCACCAATAAATGCTATTTTCCAACTAAAACCAAATAGCATGCCTATTCCAGTGAGTGCAATCACTGAGAGTAAGATTTGCAAGCTACCTAAGCCAAAAATTTCTTTTCGCAAACTCCATAAATGCGAAGGTTGCATCTCCAAACCAATAATGAAGAGATACATCACAATCCCCAATTCAGCAATATGCAGAATTGACGTAGGATCGTTAAAAAAAGCAAAACCAAATGGGCCAATAATTAACCCTGCGATTAAATAACCTAAAATGGATCCTAGGCCAATACGTTTGAATATCGGTACAGCGATCACAGCTGCACTCAATAACACCACTGGACCGATTAATCCCAATGAATCTGCTTCAGCGCTCATCTTATTCTCATCTTAGTGCGTGGCAATCTCAATACATTCCACGATTGTCTTAAATTAATTCAATAAAGTTCATCTAAAAGCGTATGTCATTACTTCCTTCGATAGCGATCCAATAGTGATTTGATCGCTACTTTATTCAACCGTTAGTTCCTTTAAAGGTCACTTTCACCTATAGCCAATTCATTATGATTTGCTTCTGAGTCAATCAACCCAAGTCACTTTTATTGCCATTATTTGAGAAGTCAGACCTATTATTTAAAAGATATGAATAATTTGAACTATATACAGCTTTGATGTTTAACATCAAGGTTTTATTACATCAATGACGGCAAATCAACATCACTTAAATTGCTAAAAAATGCTCATCCAGAAGGCATATCATTCAATACATAAAATACTATCCGCTTTGATGTATATACAAAAAGGCATATACATCAAAGAAGTATCATTACTGCCAATAGGGCCAGTTTTCTGAAGGCTTAAATAAATAATCCTCACTTAAAAAATTAGGAGAAAGATACTGTTTATTTTTCTCACGAAGCCCCATCAAACTCATCATTGAATCATCTAAATCAGCAGTGTTTATCGCCTTATTCACATCAACACCCGTGTCTTTCATTCCATCATACCAAACCACCAAAGGCACTTGATAACCTGCTTTGGTGTTAGGGCTATGTCCAGCGAAGTCAATTTCATGACCGACTTCATTGCCATGGTCAGACACAAATATGAAAGAGCGAAAATCAGCGATATCATTGTTTTGAAAGGTTTTAAAGAATCGATCAATTAACCAATCCTGATAAACAATGCTATTGTCATAATAGTTTCGTTGTTGTTGTACCCAGAATCCGATATCGTTTTGTTCTAACTTTTGCTCCACAATATCATTGGTTTCAGTCGTAAATTTAGAAAAATTTTCAGGGTAACGTAACTGATAGTTTGGATGCGCACCAATGAAATGAACAATAATCAATTTTTTAGGAAATGGATCTTTTAAAACTTTTTGATAAACAGGCAGTAAATTTTCATCCAATGAAGCACTACTACGTCCTGAACGATGATTAACATAAACTTGTTCATCCACAAATGATCCAAATAACGATGAAATATAGCTGTCATTTTGATTGCTAATCCAATACACCTTAAAACCTGCGGCTTTTGCATAAGCCAACATACTTTCCGATGCATATTGTTCTTGTGTACTTTTTTCCGCTTCAGTCAGTGTCATTTTTAATGAGCTGATTGTAGATGCTGCTGGCGAATACGCATTACAAAAAATTTGAAAGGAAGCAGCATATTTTTCAAGTGCAGGAGTAGTGTGACGCTCATAACCACAAACACTCAAATTTTGACTCGTCACACTGTCTGTAATCACCAATGTATGGGTTTGAGTTGTATACGCTTGCTGACTAGAAAGTAGGTTATTGTCTGCATTCTTCTGCCAAGTTTCTTGGACTTGTTTATGCGTTTTGATTTGGTCTTTGAATGCTTGAATTTTAGAAAAATAATCCGTCCAATAAAATACAGGATGCTGCGCTCGAGACGGTTCGATAATATAACTTGCCAAAGCTAAAATGGCTAAAAAAATACTGCTGTATCGAGTTGCCTTAGACTTGAATGAACCTTTAGAGAATAATTTAGGTAATACATTAAAAACACCAAGAAAATAACCAAAACTCAGTGAAATAAGCAACAATGCACCAAGAGATAATGACCAAGCATGGAACTGTAAAAACTCCATCGACTCCTGTAAGGTCGTATTCGCTATCGCTTGAATAATAAAATGTGCGTCCGTATCACTTTTAAACAAAAACCAACTGGATGAACGCAACAACGCATCTGTCCAAAATACACACCACCACAAAATCGCTACAATTTTCCATATCAGTTGAGGTTTATGCATTGCAACATACAACAACCACGTTCCCGGTAGTGATAAAAGTCCAAGACGAACACCATCCGAAAGATTACCCGCAATCGCAAGTATACTTCCTGTAAATAAAGCGGGAATGAGCAAGCAACCTAAAACAATAATATTTCGATTATTCATAAATAAGAACAAATGTGTTTTGACAATTTCAGTATAAAAATAGCGAACATATAGAATCAGTCATTGAGCCAAATTACGGCTCACTATACTGCCTATCATGCTAAAAATGTCAACACTGCTCTATTCGATTTAATTGAAGAATTGAATAATACAAATCTCAGTATTAGAAAATAATTTCAAGATACAAATGATTGAATTAATTAAAATATCTCATATTTTTTTAATTTAATAATGTAAAAAATAGTCTTTTCCTATTGGAGCTAATGGCTGCTCATCAGCAACTATCAACATCATTTTGAAGCAACCCAAATACCTACACTTCATCATCAAACCTTTTAAACTCTTTAGAAAGTTGACTCAGCATTTTGATTTGTTTTCCATAACGGCGACATACACGACAAGCTAATAAATGAAACTGTAAATTTCTCTGCTCTCGCAATAAGAGTTTTCTATCCTGTCTTTCGGATAATAATTGAGTGGCTTCGCGGCACGTTAGCATGAACAATCATCCTTCAATAACCATTTATTTTCTAGACATTCTCGTAATCTTGTTCGGCTTCGATACATAAGCACATTCAGGTTTGAAACTGTAATTTCGAGCTTTTCACAAATTTCATCTGAACTAAGTTCAATCATTTCTCTCAGCATAAAAACTTGTGCATATTTGGCTGGCAGATGGTTTAAACAAGCATTGAAAATAATCCAAAAATCTTGTTGTTCCATTATTTCTTCTGGACTTGGCCATGTTTGCGGTACTTCATATTTATGCCAATGTCCAGAAGCATCAAATAGCTCATCTATACTGAGTTCACTTTCGCCATCTTGAAATAACTCACTCATCGTCGTCAAACGAGATTTTTGTCGAATCAAATCAATAATTTTATTCTTTAATATCGCAAAAACCCATGTCTTAAAAGCTGCTCGCCCAGTAAAAGAATCAATATGTTGTAATGCACTGCTGAGCGCTTCTTGAACAGCATCTTCTGCTTGCTGGAATGAGGATAGTTGTAAAATAGCAAACTTCATCATCTGTTGCCTTAATTCTATCAGAAAGGCGGGATTTTGCAGTTGTTGCAAAATTTCCTTATTCGCTAAAGCTGTATTCATCCCTTTTCCTCATTATTTTTATTGGGGGATATTTAACAATCGTGACCGAATTAATAAAGCTTTTAACTCATCAATTTGCGTTTGAATCTGCTCATTAGAAAAGTCATGACATATTGATTTGATTAAATGCTGGATATCTTGCTCAAATAACTTCTTTTGATTCAACTGCTCAACTAGCATTGCAAATAAAGGAGATAATCCTTCTATGCAAACTTCATCTTGACCATTTCTCCAAACCATTATTGCGCTCGGCATAGGTTCAATTACATCAGGCACCCTTGTTAGCGTCCACTGATAAACTGGATATTGATACACTAATACCCAAACTGGTATTTTTAATTGCCAGTCTTCGTGTCCAGTAGGCCTAATATTTTCAATTTCAACTGTATCTAAATAGAGTTCAAGCCATTCAAATTGTAAGAGCTCAGCTAACCAAGGATACTCATGCAGAATCGAATGATTACAATCCGTTAGAAATTCTCTAAATTGTAGGGAGATATCGTTATAGAAAGGTGACTTACATTTCGCATTTTGAAAAAATTCAATTAATAACTTATGCCATTGCCACTCAGGCAACATTGCACGAGTAACGGGATACACCAAATTTATAAATGAACATACATTATTAAAAAGCAAATCCCGATAAACTTGCATACGTTCAGTAGAGAGAGAGTGTGGTAACTCTGATTCAGGTGCACGAATCCAATCACAGAACTGCTGTTGCGTGATTTGAAAAGATGCTTGCTTTATTTCCATCACCACCCTCCTGTTGTTGTATTTTTTTGATTCGGGCTAATTCATCTTGTAAATGTTGCCAAGATGGAATATTAAAATCACGTTCGAGTAATGTCGGCTTTACCCCACACATTTGATAAGTGAATTGTAGTAATTGCCAAACAGAGTCACAAACTGCTGTCCCATGTGTGTCAATCAATAAGTCTGGTTTAACTTGCTCATGACCAGCGATATGTATGTAGCGAATCCGTTCTTTTGGCATTGCTTTAATAAAAGCATATCCATCACTACCATGATTAATACTATTCACATAGACATTATTTACATCGAGCAATAACTCACAGTCTGCCTGTTGAAGTACTTCACAGACAAAATCTGTTTCATTCATTTCAGCGTTTGGCATTAAATAAGTTGAAACATTTTCAATCACAAGTCTTTGTCCCAAAATGTCTTGGACACGTAAAATGCGTTCAGCAACATACTTAACCGCATCCTCGGTCATTGGGATCGGCAATAAATCGTATAAATAACCACTATCATGGGTATAACTGAGGTGTTCTGAATAAATCGGGATATTGTACTGTTGCAAAAACGTTT
>Ga0209023_10003191_pt1 | contig 19776 bp, 19 predicted proteins | sample LakOneMetagenome_FD_187468 | JGI IMG/M metagenome (GOLD analysis project Ga0209023, IMG submission 187468) | Freshwater and sediment microbial communities from Lake Erie, Canada (SPAdes) (version 2) | ecosystem: Environmental > Aquatic > Freshwater > Lentic | place: Lake Erie, Canada...
TCACCATGCACCCCGGGAACCTGACGATGAGTGACGACCTCATCGAGGCGATGTTTGACGCCTATCTCATCGGGGATGACCCCAGCTTGACCGCCGCCATGGAGGCGGCGTTGACAGTGGACTACTTCGGGGCGAACTATGACGAGTTCTCCCACTACAGCGAGGACAGTCGCGTCCGTATCGACAGGATTGAGATTCTCTCGATCGACTGGGATGAGCAATGAGTAACTACACCGCCGCCCAGATCCCGGCCGAGCTCGAGGGAACGTTCGTCGAGTTCGCCTGGCGTGCTGCTGACTGGGAAGCTCAGGCACCTGTGGGTGAGGCCTTCGACGCCATCGCCGCTGCCGCGGCGTCAGTCCAGGCCACCGATACCCAGGTCGGTCAGCTCCTCACCTCTGTCTGCCAGCGCGCCGCGGCGATGTATGCGGATCCCCGCACTGCAATGGACCACCCCTGCGGGGACTGGAGCTTATGGCGCCAGCGGATCATCGCCAGTCGCGGGAGCCCCTGGCAACTACTGGCCGACACGGCAATGCTCATCACGTCACCGCTCGATATCGAGCTGGGGCTGCGCAGCGGCTACTGGCAGCGGGCAAGACTCGAAGAAGGCTTCGACGATTGGAGAAACGCATGATTCGCAACGAGCTCTTCAGCCAGGTCATCGCCAACCTGGATGCCACGGTTGTACCGTTGGCCGGCCAGATCGATGCCATGCTCGCTCAACGTGTCATTGGGGTGGCTGCGGCGTTGGCATCGGTTCAAAACGGCGACGACCTGAACACCCCACCACCGCCACTGCCCGAAGGATGGCACCCGCCAGCGGGCATAGCGGATTCGGTGATCGCCGATACCGCCTATCAACTCGGCCAAGCTGCGACCGACCTGGCAAGCAGCGATGCGCAAGGGGTCGAGGTCGAGAGGAGCCTTGAGCTACTGAGAAGCTGGGAGACCGCACTGCTCGATGAACCGTCCTCGTCCGCTTCGGCTGATGGCTAGCGGGTCGGTTTCCCTTCGCGAACTAGAGCAGGGAGAAGCGGTTGGACTCCCCCCCAACACGACACCATTGGACATGGCCGGTGGCGGTGTGGCGCGCGTAGACACGGCTTATCTGGGGTTAGGCAGTGCTTGGATACACAGAAACCCATGCCTATCTGCACCGATGACATCGGTAACATGTATATTATTAGTTCATGTGGGCAGTATCTGACAGAGAAACGCTTCGGCGTGTTGCGCACTCCAGTGGAGGGTTAGGGGGTAAATTTTTGCCCCATGGAACTACACGACGATCCGGGCCGTCTGCTCCTCAAGTTTCGCGAACAGCACGAGCAGGTGTTGGGCGAGTTTCATGGCGACTTGGTTGCCCGTGCGTCCGAGACCGACACTCGATTCGCAGACCAGGGCGAGCCTCGGCGCATCGTTCGGTCGGCGTCACTTCTGGAAACTGCGCTCAAGTCGCGGGAGCGACGGCAGACCAAGGAATCAACGCTGCAGGCTCGGGGCAGTTACGGCTTCTCCATGGTTCTCGTCGATGGTCATGGGACCGTTGTGCGAACGAAGCTGTTTCCACGCGGCGAGGATGGCGAGCGACTCAAACCAGTCCCGTATGTCCCTGGTCGGCAACCGATTCGGCGTCCGAACGAGCTTCAGTTGAGCATCGAGGACGAGCTCGGAGAGCCGTTCGGCGGGGGCGATCTGATGGCACCGCCTCCGGGTTTCACGTTCTATGTGCTGTGGTGGCCCGGCAGTTTGGGACTGGGTGGAGCAGAACTCGCAGCAGGGTGGGTCAAGAACAAGGTGGAGCCAGTTCTGTATGCGACCCTTCCTCTGCCCGAGCCCATCATGGAGATTCGCAAGACTCCTGCGGGTGCGCCGGGAATGCCGGCAACTCCGCTGGTGGCGTCATCGACGACTTCCGGCAAGGGCAAGAAGCCCCGACGCATGGACGACGACTTCGATTCGGTCGTGGGTCCAGAAGAAGCTGCCCCGCCGCAGTCGCCGTCTTAGGTGGCCACGCGGTTGATGGGCCGCGACTTCGGACGCGGCCCGATAATGTTGAATCGAGCACACGATGATTGAAGTATTTGGTGCACGAGTCAGACAGGCCCGGGTGTTGCGACGGATGTCGGCGACATCGGTGTGTGAGTCCATGGGGTGGAGTCCCAACCGGCAGACGAAACTAGAGAAGTCCTCGGTTCTGTGGTCCACTCCTGAAGAGGTCGAACGGTTTTCGAACCTGTTCGGCTTTCCTACACGGTTTTTCAGTACCGAACCGCGCACACGACTGACAGCCGGGGAACTGCTATTCCGAGCACCCAAGTCGATGACGAAGGGCGAGCAAGAGTTCCTGGCGGTCTTCGCCTCACTGGTCGGTGACATCCTCGGTGATCTGGACGACCACTCGAAGCTACCGCCGGTACGGGTGCCTGCGATTGCGAGCGGCCCGTCCGCCGGAGTACCCATTGCTTTGGCGGCGCTACAGCTACGTGAAGCGATGGGGCTTGAGGCTGACGATCCCTTCGACGATCTGATGTATGAGGCGGAGCGTGTCGGCGCTCCCATCATCGTCCGTCGCCGGGAGCGGGGTGAATGGGAAAGGGAGTTCGCAGCATCGGCGGCCTACGCTCGCACCGAACGGCACCTGGGCTATTCAAGCTGGGTCGGTGAACATCGTGACCGGCCGCTACTGGTGCTCCGGGAGTCTGAGTCGTGGGAGCGAACTCGATTCACCGTGGCACATGAGTTGGGGCACTTGGTCTTACATAGCCGGGCCTCCTGTGTGGTGGGTTCCGAGCAGGAGAGCGAGGCCGATCGGTTCGCAGCGGAGCTTTTGGCACCGATTGCGGCGGTGGCAACCGAACTACCGACGATGATGTCCTTGCTAAACCTCAAGCCGCTCAAAGATAAATGGGGACTATCGCTGGGTGCCTTGATCCGTCACATTCGTGACGCACGTCTGATTGACCCGGTCCGGGCCGAGATGCTCACCAAGCAGTTGTACTCGCGGACCAACCCCGATACAGGGCACACCTGGGGGGTGACAGAGCCGGGGTGGCTGGATCGCCAGCCCGAACGGCCACGACTGATCAGCAAATTTGTGGAGCGCTGCTATGGAGCAATGTCGTTGGGAGAGTTAGCAGCCCAGGGCACCACTGGACTGCCACTCGATGTCCTCGATTGGATCTTGGCGACACAGCGTACCGCCCCGTCACTGCCCATCCCGCAGACCCCGAACGCACCGATTCGGATAGCGGCGACGCATGGCGACGCTGACGTCGTTGCCCTCGATTCACGACGGCACCGGGCGTGAGGTGTCACGGTGGCCAGAGTGCAGCGACTGACGTTTCCGGATCGGACGCACTCGGTCACCGTGATCGGCGCCGACCGCCTGCCGGTACCTCAGGCCCGCGAATACCTGCGGTTCCTCACCGATGAGGGAGCATCCCCCAACACGGTGAAGTCCTACGCATACGGGCTGGCCGCGTGGTGGACAGTCCTGGAACACACAGGTCATGCGTGGGATGACTTTCCCACCACGCTGTTCGGGGAGTTCCTGCGCTATCTCCGCAGTGGCGACCTGCCGAATACAGCGCGGATTGGCCCACAGTCCGACGACGCCGGTATGGCTGATTCGTCTCTCCAGCCTCGCGGCGCGGCAGTGCTGTCGATGTATCGGTACTTCGCTGATGCCTATGACCTCACCCGCCCCTATCGCAGGCTGTACTCGTCACATGCCCGCACCGCACGCCGCAATCCATACTCGCCATTTCTGGCCGGAGTCGGCCCACAACAGTCGCGTGATCAACCGATCTACCGGCACCGCACACCCAATCGGACCGAGACTCCGATCCTGTTGCCAAGCCAGGTCGTCGCCATCCTCGACGCCTGCTCGACACAGACTGAGCAAGACTGGTCAGGGAGAGCCTCCGGGTTACGCGACCGATTGCTGTTCGCGGTTCTCGCCGAAACCGGGATGCGTCTGGGCGAAGCACTATCGTTGCGCCACCACGACTTTCACATCAGTGGTGGCGACACTCCATATGTGCACATTGCTGGCCGCAATGACCACCCGCACGGCGTGCGGGCGAAGTCGGGCCCGCGTCGTATCTACATCGGCGACGACCTCGTCGGTCTCTACAGCGAGTTCGTGTGGCAGCTGATCGCGCAAGGCGCAGACGTCGCCGTCATCGACCTGTCGACACATTTCGTGTTCGTCAACCTCGCCAGAGGTGAGCGTTACGCGGCGATGAGCCCCGACACCGTGTACGACAAGGTCTACACAATCAGCGCAGCGAGACCCGAATTGCCCGAGCAGTGGACACCACACTGGTTCCGACACACGCACGCAACAGCACTGCTCCTCAATGGAGTCCGCGAGCACGTCGTCATGAGACGACTGGGGCACGCCGACGTACAAACCACTCTGTCGATCTACGGGTGGGTGACCGAGGACGCCGAGATGCGTTCCGTCGCTGAGTGGAAGAACTACGTCGCGGGGTGGAAGGGACTGCATGACAACGGACAGGAATAGACCTTCTGGCTCGCGGGCTCGCCGCTCCTCCGCTCCCGGCCTGGAACTGACCGACCTGGTGTGGGGTCGCGAATGGGCCAGGGTACCCAAGGAATGGCGGACGCTGCAGTACAGCATCGACATCGCCCCGGCGAACACAGTGTTCCTGCAGAACCAGCGCTACATGACCGCCAACCGAGCAGCCGAGTTCCACGACTTCACACCATCGTCTGTGCCGCAACGGTTCAGCGACGAAATCGCCTGGTGGGTGTGGCTGTGCGGGCACGAAGGTATCCGCAAGATCGAACCGTCACTGTTGAAGTGGTGCGGTCGCGCCCTTGACGCCGCCGTCGCGGAATACCTGGCCGCGCACCATCGCGAACCAACGAGTATCGCCGACCTCGACGTGGCACACCTGATCCGCCATGCACTCGTCGGGTTCGAACGTCGGAACCAACGACTACCCAGCACCGGCGCCCGCCGCAACATCACCCACCTGATCGAGCAAATCCACCTCTACGTCTCTGTACGCTGCACCGCGAAACCGTGGTGGGCCCACGATGTGTGGGACCTACGCGCCGACCCGCGAATCCCGGTACGGGAACATGAACCCACCCACGACAAGTCCGTCAGACTCAGCCCGATCGAACCAGTGTGGTTCCGCGAAGGCATCAGATTCTGGCTGCGCACCTCGCTGACCGGCGAACTGCTGCGCTGGTCATCGGTGACCGAGCGTGCCCGCGACGCTGCCCGCCACCTCGGTCCGTTTCTGACCTCACATGAGATCAACGACCCGATCATCGCCGACAACCGCGCTGCGCTGCGCCAGTTCTTCTCCGACTTCTCCGACTACCTCGCGTCACCAGAGGCCGGATTCAGGCCGGATAAACCACTGTCGGACAGCGCAATCGACGCCACCCAGTCTCAAACTCAGGTGTTCTACACGTTCATGGCCGACAACGCCGACGAAGCAGCGCTGGCGACCGGCAACAACGGGTGGGCGAAGCTGGCCGACTCACACACCCGCCTATGGGGGCCGGCGTTCAAAGGCCGACGAGGAAAGAACCAGCGCGAGCTGACATGGTTCTCCACCTCCGAGCTACAGCAGATGCTCTGCTACCTCGACGTGCTCGCCGGTGACCGCGCAGTACCCGTAGCCATCACACACCCCGACTCAACGATCTCCCTGGTCGACGGCCTCGGCGACCCGCAAGCAGCCCGCACCTGGCTTCTGCAGGCACTCACCGGTCGGAGGGCATCCGAGATCCTGATGCTCGACTTCGACCCTCTCCTGCCGATTCCAGGCCAGGAACGCCCCACCGAGTCACACGACCCCGATGCATTCGTGGCGAAACTGAGATACCAGCAGACCAAGGTCGATGGGGTCCTACCAACGATTCTCGTCGAGCAAGCCGTCGTCAACGTCATCCACGAACAACAGGCGTGGCTCAAGGCTCGATACCCGGAGTTAACCCCGAAGTACCTGTTCCTCGGGATACGTCACCAGCATCAAGGACAGCGTCCACGCACCTACCATTCCTACCGCGAGAAGCTCAGCAAACTCGACAGGATTCACGGCCTCACTGACGCCGCAGGACATCCCCTGCGGTTCTCCCAAACGCACCGGCTGCGGCACACCCGCGCCACCGAGCTGCTCAACGACGGAGTACCCATCCACGTTGTACAGCGCTACCTCGGACACGCCTCACCGGAAATGACGCTGCGCTACGCAGCCACCCTCGCCGCCACGGCGGAAGCAGAGTTTCTGCGACACAAGAAGATCGGCGCCGCGGGGGTGGACATCGGCATCAGCCCCATCGACATCTTCGACATGACCCAACTGTCCCAACGCACGGACCGAGTACTGCCCAATGGGGTCTGCCTACTGCCACCTCTGAAGACCTGCGACAAAGGCAACGCGTGCTTAACGTGCGGCCACTTCGCTACCGATGCAACACATCTCGACGAACTGGAGGATCAACGCGCCAAGACGATCGCCCTCGTCGACGTGCGGCGCCGCCAGTACCTCGACCGTACCGGCCGCGAACTCACCGACGACAACGTCTGGATCCACGAACGCCGCCGCGAGATCACCTCGCTCGACGCAATCATCGACCGCCTCCGCACTGATGAAGGAGCCGACGGCCGGAACATCGGCGGGGCCGGAACCGCAAACCGGTTGCCGTTGCTCCAGATCAAGACCCGGGGTAGCCACGAGTCCGTGCTACGCAAGGCTGATGCCGCTTCGAGCGACACGACCGTGAGCCGCGAGCCTGCGACCAATGATCCCGGTGCCCATCCAGGTGAGTCTCAATGAGCACATCGAAACCTCCGCCGCCAGGTGAGAAGGCGCAGCGCGGTCTCGCCCGCTACCGCGACACGGTGGCCGCCGCCAAACGCCGAGACATCGACAGAGCACTCCGAGACCTACGCAAGGCCAACGCACCCATCACGGTCGCGGCTGTCGCTTCACGGGCTGGTGTTTCTCGCAAGACCATCTATAAACACAAGGACGTCATCGCGACGATCGACCAATATCGTGGCGCCCACTCTCCGAACTCTGCTGCCGAAACCACCAGCCGTGAGCCGGCGATCGTGGCGGCGCTGCGTCGCAAGATCGCAGCGTGCGAGGTCGAGAACAAGCAACTGAGATCTGTCATCGCCGATCAGAAGCAAACGATCGAGATGCTGTATGGCGAACTCGACCGGTAGCCGGGCTTCCACACCACTTCGAACATGACGAGAGGATTCGGTGGATCATGACCGCTCGTCGGGCAGCGCGCCGCATTGCTATGTGACTTGCGACACGCCAGTGGCCCCGGTGCTGACCAAAAGACGTCTAGACGTCTATAGTCAGTGCCCATAGCTACTCTCACTCCTGCTACACCACAACACGAACTCGGAGGTGGGCCTCGATGACAGACAGTACCCGCAGGGGGCCAGGCGTCGTCCGCGATGCGATCATCAGAGTGTTTGAGGCCAAGAGGACAGAGCTGACCGTAGCCGAGCTCCGCGAACTTGTCTGCGCCGACCTGCAGACCGAGGTCCCCGCGTCGAGCGTGCGGTCGTATCTGAACATCAACACGCCCAAGAAATTCTCGCGCACTGGCAGGGGCCGTTACACCCTCAACAGGGCAAAGCGATGAGTCCAACGAAGAAGGCGAAGGACACCAAGACTCAGCCGTTCCGAATCGGGCACACCGAACTACATACGGCCGATTGCCTAGACTGGCTCGGCAACCGCGCAGAGAAATCCATTGCGGCCGTGGTGACTGACCCCCCCTACGGCCTGCACGAATACAGCGACAAGCACCTCGCGAAACTGCGTGCCGGCAAGGGCGGCGTGTGGCGCAAACCCCCCTCCTTCGACGGCAACCAGCGCGCACCACTGCCTCGTTTCACCACCATGTCTGCATCCGACCTGACCTCGCTGCACGAGTTCTTCACAACCTGGGCGACAACCCTTTTTCCTGCCCTGCTTCCCGGAGGCCATGTCATACTCGCGTGCAATCCCCTTGTCTCGCCATATATTTCGATGGCGCTGAACAAAGCGGGACTCGAACGTCGCGGCGAGATCGTGCGCCTCGTACAAACCATGCGCGGAGGCGACCGGCCGAAGAATGCCCACGAGGAATTCGATGACGTGTCAGTGATGGCTCGCGCGCAGTGGGAACCATGGCTCGTCTACCGTCGGCCTATCGAAACACGCACTGTCGCCGACAATCTCAGGAAGTATAAGACCGGCGGACTGCGTCGGATCAGCGATGCCCAGCCGTTCGGGGATGTCATTCGATCGAGCCCGACTCCGAAAAAGGAGCGCGAGATCGCACCACACCCGTCACTCAAACCACAGTCCTTCTTGCGGGCAGTGGTACGGGCATCGCTGCCGTTGGGTGAGGGAATCGTGCTCGACCCATTTGCGGGGGCTGGGTCGACGTTGGCAGCCGCAGAAGCCCTCGGCTACCAATCCATCGGAATCGAACGCGACCCGGTCTACGCGGAGCTCGCGCGAGGTGCCATCGCGAAACTGTCGCAGCTCACCGTTCCGGGCGCTGAGAACGTGAGCGCACCCATACCATCCACCTAGCATCTCGCCCCCTCCTCGCTGGTCTAATGTGCTCAGTGTGGCGGACATCGACGAGCTGATCTTCAGCGAACTCATCGGCAACAAACGCGGCATCGCTGACACGCAGAACTGGCGCTACCGAGTCCTCATGGCTATCGCCGACAGTGGTGCGCATGGGTCGACCGACCATGAACTCGACGAGCGACTCAAGCCTCCGGGCGGTGCGAGCAACATCCGGCCTCGCCGTGGCGAACTGCTGCAAAACGGCTACATCGAGGACTCTGGGACCAAGCGCAAGACCCGATCCGGGTCCCCGGCGACAGTCTGGAGGCTCAGCGCCGGAGATCAGCCAGTTCTTACTGCGGCATACACCTCCAGCGACTGCATTCTTGCGGCCCAGGTGGCGCTGAGCGCATCGGGCGGCCCACCGCTGTCGAGCACCGACCAGGCAAGCGGTGAACGACTACGTGCGCGGTTGGCCTTACTTGGTCGCATCTCACGGCTCACCACCATCGACATGGATCGCCCGGTGTCGATCGAAGCCCCAACATCGGGACCGATCGCGATCATCCTGACAAGACCCGAGAGCGGTGCCGCTGGCTTTCGGCTGGCCGTCTCCCTCGATGGTCAGGGCATGCGGTTGCGGACAGAGATCGACAGGGCGGACACAGCGTCACCGAAAGCAAACGAGCGTGCCCAACGTTTCCGGCGAGCGTTGGCGGGGCTTCCGGCTGGTGACATCGATACGCTGGATGCACTACGGCAGGACGGCTGGGTCTTCACCATTTCCAAGCCCAACGGCACGTCAACGCAGTCGGCTTCCTCGCACGATTGGGTGGCAGAGTTGGCTGCCGACTCCGCCACCACAGGCGGCGTCGAGTTGCTCGTCGACCCGCAGTCACTGGATGCGGCTGGCTCCTCGATCGCTGACCAGTTGGGCAGGCATCTGCAGTTCCTTGTTCCGCTCGACAGCGCGGCGCAAGGCACCGCACACGACCCGATCCAAACACTCGTCGACGACCTCCTCTGGGACGAAGAGCGTGCACGCAGGCTCGTCGCTCTCACTGGCAGAGCGCGGCAACTGCTCTTCTCCGGCCCACCCGGCACCGGAAAGACTCTCGCCGCACGCAGGCTTGCCACAGCCATGACCGCGCCCTCGCGGATCAAACTTGTCCAGTTCCATCCGACCTACGCCTACGAGGACTTCGTCGAAGGAATCCGACCGGTCATGGCAGCCAGCAGCCACAACAAAGACGACGCTGATGCCGTAGAGAACAATGATGGCGCAACGCAATCGACTGGACCAGAGGCGGACCCAGCCAAAAGCGCCCTTCGCTACGAACTGCGCGATGGCATCTTCAAGACGATCGTAGGTGAGGCTCAAACCAATTACCCTGCACCATATTTCGTGATCGTGGATGAGATCAACCGCGCTAATCTTCCCCGCGTCTTCGGAGAACTCCTCTTCGCGCTGGAGTATAGAGGCGAAGACAACGCAGTCAGCCTCGCCTACAGCAACGACCGGTTCTACATCCCCGACAACCTCTGGCTGATCGGGACAATGAACACGGCCGACCGGTCTGTATCGTTGCTCGACGCGGCAATGAGACGGCGTTTCAAGGAGGTTCAGTTCGGAGTCGACTACGCCGCGATTGAACGTTGGCATGACCGCTACACCACGAAAGCACTTGGACTCGAGGCTTCCAACCGGCTCCGACGCCTCAACGACCAAGTCACCGAACTACTCGATGATGACCGGGCGATAGGCCACGCATTCCTCATTCGAGCCGATCTCGCCGACGTTGGTTTCGAGACTATCTGGGACGAAGACCTCGAACCGGTACTCCGCGACCACCTACTGGGTCGCACCGACGACCTACCGGACCTCCGAGATGCCTTCCTGGGTCATTAGAATGGCTGAAACACTTCACTTCACGGAGACCGATCCAGTCCAGGAACACGAATTCTCTCGTGCGGAAATGCGGGTACTTCGCCGAGCCCGACACGGACTGCACCTGACAGAGCTGAGCGCAAACGGGACCTCAGTACTCGCGCGAGTCGGACCCAAGACCGGGTACGCCGGGAGCGTCATGCTCCCCGGCGGCCGAGGAATCGTGGTGCAGCCAAAAGCTGCCATCAACAACCTCCCCGAGATGCTGGCGCTCGCCTACCGGACACTCGCCCCGCCGCCACCAGCTGGAATCACCAGCGTGACCGATACCTCCCCGTCTGACTGGCTCCTCATTCAGCTCGCGAGCGAAGTCAACACACTCATGGCCCGTGGATTGCGGCGAGGATACGTTGAACGCCGAGAGCAACTTCCGTTCGTACGCGGCCGTACACGGCCAATCACGAACCCAGCCAAGCTCCCCCTCCTAGACTGCGAGTACACCGACTTCGTGGTTGATACCCCGGAGAACCAGCTGCTCCGTGCGGCGCTCGATCTGCTCGCTCCGACGGTACGCAACCGCAACGTCCGGCGGATGTACGACGACGCTCTACACCAACTCAGCAATGTTCGCCCAACCAGATTGTCTCTGACACAATTTGATCGGGTACAACTCACCAGATTGAACCAGCACTATCTGCCCAGTCTCCGGCTTGCGCGACTTGCCCTCGAAGGCGCCGGTGTTGCCGACCTCGCAGGGTCTCTTACCGCGCCAGCATTCTTTGTACTCATGTGGAAAGTCTGGGAAAACACCGTCGAGTCCGCCCTTGCTGATGCCGGAGTCACAGCACTCCGCTCGAAGCCTCGATATCGATCGGCGTTCGTACACAGCGACGGGAAGCCCGACCTACCGATCACGATCGAACCCGATCTGACCGTCGGTCCACGAACGCACCCACGCTTGGCCATCGACCTGAAGTGGGGACCAGCCCTCATCAAGACGCGTCACGGCAAGCTCGCCTTCAACAACGCTCATCTGTACCAAATCGGCACGTATGCAACAGCTCTCGGATGCGATGGTCTACTCCTGTATCCCCAGATGACCGCCCCGGTGGACGTAACGTACACATTCAACGGTCATAAGATCCACATACGAACCGTCGATCTGAACTTCCCGAACCTCTCTGAGCTTCGAGCCGAAGCCCAGAGAGTGGCCGACAGTCTGTGATTGACTGCGCTCAGGAGACTCTCACCCCGAAACTGGTCTGGCATCTGGAAGCATGAGGACATGGCATCGACCCCTGGTTCTGACGACGCACCGGGCCTTCAGGAATTCACGGTCCATTCGCTGAACAACTAGGTCGATTCAGCGTTCACCGCCCACGCCGCGGTGCTACCGTCTGATTTGTCCAGATCCGTTCGAAGGGGAAACGATGATGCGTACGAAGATCGCCTGTGGGATTGGCGCTGCCGCTCTAGTGCTCGCCAGCCTGACCGGCTGCAGCTTCTCGGCATCGGCGGGCAGCAAGACCATCAGCCAATCCGAACTGGAAACAAAGTCGAAAGCCGCGCTGCAGCCGCAGGTTCAAGTCACGCTCAATCAGCTCAAGTGCAAGGGTGGCTTGGAGGCCAAAGCCGGTGCCACGCAGGAATGCGCTATTGAGTTCGACGGGAAGTGGCAGCTGGTTGCAGTGAATGCGACCGACGACAAGGGCAACTTCCACGTGAAGACGGTGCCGGGGATCGTACCCCAGCCCGAGTGGGCCAGCTGACCCCCAGCGTCGGGGTATCAGGAGGTGGCGGCTCGCTTTGCGTAGTGCGAAGCGAGCGTGCTGCACAGGATGAGTTGGACTTGATGAAAGATCATCAGCGGTAGCACCAGCAGTCCGACGGGACCACCGGCGAAGAGGACCGTCGCCATGGGCAGTCCGGTCGCCAGGCTCTTCTTGGTGCCACAGAACTGGATCGCGATGGTGTCCGCTCGGTCGAACCCTAGTCGTGGTGGTAGCAAGCCGGTGAGCGTCAGCATGCCGAGGACGAGCACAAGGCAAACCCCGGCGAGGCCGACGACCTGCCACACGTCGACCTGTGACCAGATGCCATTGCGCACACCCTCGGAGAACGCAACGTAAACGACGAGGACGATCGAGCCGCGATCGACGATCTTCGTCGGCTCGGCATTGCGCTGAACCCATTGTGCCGTCCAGCGGCGGGATAGCTGGCCGAGGATGAAGGGCACCAAGATCTGGGCCATGATCTTCAGAATCGATGAGGGGTCGATATGAATCCCGGCCGTCGTGCTCATCAAAATGACGACCAGGACCGGTGTCAGGAACACGCCTAACAGGTTGGACATCGAGGCGCTGACGATCGCGCCGGGGACATTCCCCCGAGCAATCGAGGTGAACGCGATTGACGACTGAACGGTCGACGGCACTAAACACGCAAAGAGAAGCCCCAGGTAGAGGTCCTCGCCGACCAGAGGTTCGACGACCGGGCGCATCGCGATGCCAATAAGCGGGAACACCGCGAAGGTGAAGGTCAGAATTGTCAGGTGGAGTCGCCAGTGGGTGAGGCCCGCGAGCGCCTCTCGCGGATGTAGCCGCGCGCCGTAAAGGAAGAAGAGTAGGGCGATCGCCCCGATCACAACCTTGTCCATCACGTCGGCGAAGGTGCCCCGCGCTGGGAAGAATGACGCGACGATGACCGCGCAGATAATCGCTACGACGAAGCCGTCGATTGGCGATCTGGCAAGCAACGCGCGCGGGGAGAAGCTCACCGCCGCTACGCCCGAGTTTGTTCGCGCTCGTTGCCGTCGAAGCAAGCCTCGCGCAGGTCGCAGGTGCCACAGCTTGTTCCGGTGCCGCAGATGTCGGCGTCGTCGGCGCATCCTTGGGTATCGGACTACTCCAACATCGCTTTTACCAGCCTCATCAGCCGCTACGACTTGCAGCCCGATCAGGTGCAGGCCATGCTCCGTCATGACCATCGCCTCCTGAAGGCGCAGCTGAAAGCTGCTTCGATCGACTACGGTCGGCTGTCAAACGCGCTCGTGCCCAGCGCCGGCCGCCACGAGGTTGCCTTCGTATTCGATTCGACGAGATCTGAGCGAGCATCGTACGGATACGATTTCGCGCAGAGCTGGGTACCAGTGCTACGACAGCACGGGCCCGACAAGACCGCCCTGAGAGTGGGTGACGTTGCTGGCCTGCCCGATCGATACTTGTGGCAAGAGTTCGCGCGACGCCTGGTAGGTCCCAGCAGTTGGCCTCAGCTCCCTGCGAGTTGCTACTTCGTCGTCTACATGACGAATCTGTCTGCAGCGCAGCGCACGAATATCGCTGCAGCACTGTTGGATGCATCCGGCGGCTACCTCGGCTACGTTGACTGTTCCACATGGAGCCCTCTCAAAGCGGGCCTGTACTTGCCGCAAGTAGGGCTACGTCTGCACGACGACATCATCTGCGAGATGGACCTCGATGGCGACGTGAACCTTATTGGATACCCCTACGAGGCAAATGGTTTCGGAGTCATCGGTATTGACGAGGCGCTGTATGGACCGTTTCTCACGCACCGCCTGGACAATGGAATCCCGGAGTGGGCCGATGTCGATAGCTCGGTGGCGTTGAGCCTACTTGGAGGAAATTTTCAGCCAGCCACGGCGACACGGGTGGTGATCGACGAGAGCCGGATTACTTACCTCAACCGAGAACACCACAACTCCCTGCGCACGGCGGGCCTATCCGACCTGAACATCAACGCTTTGGCAAATGCCATCAAGGCGAAGCTGACCAACGGAATCGTCTACAACTTGCGATTCAGGCTCGGCAAACGCGGCGACCAGCCCACACCCGAGCTGAACGCGCTGATGTACAGCGTCCAAGTCGAGTTTCCCGCCGACGATGGGATCGTTCGGCGGTATCAGGTCGGAATGAAGTACACCGCCGAAACGCACACAAGCGAGATCGTGACGTTCTATTAGCGATCCAGGGGTAGGATGATCTGAATGCCCCTCTGCTGCAGCAGGATACAGGTGCAAGTTCGGCCGCCCCCGCTATGCGCCTGCTCTCGGCGACCATCTGTCGAGTTTTTCCCACGTCCCGAACGAAGGCCGTTCCGCCGCGACCACGACGATACCGCCGTGGCTGACCGGGTGGGACAGCACACTTTCGACCTCGAATTCGATCCCAGGTGCGTCGCATGGAAATATCCAGGTGCCTTCTTCCAGCGCCGCCCAGACATCATCGTGGTGACCGGAGTCCATCGGAGCCATGCTGGTCTCGATGACCGCGGTAGGACCATCGTCGACTCGCCGCCAAATGCTGCTGCCGGGGCGTGGGGTGATCATCGAGCCCGACCGTTCTGGCGGGACAGGCAGGTGGCGGCGGCGGGCGTTGAGCGACGTGGGACGCGCGCCCAGCGAGCCCCAATCGGTAACAGTGGTGTTGGGACGTGTCTCCGCTTAGGCTCGCGGGGTGCCAGGAGGCCCATCGGTAACAATCGGTAACGGCACTGCCTAACCCCAGATAAGATCGCTGCCGCCAACTGGCTGTGCAACGCCGCCCGGTTCAGTCCGCCGAGCGCGGCGAGTGCCTCCATCCGCGCCGGGACCTCGGCCGCAGAGTTCGCGTGCACGGTTCCGGCGCACCCGTCGTGTCCGGTGTTGAGGGCCGCGAGCAGGTCCACGACCTCGGCCCCCCGCACTTCCCCGACCACGATCCGGTCCGGCCGCATCCGCAACGCCTGACGAACCAGGGCCCGCAGCGGGACCTCGCCCGCCCCCTCGGTATTCGCCGCGCGGGCCACCAGCCGAACCGTGTGCGGGTGCTGGGGACGCAGTTCGGGTGCATCCTCGACGCACACGATCCGCTCGGCCGGGTCCACAATTCCGAGCAGACCGTTGAGCAGCGTCGTCTTCCCCGCCCCGGTCCCGCCGGCGATGAGGAAGGCCAATCGCTTCCCGACGATCTCGACGACCAGATCGCGAACCGGCGCGGGCAGCGCACCACAGTCAACGAGTGATGCGAAGTCCTGGCGCGCCGGGCGGAGCACCCGCAGCGAGAGGCAGGTGCCGTCAGCCGCAACCGGCGGGATGATCGCGTGCAGCCGAACCATCGCACCGTGGCGCCCGATGTCGCAGAGCTGGCCATCGACCCACGGCTGGGCATCATCGAGCCGACGGCCCGCACCGAGCGCAAGCCGCGCGGCCAATCGACGCAACGCCGCCTCGTCCTCGAAGCCGACCGAGGTCCGCTGCAGCCCGGTGCCGCGGTCCACCCACACCGCATCAGGCCCCACGACGAGGATATCCGTGGTATTCGGATCGGCCAGCAGTTGCTCGAGGGGTCCGGCGCCGACGAACTCGGTCTGCAGGTAACGCAGTGCCGCCAACAGGTCGGTGTCACCGATTACACCGGGTGACTCCGCACGGATCGCCGCGGCTAGCGACTGCACCGTCGGCACCCCCGGTCCGCCATCGCCTCGGGCCGCCAACCGCTCGCGCACGCGATCGACGAGAGCCGGGTCGATGGCGGGCACGCTGCCCGCGGTCGAGACCCGGCGCGGCGGCGCGCTCACGACGCCGCCTCGTCGAGGCGCCGGCACAACCGCCCGGCGACCACGCCCAGTGGGCTGCGCGGCGATGGCCGCAGCGCGCCGCTCTCCATCCGAGACGGCAGCGACGGATCACTCCGGTAGTAGCCGAGGAGTGGCAATCCCGCCGCCCACGCCATTTCGTCGACGGGGACTCCGGACGGCGCCGGACCGCGCAGCACCAACTCGGCTTGACCGCGACTCTCACCGATGTCTCGGTGTGCGGCCCGGGTCGCCGCAATGGCGGGCAGCAGCGCCCGGCTGAGCAGCACGATGAGATCGGCGCGGTGGAGCAGTTCGCGTCGCAGTGCCGGTTGGGTTCGGGGAACATCGACGACCACGACGTCGCCGCCCGCCCGTCCGGCGTCAACGGCGGCAACCACCGACTCCGCGTGCCCCCCTGCCCGACCCGTTCGTGGCTCGGCCGCGAGAACCGACAGCCGTCGATCGACATGCGGCAATGCCTCGTGCAGGGCGTCATGGCTCAGGCGCCCGCCGACCGCGCTCAGATCGGCTGTCCGGGGTCCGTCGACGTCTTCGATCCCGAGCATCAGGTCAATCCCGGCGCCCGTCTCATCTGGACCGATCAGCAGGACTCGTCGACGCGAATCTGACTGCGCCGCAGCCAATCCGGTTGCCGCCGCCAACGTGGTGGCACCTGCGCCGCCGTGTCCGCCCAACACCGCGAGAACCCTGCCGCCGGACTGTTTCGGGGCCCGCAGATCGGTCAGCGCGGCGACCAGCCGCTCCTCGTCGGCGGGCAACTCGAATCCGTCGGTCACCCCGATCGCGAGTGCATCTTGCCATACCCGGGGAGGAGCATCCGCCGGGCAGACGAGGAGGACCGCGTGCCGACGTGCCACCGGGGACTCGATGAGCACGTTCACCGCGGCGGCGTCCACGACGACCACGTCGGCCCCCGGCCAATACCCGGAATCATCGACCGGGTCGGCCGGCACAACGGTATAGCCGGCCGCTGCAGCACAGCGCCACACCTCTTCGGCGAGCTCGGTCCCGACGTACATCGTCAATTCGGCCATACGGCGAGTGTCGCCCTCAGGGCCGTCGAGATCTCCGCGCGGGCATCGCGATCCGCCCCCGGATGTGGACGCCGAGAATCTGTGGACAACACCGACCCACGTCTACCGTGCGACGAACACGACCGGTCGTAAAGATCGAGCTGGGCCGGTCACTTCGACGTACCGGGGTGACACACCGCCATCGGTGACGCGCCACACGACGCGCGCCATTGCCCCACCGGCCGGGCTCCTCAGCCGGTGAACGGCGGCACGAGCATGCAGGGCACTGTCACCGGGTGCTGCGGGTCGAGCGCATTGAGCACCATGTAGGCGGCGCGGCGCGAACCGGCGATCGCCGCATGGTCGCTGAAGTCCTGCGCACACGTGTCTTGCACGACGATGTTGCGCACCTTCTCGCCCGGCCGCTGCGCGGGTACCTGCCCACTGGTGTACGGCAGGATCAACTCGTCGAATCGCGTGGAGATGTTGGTGTAGTCGATGCCTTTGATGTACGGCGAACCGCCCTGCCAGATCTTGTCGATAAATGGCGCACCGGTAAGGATCTGACTGCACGCCTGGCAGATCGGCAGCCAGCGGTCCTGCACGCCCAAAGCGCTCATGAACTTCGAGACCGGGGCCATGAGGGAGCCCATCGTCCCCTGCCACAGCGGCGCCAGCGAGACATACCTGGTCACTTTGGAGGCACCGCCGAGGAACTTCATGTAATACGTCGGCATGATGGTGCCCTGCGAATGGCCGACGATGTCGACAGTGGCGGCGCCGGTGCGCGTGAGCACTGCATCGATGAACACCTTCAACTGCCGCGCGGAGTCCTCGATCGGCCCCATTCCGCCGACGGCGGTGAACGGCCACGGCAGGGGTAGCGCGCCGTATGTCAGCGCGTAGACGCAGTACCCCCGGTTCGCGAGCATTCCACCGTAGGCGCCCCAGTTGGTCTGCTGCCCGCCGCCGGTGCCATGCAGCAGCACGACCGGTCGGGGGTGTTCCGGCGAAGGCTTGCAGTTCGGGTTGTTCGTGCCGGGCAATGATCCGCCGTGGTTGGTCAACTCATAGGGGATACCGGAGAAGAAGTTGAAGTCCTCCGGGTAGCGCGGGGCGGCGTCCGCGGTCGGTGCGGCGGCCACCGCGAGGGCCAGTGCGGCCAGTGCGGCCAGCACCCCCGATCGCAGGAAACCCACTCCACGTCGACGAGTACTTCGAGTCATGCTCTCCCCTTGGTTGCGAACTGCCACGTCAAAGCGAGAATCTACTGCCCGGGCACGTCGGCTGAGGGAGGTTCTGCAAATCGCACCCGAAAGCCGCGAGGGTGAATCTGAAACTCTGATGGAACCGATCGGCCACCGGGTGCGTCTAAGTAGTCGTGGGCTCGAGAGCACACGCAGAATCGGATTCGCCGAACGACGATTCAACCGGACCGTAGTCCGAACCTGACCGCAGATAGAGGACGACCCCGGCCAATGGGGGGAGAAGGCCGGGGTCATCACGTTTCAGCCCCGGGGGGTCGGGCTGAAAGGACCCGGTTTGCACCGGGTGATTCACACTATACGCGCGTGTGGTCGACGTTTGCAATAACAACTATTCACCGCTCTGACCAGGGCATTTAGCGAGCAACCCGCCGAAGGGGCCAACTTGGCCGTACGCTCAACGACGTGACCTCCGCTGGTAAGACCGCCGGAATCCGACGCACCACACCCCGCAGCGTCGCCGCGTTTTTCGACTTGGACAAGACGGTGATCGCCCGCTCGAGCGCGCTGGCCTTCACCCGGCCGTTCTATTCGGGCGGCCTCATCAACCGTCGCTCGGTCATCAAGTCGGCCTATGCCCAGTTGTTGTTCACCCTGAGCGGCGCCGACGAGGAGCAGGTCGAGAAGCTGCGCGCCCATGTCACCGACATGTGCCGCGGATGGCCCGTTGACCAAATCAACACCATCGTCAACGAGACCCTCCACGACATCGTCGAACCCCTAGTCTTCGCCGAGGCCACCGAGCTCATCACCAACCATCAAATGCGGGGCCATGACGTCATCCTCATCTCCGCCTCTGGCCTGGAGATGGTCGAGCCCATCGGTCGACTACTCGGCGTCGACGCCGTCGCGGCGAGCCGGATGTCGGTCATCGATGGCAAGTACTCCGGCGAGCTGGAGTTCTACTGCTACGGCGAGGCCAAGGCCGATGCGATTCAGCGTCTCGCGCAGGCGAAGGGCTACGACCTGGCTGAGTGCTTTGCCTACTCCGATTCCATCACCGATCTTCCCATGCTCTCGGCCGTGGGACATCCCACCGCGGTGAACCCGGACCGCGCCCTACGCAAACAGGCGACCCGTCGGGGATGGCCGATTCTGTCCTTCGACCGACCCGTCGGCTTGTCCGACCGGCTGACCCCGTCCCCGCGGACCGTCGCCATGTCGGCCGCCGCAGGAGCGGGCGTCGCCGCGATCGGGGCTGCCTTCTACTACGGCTGGCTACGCAAACGGTTCTCCCCCGCGTGATGACGGCGACAAGTATCTAAGCCGTCGGGCCACCCGGTTCCCACTGGCGGCGCGAACAGATTTAGGCTCAGAAATCTGTCATCGCCACCCCCTTGATGTGATGTGGGTCACGGTGTAGAACTGTGGGTAAGGAAGTCCGGAACGGCCAAGTTCGACCCGGAAGAGAAGGGTTGAACTCCCAAGCCGGAATT
>Ga0209023_10003192_pt1 | contig 19771 bp, 20 predicted proteins | sample LakOneMetagenome_FD_187468 | JGI IMG/M metagenome (GOLD analysis project Ga0209023, IMG submission 187468) | Freshwater and sediment microbial communities from Lake Erie, Canada (SPAdes) (version 2) | ecosystem: Environmental > Aquatic > Freshwater > Lentic | place: Lake Erie, Canada...
GCTGGAGGGCTCGAACCTCACCGACGAGATCCGCTACGTCTACGGCAAGACCAAGGACCAGCCGATGGAGATCTATCACTGGGGCCGCACGGTCTCGCTGACCCTCCGCGGCAAGTTCTAATCCCGCTTGGGGCGGGTCTTCGGGCCCGCCCCGCCTTGGACCGGTCGATCGTCTCCCCTTCGGTCGGCCGGTCCTTTGCCCTTCTCCCTACGAAGAGTTCCCCATGCGCCTGATGCGAGCCCTTCTGCTGGTTTCCGCCATGCTGGTCGCCGACGCGGGCCACGCCGCCGATGCGCCGCGTATCAACGCCATGCGCGTCCTGGGCTCGCACAACAGCTACCGCCCCGAACTCGACCCTGCCGCTCTCGCCCACCAGCGCCAAGTGATGGGCGAGAGATCCATGGGAGTCGAATACGGCCATCCGGCGATCAGGACGCAACTGGATCTGGGCGTGCGACAGCTCGAATTCGATCCCTATGCCGACAGCGCCGGAGGCCTCTATGCCGGCCCCTACGCCGGCGATCCGGCCAGGCTGGCGACCATGAAGCGTCCCGGCGCCAAGGTCCTTCACGCGCCGGTCGTGGACGCCCGCACCCACTGCCTGACCCTGGCCGAATGCTTCGGCGAGGTCGCCCGCTGGTCGCGCGCCCATCCTGGCCATGAGCTGATCGTGATCTTCGTCAACACCAAGGAAGAGCCGTTCAACACACCAGTCATTCCCGATCCCCCACTCTATGCCGAGGCGGACCTCGCGAGCCTAGACGCCGACGCCATCGCCGCCTTCGGCCGCGATCACATCATCACGCCCGATGATGTGCGGGGTCACGCGGTCAGCTTGCGGGCGGCGGTGATGGCGGGCGGCTGGCCCACCCAGGAGGCCTCGAAGGGCAAGGTGCTGCTTGTGCTCGATTCCAACCCGCGTATCGCTGACCTCTACCGTCAGGATCACCCTTCGCTGACGGGCCGGGTGATGTTCGGGCTTTATGGCGCGGCCGAGCCCGAGGCGGCGGTGTTCAATGTCCAAGACCCGTTATCCAACGAAGAGCAGATCAAGGACCTAGTCCACCAGGGATTTCTGGTGCGCACCCGCAGCGACGCCAACACCAAGGAGGCGCGCGAGCACGATCTGAGCCGGCTTGAGGCCGCTTTGCGATCCGGGGCTCAAATCATCAGCACCGACTACTATCCCTCCGCCCCGGACCCGCTAGGCCTGAACTTCGTCGTCTCCCCGCCCTGGTTCAAACCAGACTTGCGCTAGGGATCCAGTGCGCTGGACAGCGGGAAACGCCCCGAGACAGTCCGGAAGCGCCAAAACGGAACCTGGAAGCGCTGCAGAGCGGGAACCTTTAGGAAGGCGGTGCTCGCCCCTTCAGTCTGGGGAGGCCGCCCGCCCAGGCCGCTCAGCATTCCCTGTCGGAGTCAGATTCAAGCCGCCCCACTCGACGCCCACAGTTCCGGAGTGGCGCGCCCTGCTGGATTCGAACCAGCGACCGCTCGCTTAGAAGGCGAGTGCTCTATCCAACTGAGCTAAGGGCGCGAACCGGGAAGCCTCAGTACGCGGACGCTAGTGCGTCCAGGGCTGTCTGCGGCCGGCCGCGAAGTTATCGGCATAGGCCTTGATGATGCGCTTGGGCGTCTTGGGCTCGAACAGCTGGAAGGCCAGGCCGTTGTGCTGGGCGTAGGCCACCGCTTCCTCGCGCGTTTCGAAGGTCAGGCGAACCTGGCCGTTCATATCGCTCGACTGGGTCCAGCCCATCAGGGGGTCCGAACGGCGCGCCGAGGCGGGTTCGAATTCCAGAACCCAGTCCTTGGTTTTGGCCTTGCCGGACTGCATGGCGGTCTTGGCGGGGCGATAGATGCGGGCCAGCATGAACCTCTCCAGTCTTTAGCCGATGGTCGGAGCGGCAGGATTCGAACCTGCGACCCTCTGGTCCCAAACCAGATGCGCTACCAGGCTGCGCTACGCTCCGACACATCGGCAGGGGCGTGCTCTACAAGGGTTCGTCGTCCGGATCAAACGGGAACGGCGACAATCGCAGAACCGATCAGCCTTTCGGGAAAATCCGGTGCAGAACCCTGTCGCCGGGCAGAACGCCAAGCTGCGCGGCGCGTCCGCCGGCGATCTCCAGAACGCCCAGGATCGGGCCTCCGGAAGGCATGGGCATTTCGTTGTGAGGCTGGGCGTTGCGGACGATCGACAGCACCCTGCCATTGGGCGCGATATAGATGATGTCGAGCGGGATCAGGGTGTTCTTCATCCAGAAGGCGGCCGGCTGCGGCTTGGCGTAGGTGAAGAGCATGCCTCGATCGGGCGCCAGGGACTTGCGGAACATCAGGCCCCGCTGCTGCTCGGCGTGCGTCGCGGCGATCTCGACCTGAAAGCGTGCGCGTCCCTTGGAGGTCAGGATCTCGACCGCCTCGAGCTTGCCCGCAGGCTTGGCGACAGCGCCCTCGCCGGCCAGCAGAGCGCCAGCCAGCAGGGCCGTCAGCACTGCCCGTCGTCCAACTTCGCCGAATACCGCCACTTGCAATCCTCATTCGCCATACGGCCACGCGCGCAGCCTAGCGCGACAGGTCCATCAACGGAAATGACGGACCTGGATGGCGAAAGTCAGGCGTCGCCCGGCGTGATCTCGGCGACCACCAGACCCTTGGGCCCCTTGGCGAAGCGCACCAGGACGTCGTCGCCGGGCTGGAGGTCTTCCAGGCCGCCGCGGCGCAGGGTCTCGATGTGGACGAAGATGTCGCCCGGCTCGGCGTCGCGCACCACGAAGCCATAGCCCTTGGTGCGGTTGAACCATTTGACCTTGGCGTGCTCGGCCGGTCCTTCGGGGGTCAGGGCCTGACGCCCACCGCCGCTGTCCAGCCCGGAGCGGAAGCCGCTGGCCATCCCGTCGCGCTCGCGTCGCGGCGCGGCGTCCGCGAAGGTGCGGCGCGGCCGCTCCAGCGGCGACGGCGCCGAACTCTCGTCGAGATCGACCACTTCGCTGACCTGCCACCCCTTGGGGCGACGCACCACGTCACAGACGATTACAGCGCCCTCAAGCGCGGTTTCCCGGCCGCAATTGCGCAGCGAGGTCACGTGGAGAAGCACGTCCTTGAGGCCGGTCTGACCGGGATCATCCGGTACGATGAACCCGTAACCCTTGCCGACGTCGAACCATTTTACGCGTCCGCTGATCCGCACGAGGTCTTCGTGCGCACCCACGGCGTCGAAATCATAACCAGACATTCCGCCCCTCTGGCTCGCCCAATCAGCCCAACGGGACGAGCACCACAAGAATAACACTGTTCTCGCGTTAGGAGAGCCGTCAATGGTGAATTCGCGTCAAGCACGCGCGCAAAGGGGCTGCGCGACATTTCGTCGCAGCGGCTTTCTGGCAATAATTCTGAAATACAGCCGCAGGCGTCAGGAATGCAGCTTTTGGTGGTAGTCCCTAGGGGAGTCGAACCCCTCTCTCCAGAATGAAAATCTGGCGTCCTAACCGATAGACGAAGGGACCACATCGCCATCCAGTGATGGTGACATCGTCGATAGTCGAATTTGAAAGCCTCGCGGGTGGTAGTCCCTAGGGGAGTCGAACCCCTCTCTCCAGAATGAAAATCTGGCGTCCTAACCGATAGACGAAGGGACCACGGCCCCGCGAGGAAGCGGGTGTATAGCCGCGCCGTTTGGGGTGCGCAACCCGCTGGGAAGCATTTTTTCCGTTCACCCACAGGCGGGGCGACAGCGCCCGAAAATGCTGTTGGCGATCAACAGGCGCGCGGGTCGGCGGCGTCCTCGATCTCAAGCTGAACGCCGTTGCGGCCATTGTAGTCGTCCGGCTTCAGCTTGCCGGCGACATGCAGCGCGCCGCCGCCCGACAACAGCCGGCGACCCAGGTCCGTTTCGGCGCTGCGCCAGGAAATCGCCTTCAGGCGCTCGCCGGTCGGGCCGACCAGATCCATCTTCACATGGCCGCCCTTCAGCGCCATCACACGGTCGGCGCGAACGCCGGTCAGGGCGAACATCGGCTCGGGATTGCCAGGGCCGAACGGGGCCAGGCGCTGGAAATCCTCGTAGAGCGCGCGATCCGCGCCCTTGGGCTGGACCAAGGCGTCGATCTCGACGGCCTCGGGACCAACGGCCTCCATCTCGCCGGCCAAGCGCTCCTCGAGGAAGGCGCGGAACTCGGGAATGGAATCAGGGCGAATCGACAGGCCCGCCGCCATGGCGTGACCGCCGCCGGACATCAGCAGACCTTGCTCGAAGGCCGCCTGGATCGCCGCGCCAAGATTGACGCCGGGCTGCGAACGCCCCGAGCCCTTGCCGACATTGGCGGCGCGGTCGATGCCGATCACCACCACGGGTTTGCGATAGCGCTCGCGCAGGCGGCCGGCGACGATGCCGATGACCCCGGGATGCCACCCCTCCCCCGCCACCACGATCACGGGCGCGTCCGGATTGAAGTTGCTGCCGCGCTCCAGCACGGCCGCGGCTTCCTCGACCACGCCGGCCTCGACGGCCTTGCGCTCGGTGTTGAGGGCGTCGAGTTCCTCGGCCAGCATCCGGGCTTCCTCGGGATCATCCGTCGACAATAGGCGCGCGCCGAGGTCCGAACGACCGATCCGGCCGCCGGCGTTGATGCGCGGACCCAGGATGAAGCCGGCGTGGAACACCGAAGCGGGCCCAGAGCCCTTGCCGACCTCGAACAGGGCCTTCAGGCCCGGATTGCCCCACTGGGACATGGTGCGCAGGCCAAGGGTCGTGAGGGCGCGGTTGAAGCCAACCAACTGGGTGACGTCGCAGACCTCGCCCATGGCCACCAGGTCCAGCCACTGGCGCGGATCCGGTTGCGGGCGATCCTCGGTGAACAGGCCGCGCTTGCGGGCCTCGCGATTGAGGGCGGTCAGCAGCACGAAGGTGACGCCGGCGGCGGCCAGAACCCCCTGCCCGCTCTGGCAGCCCGGCCGGTTGGGATTGACCACGGCGGCGGCGGCCGGCGGGTCCTCGCGCATCAGGTGGTGGTCGATCACCACCACCTCCAGCCCGATGGTGGCGGCGCTGGCGATGGCGTCATAGGCCGCCGCGCCGCAGTCCAGGGTCACCACCAGCTCGGCGCCGGTGTCGCGGATGGTCTTGAAGGCCGCCGGGCTGGGGCCATAGCCCTCGGTCAGGCGGTCGGGAATATAGATCGGCAGCTCGACGCCCATGTGGCGGAACCAGCGCACCAGCTGGGCCGCGCTGGTGGCGCCGTCGACGTCATAGTCGGCGAACACCATGGTCGGCCGGCCCGCTTCCAGGGCGTCGATCAGGATCTCGGCGGCGCGGTCCATGTCGGTGAAGCTGGAAGGGTCAGGAAACAGCGCCTTCAGGGTCGGGCGCAGATAGTCCTCAGCCCCGTCGACACCCACGCCCCGCGCCGCCAGGGCGCGCGCCAGGGGCTCGGAAAGGCCGTGGACCTGCTGGTGGCTGCGCGCCGCCGCGGGATCGCCTGGGCGCTCGCGCCAGGCCCGGCCACTCAGGGAGCGCGCGACGCCCAAGAAGGCGTCCTGCTCGATACGCGCATGACCGTCGGCCATGGCTAGACGATCCTGAGCTTGGATGTGGTGCGCATCGGACGAGCTTATCCGTTTCCGGGGATTCGCTCCATGCGCCCTGGCGGCGTCAGTCGCGGTCGCCTAGCTCGCCGAAACGAGATCGACCTCGTTGGCCGAGCCCAGCACCACCGGCACGCGCTGGTGCAGCTTGGTGGGTTGCAGGTCGAGGATGGCCGTCTTGCCGTCCGTCGCCTTGCCGCCCGCGCGCTCGACGATCAGGGCCATGGGATTGGCCTCATACAGCAGGCGCAGCTTGCCGGGCTTGTCCGGCTCGCGGGCGTCCCACGGGTACATGAAGATGCCGCCGCGCATCAGGATGCGGTGGACGTCGGCCACCATCGAGGCCACCCAGCGCATGTTGAAGTTCTTGCCGCGCGGGCCGTCCTTGCCCTGCAGGCAGCCGTCGATATAGCGGCGCACGGGCTCGGCCCAGTGGCGCTGGTTGGACATGTTGATCGCGAATTCGGCGGTGTCGGCGCCGATCGCCACGGTCTCGTGGGTCAGAAGCCAGGCACCCTCGGCGTTCATCGTGAAGCCGAAAACGCCCTTGGACAGGGTCAGGACCAGCATGGTCTGCGGGCCATAGACCACATAGCCGGCCGCGACCTGCTGGCGGCCTGGCAGCAGGAAGTCGGCTTCGGTCGCTTCACGCCCGGCCGGAGCCGGAAGGATCGAGAAGATCGTTCCAACCGACACGTTGACGTCGATATTGCTGGAGCCGTCCAGCGGATCGAAGGTGACCAGGAAGCTGCCGACGCGACCGGTGGTCTCGATCTCCTCCAGCTCCTCGGAGGCCAGGCCCGCCACGGCCGGACAGGCCTTCAGGGCGTCGCGCAGAATATCATTGGTGATGATGTCGAGCTTCTTCTGCTCTTCGTCCTGAACATTGATCTGCCCGGCCGCGCCCAGGCTGCCAGAGATGGCGCCAGAGGCCACGACCCTGCTGATCTGGACGCAGGCGGCGGCGATCACGGCGACCACGTCCTTGACCGCGTCATCGGCGGTCTGCTCGGCGGCCAGGTGGTCGGCGAGGGTTTTCAGCGTGGTCATTCAGGGTCTCGAAAAGTTTGAAGGATTCGCCGCGACCTTAGCCGCTGGGCCGTGACGATCCTACACCCGGCGCTTCATTCGCACTTCGCGGACGGTGCCTGTGGAAGAGTTCATCACCAGGGTGTGGGTGTGCACGAAGCCGTCCCTGTAGGTGACCCCGTCCAGCAGATTGCCCCAGGTGACCCCGGTGGCCGCGAAGATGGCGTCGGCGCGCACGATGTCATGCAGGTCGTACTTCTTGTCGAGCTCGGTAATGCCCCACTTGGCGGCGCGGGCCTTTTCATCGCTGTTGCGGAACAGCAGGCGGCCCTGGAACTGACCGCCGACGCATTTGAGCGCCGCACAGGCCAGCACCCCCTCGGGGGCGCCGCCGGAGCCGACATAGAGGTCGATGCCCGTCGAGGGATCGGTGGTGTTGATCACCCCGGCCACGTCGCCGTCGGTGATCAGATAAACCCGCGCGCCAACCGAGCGGACGCTGGCGATGATCTCGGCGTGACGCGGACGATCCAGAACGCAGACGGTGATCTGGGCCGGCGGCACGCCCTTGGCGGCGGCGACGGCCTGAACGTTCTCGGCGGGCGTGCGGTCCAGATCGATGACGCCGGCCGGCAGGCCGGGCCCGCACGCGATCTTGTCCATATAGGTGTCGGGTGCGTTGAGCAGCGTGCCCTTGGGCGCCCAGGCCATCACGGCCAGGGCGTTGGGCATGGCCTTGGCGGCCAGGGTGGTGCCTTCCAGCGGATCCAGCGCAATGTCGATGGCCGGACCTTTGCCGGTGCCGACCTTCTCGCCGATGTAGAGCATGGGCGCTTCGTCACGCTCGCCCTCGCCGATGACGATTTCGCCGTCGATGGCCAGTTCGTTCAGCGCGTTGCGCATGGCGTCGACGGCAGCCTGGTCAGCGGCGATCTCGTCACCACGTCCGACAAGGGTCCAGGACGCGATGGCGGCGGCTTCGGTAACGCGGACCGCGTCCAGGACCAGCGAGCGGTCCAGGGTCTTCGAACTCATCAACGTCTCCCAGCCTTGTGAGGCTAATTCTCGGCCGCTTTTCGCGGTTCTCAGATGCGCGCGACGCGCAAAAGGCGGGGACGCTCTAGCACAGCGCGAAGTTTTTCGATGCCGCTAATCGCGTCGAGGAGATTGGATTCAGGAGTCGCATGGGTAACGAGCACGATCGGCACGCCGCCCGCACCCTCGACAGGCTTTTGCAGGAAGCTGTCGATCGAGACCCCGCATTCGGCCAGGGTTTCGGAGATGGCGGCGATAGCGCCCGGTTCGTCGCGAACCATGATCCGCAGATAGGCCTTGCCCACCGTGCGGCTGGGATCGACGGCGATGAACGGCTTGAGGTTTCCGGCCGGGGCCTGGAACACGGGACGCACAGCGCCGGTCATCACATCGGCGATATCGGCGGCCACGGCGGCGGCTGTCGGCCCCGCGCCGGCGCCAGGGCCCTGCACGAAGATCCGTCCAACGCGACGGCCCTCGATGAACAGAGCGTTGAGCGCCCCGCCCGCCTGGGCCAGCGGATGCTCCAGCGGGGCCAGCGAAGGGTGAACCTTAACCGCCACGCCGTGGTCGGTGCGCGACGCCGAGGCGACCAGCTTGATCCGGTAGCCCAGATCCTTGGCCAGCTTGATGTCGAGCAGCTCGACCGCTTCAATGCCCTCGATCTCGGCAGCGGCGAAGTTGGGCGCGCAGCCAAAGGCCAGGGCCGCCAGGATCGTGATCTTGTGACCGGCGTCGAACCCGCCGACGTCCATGGTCGGATCGGCCTCGGCATAGCCCAGGGCCTGGGCCTCGCGCAGCACGTCGGCGAAGGAGCGGCCGGTCTTCTCCATCTCGCTGAGGATGAAGTTGCAGGTGCCGTTGAGGATGCCGGCCACGGAGTCGATGTCGTCGCCGACCATCGCCTCGCGCATCATTTTCACGGCGGGCACGCCGCCCATGACGGCCGCTTCGAAAAGCAGCGGCACGCCTTGCGCTTCCGCCAGGGCCGCCAGTTCGGCCCCATGCTCGGCGATCAGGGCCTTGTTGGCGGTGACCACCGGCTTGCCGGCCTTTAGAGCCGTCTCGACCGCGGCCTTGGCCGGGCCGTCGGAGCCGCCGACCAGTTCGACGAACAGGTCGATGTCCGGCGAGCCGGCCAGGGCGACGGGATCGTCAAACCAGGTCAGGCCCGAGATATCGATCGTGCGCGGCCGTGACTTCGACCGCGCCGAGACGGCGGTGACGACGGCGCGGTCGCCGGCTGGCGCGAAGTCGGGGCGCTCGGCCAGGAACTGCAGAAGGCCACCGCCAACCGTACCGAGGCCGGCGACGCCGACGCGCCAGGTTTTGTTCGTCATCTTGGAATCCTAATCGCGAAGCCCGTCCTTAGACCGGCTCCACCGAATTGTGATGCTTGGCCAGGATGGCGTCGGCGTTGGTGATGAATTTCTTCACGTTGCGCGCGGCCTGACGGATGCGGTGCTCGTTTTCGACCAGCCCGATGCGGACATAGCCCTCGCCGTACTCACCAAAGCCGACGCCCGGAGCCACGGCGACGCCGGCCTCCTCGATCAGCAGCTTGGAGAACACCATCGAGCCGGCCTCGCGATAGGCTTCCGGGATCTTGGCCCAGGCGAACATCGAGGCCGGCGGATTGGGAATGTCCCAGCCAGCGCGGGCCATGGACGAGACCAGGGTGTCGCGGCGGCCCTTGTAGATGCCCCGGATCTCGTCGACGCAGTCCTGCGGACCGTTCAGCGCCGTGGCTGCGGCCACCTGCACCGGCGTATAGGCGCCGTAGTCCAGATAGGACTTTACCCGGGCCAGGGCGGCGCAGATGCGGGCGTTGCCGACCACCATGCCCACGCGCCAGCCGGCCATGGCGTAGGTCTTCGACAGCGAATTGACCTCGACGGCGATGTCCTTGGCGCCATTGACCTGCAGGATCGACGGCGGCGGGTTGTTCTCGAAGTAGATCTCGCCATAGGCCACGTCGCTGATCACCAGCAGGTCGTGCTTCTTGGCCAGGGCGACGGCGTCCTTGTAGAAGTCCAGGTCCACCGACTGGGCGGTCGGGTTGGAGGGATAGGACAGGATCAGCACGCTGGGCGGCGGCACCGAGTGCTTCACCGCGCGGCTGATGTTGGACAGATAGTCCTCAGGCGTCAGGGCCGGCACGTGGCGAATGACGCCGCCCGCCATGATGAAACCGAAGGCGTGGATCGGATAGGCCGGGTTCGGGCAGATGATCACGTCGCCCGGCGCGGTCAGGGCCTGGGCCAGGTTGGCGAAGCCTTCCTTGGAGCCCAGGGTCGAGATGACCTCGGTGTCGGGATTCAGCTTCACGCCGAACCGGCGATCGTAGTAGCCGGCCATGGCGCGGCGCAGACCGGGGATGCCCTTGGAGGCGGAATAGCGGCCGGCCTTGGGATCGCGGGCGGTCTCGATCAGCTTGTCGACGATGTGCTTGGGCGTCGGCATGTCGGGATTGCCCATGCCGAAGTCGATGATGTCGGTCCCCTCGGCGCGCAGGCGCGCCTTGATCTTGTTGACCTCTTCGAAAACATAGGGCGGCAGGCGTCGGATACGATGAAAATCGGTGGTCATTTGGGGCTCAGTGCGCCGCTCCGGCGCGTCGGGAGCAAAAGTCGGGCATGGATAGACCCCAAGCGGGGTCGCGCCAAGCCAGTTCAAGGAAGATTATGCCTTCGCCGGCCTATTTGGGCTGCGACGAAGGCGCGCTAGCTCGGCCACGCGCCGCTGCTGCGAAAGCTTCGGTCTCGGCGCGATCGGCGTCCGTGGGCGCGCCGAAGTCCGGCGCCTTGGCGGCCGCGCGCGCACGGGCGGCATAGCCTTCGGTGTCGGTCAGCTGGAAGGTTTCCGGCGCGGCGTCGCGACGCAGCTTGGCGGCGGCGCGCTGCTCGGCCTCCACCACGGCCTTGATCCGCGCCGGTCCGCGCACATCGGTGGGCACGGCGGGGATGTCGGCGAAGGTCGGACGGTGGCCCTTCTGGCGGGCGGCGGCGCGGGTAGCCTCGGCGATCGGCGAGGACGGATCCACCTTCGCCGTCTTGAACGGAGAGGCGCAGCCCGACACGGTCAGAGCCGTGAGACCGATAAGCACGCCAAGACGTGCGATTTTGCCTGTTGCGCCGTTCATCTTGTCTCCGGTCTTATGCGATGATCGCGACGAACAAAAGGCCGTGCGCGTCAGCAAGCTGACGAGACGGTAGAAAAGAAGCGGGAAGAACCAGCATGGCTACGGCGAAAACACCCTCAAAGCCGCGCAAGACCGAAGCTGCGAAGGCGAAATCGGCCTCTTCCAAGCCCAAGGCCGCCGCCAAGCCCAAGGCCCCGCCGCCGGAACCGCCGCCTCGCCAGGAAGCGCCCAGACCCCAGGCCGAATCGACCGGCGCCGCAAGTGTTCATCCGCCGACGCCGTCGATGCCCGGCTTCGATGCGATGATGTCACCCGACCAGCGCCAGATGCTGGAAAAGCTTTCGGCCAACCTGGCCCGCGCCGCCGTGACCGCCCAGGGCGCGATCGCCGAGGCGGCCCTGCGACAGGCCGATCGCCCCGCGGCGCTGAACGCCGACCCGTTCCACGTCGCCCCGGCCATGAACGAGGTGATGTCCCGCCTCGCCGCCCAGCCCGACCGCATGCTGCGCGCCCAGGCCGACCTCTTCAGCCGCTACATGGACCTGTGGCAGTCGGCAGCCCGCCGCGCCGCCGGCGAGGAAACCAAGCCCGTCGTGACGCCCGCCAGCGGCGACAAGCGGTTCAGCGACCCCGACTGGGCGTCCAATCCCATGTTCGACATGATGAAGCAGTCCTACCTGCTCACCTCGAACTGGCTGAACGGCCTGGTGTCTGATGTCGAGGGCGTGGATCCGGGCTCCAAGCGCCGGGTCGAGTTTTTCACCAAGATGCTGACCGACGCCTTCTCGCCGTCGAACTTCCTGATCTCAAACCCCGCCGCCCTGCGCGAGGTGATGCAGACCAATGGCGAGAGCCTGGTGCGCGGCATGGAGAACTTCGCCGCAGACCTGGATCGCGGCGGCGGCCAGCTGGCGATCAGTCAGACGGATCTCGACAAGTTCAAGGTGGGCGAGAACGTCGCCACCGCGCCGGGCAAGGTCGTCTACCAGAACGACATCCTGCAGCTTCTACAGTTCGATCCAACCACGGAGCAGGTTCACGAAATCCCGCTGCTGATCTTCCCGCCGTGGATCAACAAGTTCTACATCATGGACCTGCGGCCCGAAAATTCGATGATCCGCTGGCTGACCGGCCAAGGCTTCACGGTGTTCGTGACGTCGTGGGTCAATCCCGACGCCAGGCTCGCCGCCAAGACCTTCGAGGACTACATGCTGGAGGGCGTCTATGACGCCACCCAGCAGGTCATGACCCAGACCGGCGTCGATAAGGTCAACACCGTCGGCTATTGCATCGGCGGCACCCTGCTCTCCTGCGCCCTGGCCCATATGGCGGCCAGGGGCGACACGCGGATCAATTCGACCACCTTCTTCGCCGCCCAGCAGGACTTCTCCGAAGCCGGCGATCTTCTGCTGTTCACGAACGAGGAATGGCTGCAGTCCATCGAGCAGCAGATGGACGCGACAGGCGGCTTCCTGCCCAGCCAGTCGATGGCCGACACCTTCAACAGCCTGCGCGGCAACGACCTGATCTGGTCGTTCTTCATCAGCAATTATCTGATGGGCAAGGAGCCCCGCCCCTTCGATCTGTTGTTCTGGAACGCCGACCAGACCCGCATGCCCAAGTCGTTGCACATGTTCTATCTGCGCAACTTCTACAAGGACAACGCCCTGACCACCGGCGCCCTGACCCTGGGCGGCGAGAAGCTGGACCTGTCCAAGGTCAAGATCCCGATCTATGTCCAGTCGTCCAAGGACGACCACATCGCTCCCTATCGCAGCGTCTATCGCGGCGCGCGGGCCTTTGGCGGCCCGGTGACCTTCACCATGGCCGGTTCGGGCCATATCGCGGGGGTGATCAACCATCCCGACGCCCGGAAGTATCAGCACTGGACCAACGAAGCCCTGCCAGGCTCGGTCGAAGGCTGGATCTCGGGCGCGCAGGAACATCCCGGCTCCTGGTGGCCGCACTGGGCGGAATGGCTGCGGGCCCGCTCAGGCCCGCTGGTCCCGGCCCGCGACCCGGCCAAGGGCAAGCTCAAGCCGCTGGAAGATGCGCCCGGCAGCTATGTGCGGGTGAGGTCCGACGCCTGATCGTTGATCAGGTATTGACCGGACGATGTTCGCCCAAAACTCGCCCGGATCGTGGTGGAGCTTCCCGCCATGCCCGCGATCAGCCGCCGAACCGCCCTGGGAATGATTCTCGCCGCCCCGGCGTTTGGCGCGCGGGCGGCGACACGCGATGGTCTTGACCTGGCCATGGCGGCGCGCGCGCAGATCGGCGTGACCAAGGCCTATGACGCCAGCTATCGCGCCATCGCCTATCCGCGGGGCGACGTCCTGCGCACAACGGGCGTCTGCGCCGACGTGCTGGTTCGCGCGGCCAGGGACGCGTGGCAGATCGATCTGCAGCAGCGCGTCCACGAGGACATGGCCCGGAACTTCGATGCCTACCCCTCGCGCAGCACCTGGGGACTGAAGAGACCGGATTCCAACATCGATCACCGCCGGGTGCTGAATCTGGAAACCTATCTGCAGCGCCAGGGCGCCCTGCTGAAACGCAATCCGGGGCGAGCAGCCGGCGACAGCTTCGATGATCCCCTTCCGGGCGACATCCTGACATGGCGGGTCTGGGGCGGTCGCCCTCACCTGGGTATCGTGTCGCGGGGTCCAGAAGGCGTGCGCGTGGTTCACAACATTGGCTTCGGGACCAAGGACGAGCCGCTTTGGATGTTCAAGCTGCACAGAGCCGTGGCTCAGTACCGCTGGAGGCCGTGAGTTCCGTTTGCCTTACTTCCGGGCCAAGCAGTCCTTCGTCAAAACCGTAGGGGGCTAGCAATCATAGTCCCGTCGTCCTAACCAGAGACATGATCCATTCAAGTAGAAAGCCGATATGAGCCTGCCATATCTGTCTACGGGCCGTTACTATCCGGACTCGGCCTCGCCGCAAACGCCCAGCGATGTCGCGGTGATAATGCCGACAATATTGAGGCCAGACCTCACCTCAGCCGTGAAATCTATCTACAATCAGGACTTCAAGGGTCGAATACAGATCGCTATTGGCGTCGATGTGTCCGTCGGAAATCTGAACGATTTCGAAGAGCTCTTCAACGCCCGCCCGGACAATGTGTCAATTCTGATCTCAACATTGCCCTACTCCACATCTGCGAGGCACGGCGGCATCTACAGGTCGACCGATGGCGGCTCGCTGCGGACGATTCTTGCTTACGCAACGAACAGCGAAATTCTCGCGTTCCTCGATGACGACAACGAGTACCTGCCAGACCACATCTCACTACTGCATGCAGCGATCCAGGGTAAGGTCTGGTCAAGCGGGCAAAGAATTCTGGTCGATCAAGATACACTTAAGCATCTCGGGGTCGACGTCTGGGATTCCGTCGGACCAAATCGCGGGCGCTTCAGAGAAACTGGCGGCTTCATCGACCCCAACTGCCTGATGGTCAACAAGACGAAGCTTGAGGTCGCGCTCGCCTATTGGTCGCGCTATCAGTTTGGCACGGAGGGCGAGACTTCAGATCGCAAGTTCTTCAGAGCGATCGCCACTGGCAAGTACGAAATGGTCATAAAGCCGACCGTTCTCTACAAGATTCGCGATACAAATGTCCTACACGACTTCATTACTGGGCGGCAGGTTCTCTAGATTGGCAGGCGGCGACGGTCTACAGCCCCGCCGCCTCGTCCAGGCCCAGCGCCAGGTTGAGATTCTGCACCGCCGCGCCGGACGCGCCCTTGCCCAGATTGTCGAGCAGGGCCACCAGGCGGGCCTGTCCACTGGTGTCGGAGCCGAACACGAAGATCTTCAGGCGGTTGGTGCCGTTCAGGCCTTCCGGATCCAGCGTGGCCATCGCCTTGGCCTCGTCCAGCGACGCGACCTGGACGAACTGTTCGCCCCGGTAGTGGGCGGCGAAGGCGGCGTGGATGTCGTGCAGGCAGCGGCCGTCTTCCAGCGTCGCCAGGTGCAGCGGCAACTCCACCAGCATGCCCTGGGCGTAACGACCCACCGCAGGGGTGAAGATCGGACGGGTCAGCAGGCCGCCGTGCTTCTGGATCTCCGGCACATGCTTGTGCGACAGGCCCATCGCGTAGATCCGGTACGGAACCCTGGTGTAGTTCGGTGAGGTCTCGTCCTCGAACTCGGCGATCATGGCCTTGCCGCCGCCGGTGTAGCCCGAGACTGCGTTGAACGAGATCGGCAGGTCGGCGGGCAGGATGCCGGCCGAGACCAGCGGACGGGTCAGGGCGATGGCGCCGGTGGCGTAGCACCCCGGGTTGGAAATCCGCGTCGCGTCAGCGATCTTGCCGCGTTGCCCGCGGTCGAGTTCCGCGAAGCCATAGGCCCAGTCCCCCGCCGTGCGATAGGCCGTCGAGGCGTCGATCACCTTCACTGACGGGTTCTCGATGAGCGCGACCGCCTCCCTGGAGGCGTCGTCGGGCAGGCACAGGATCACGGCGTCGGCGCTGTTCAGCATCTCCGCCCGCGCGGCCGGATCCTTGCGCTTGTCGGGATCGATCGAGATCAGCTGAAGATCGGTGCGGCCGACCAGACGCTCGCGGATCTGCAGACCCGTGGTGCCGGCTTCGCCATCGATGAAGACCTTCGGGGTCATCGCGACCTCCAATCCAGACAAGGAGACAAGAAAAAGGGCGCTCCGGTTTCCCGAAGCGCCCTCTTCCAAACGCGTGAAACCGCGTTTAGCGCTTCGAGAACTGGAAGCTACGACGGGCCTTGGCCTTGCCGTACTTCTTACGCTCGACCACGCGGCTGTCGCGCGTCAGGAAGCCGTGCGGCTTCAGGACGGGACGCAGCGCGGGTTCATAGTAGGTAAGGGCCTTGGACAGGCCGTGGCGCACGGCGCCGGCCTGGCCCGAGAGGCCCGAGCCTTCAACGGTGACGACGATGTCGAACTGGCCTTCGCGGTCGGTGACCTGCAGAGGCTGAGCGATCATCATGCGCAGAACCGGACGAGCGAAGTAAACTTCCTGGTCGCGGCCGTTGATGGTGATGGTGCCCTTGCCGGGCTTGATCCAGACGCGAGCGATCGCGTTCTTGCGCTTGCCGGTCGCGTAGGCGCGGCCCTGGGCGTCGATCTTCTGGACGGCCGGAGCGGCCGCTTCGGGGTTGCTGGACAGGCTGGCCAGCGCGTCAAAGCCTTGAGCTTCGGACATGACTTAGGCGCTCCGGGTGTTTTTGGCGTTGCGCGCAGCGAAATCGATCGCTTCCGGGCTCTGCGCTTGGTGCGGGTGCTCACCGTTGTTGTAGATGAGCAGGTGCGTCAGTTGCTTGCGGGCCAAGGGGCTTTCCTTGGGCAGCATGCGCTCGACGGCCTTTTCGAGGACGCGTTCCGGGAAGCGGCCTTCCAGCAGCTTGCGCGGGGTGGTCGACTTGACGCCGCCCGGGTGACCGGTGTGGCGATAGTAGATCTTGTCGTCCATCTTCTTGCCGGTGAACTTCACCTTGTCGGCGTTGATCACGACGACGAAGTCGCCGCAGTCAACGTTCGGGGTGTAGTCGGGGCGATGCTTGCCGCGAAGACGCATGGCGATGAACGTCGCCAGACGACCGACAACGGCGTCCTGGGCGTCGACCACGATCCACTTCTTCTCGACCTCGGCGGGCTTCAGGGAAGCCGTGGTCTTTTGCATGGGATTGATCCGTATTCCTTGTGCGTCGGGAGCCAAAGGAAACGGCTCCGTCTGCGTGAGGGGCGGCAGGTACAGGAGGGTTCGCGGCCTGTCAACAATGCGCACGCAAGAAACTCGACAAACCCTTACAGCACAAGGGTTTGCGCGATGCGGTATCATAATACCTCATTCTGCAGCGTCATAGCGGCGTCATGCAAGGTGGGCATAGGGCGGGCCTAGACCGGAGTCCCCCTGCCATGACCTTCTCGCGTCGCGCCTTCATCGCCTCGGCCGCCACCAGCCTGGCTTTCACGGGCTTAAGCGCCAGAGCCCAGGACGGTGAGACCCCCAGCTATGCCTATATCAATGAGGTCGAGGGCTATGGTCCGCTTCTGCCCGACCCCAAGGGCATGCTGGAACTGCCTTCAGGCTTCTCGTATCGCGTGATCAGCCAGGCCGGCGAAACCATGGCCGACGGGTTCCTGGTGCCCGGCGCCTTCGACGGCATGGGCTGTTTCGACGCCGGGGATGGCAAGGTCGCCCTGGTGCGCAACCACGAACTGGGTCCGCGCGCCTTCGACTACGGCGCCTTTGGTCTGGGCGGACGTCTGGCCGACCGCCTGCCCAAGGATCGAGCCTACGACTTCAGCGATACCGGCCTGCCGCTGCCGGGCGGCACGACCACAATGATCTATGACCTCAAGAGCGGCCAGACGATCAGCCAGCACCTCAGCCTGGCCGGCACGGCGGTCAATTGCGCCGGCGGCATTACGCCGTGGGGTTCGTGGTTGACCTGCGAGGAGACCACCCTGACCGCCGGCCTCGAGATCGGCAAGGACCATGGCTACGTCTTTGAAGTGCCCAGCGCGGCCAGGGGCATTGTCGATCCCAATCCGCTGAAAGCCATGGGTCGCTTCAAGCACGAGGCCACCTGCATCGATCCGCGCACCGGCATTGTCTACATGACCGAGGATCTGCAGGACGGCCTGTTCTATCGCTTCCTGCCCAACGACCGCCGCAACCTCGCGGCCGGTGGCCGCCTTCAGGCCCTGGGGCTGGTCGGCGTGGCGGAAGACGCCGACACCCGCAACCAGGAGGGCGGCGACAACATCAAGCCCGGCGCCTGGGTACAGGCGCGTTGGATCGAGATGGACGGCGTCGACAACCCCTATGACGACCTGCGCCTGCGCGGTCACGCCAAGGGCGCGGCCTTCTTCGCGCGGGGCGAAGGCCTTTGGTGGGGTCAGGGCGAACTCTATTTCACCGCCACCTCGGGCGGCGCGGCCGGCGCGGGCCAGATCTTCCGCTATGTGCCCAGCGCCCAGGAAGGCCAGGCCGGCGAGGCCGACCAGCCCGGTCGCCTGCAGCTGTTCGTCGAGAGCAAGAACGAGAGCGTTCTGGACTACGCCGACAACATCACGGTCTCGCCGTTGGGCCACGTCCTGGTCTGCGAAGACCGCTACTCGGAAGTGAAGCCCAATCACATCAAGGGCGTGACCCCGGCCGGCAAGGTCTACACCCTGGCCCGCAACGTGTTCCGGGGTAACGCGGAGTTCGCCGGCGCCTGCTTCTCGCCCGACGGCCAGACCCTGTTCGTCAACCTGCAGTGGCCGGGCATCACCCTGGCCATCACCGGCCCCTGGGCGACGCTAAAGGCCTAGGGCCGCCGTACGCGCCAGGCAAAGGCGGTGGCGACGGCCAGCAGCACCGCCGCGCCGGCCTGGTGAAGCACGCCGAGGGAGAGCGGCACATGGGCCATAAGGGTCCACACGCCCAGGCCTGCCTGCATCGTGACGACGACGGCGACCGCAAGGCCCGCCGCCTTGGCCTCAGCCGGCAGGTGGCGGGCGCGCTGGGCCATGACGCCTACCGCGATGCCCGCCGCGAACAGGGCGTAGGCGACCAGCCGGTGGTGAAGCTGCACAGCGCCCTGGCTGTGGGCCAGCGTGCCCCAGAAGCCCTTGCCCAGATACTGGTCGGGCAGCAGCGCGCCGTTCATCAGCGGCCAGTCGTTATAGACAAGGCCTGCATCGTTGCCGGCCACCAGCGCGCCCAGCAGGCTCTGGAAGAACACCGCGCCCAGCAGGGCCAGGGCCCAGCCGCGCCACGGCGAACGCTCCTCAACGCGGGGCGAACCGGCCCAGGCGTCCAGCGCCGTCCAGTTCAGCATCACGAACAGCGCCAGGGCCAGGCCCAGATGGGTCATCAGCCTTTCGGGCGCGACAGAGACCCGCTCGGACAGGCCGCTGGACACCATCCACCAGCCGACCAGACCCTGAAGCCCGCCCAGGAGCAGCATCACGGCGCAGCGCCAGATCAGGCGGCGCGGGATCATCCCGCGGATCAGGAAGAAGGCGAACGGGATGGCGAACGCCGCGCCGACCAGTCGGCCCAGAAGCCGATGCCCCCACTCCCACCAGAAGATGGTCTTGTAGGCCTCCAGCGTCATCCCGGCATTCACCAGCCGGTACTGGGGGATTTCCTTGTAGAGCTCGAAATTGGCCTGCCATGCGGCTTCCGACATCGGCGGCAGCGCGCCCATGATCGGTTTCCACTGGGTGATCGACAAGCCCGAGTCGGTGAGGCGCGTCGCGCCGCCGACCACGACCATGCAGAAAACAAGCGCCGCCACGACAAACAGCCAGATGGCGACGGGACGGGAACGATCGGAACGCAGGAAAGACGTCATGTTACCGGACAAAGCGACTATTCTGGGCCGAAATGCGACCAGCCGACCCCTACTCCCGTCGCGGCCAGCCGTCCATGACCGATGACGCTTAAGGGACTTTCGTGCGAGGATGCGACGCGGACGACGGGTCCGGCGCGGAGGACCTGATGAGCGGTGTTGGAGTGTTCGCCACGGCGTTGATCGGCATCTTCGCCGGTTGGTTCGCCGACCTCGTGCTGGGACGCCGCCACTCGCTGTTCGTCAAGCTGCTGATCGGCGTCATCGGCGCCTTTATCGGCGTGTTCATCGCCCAGCGCCTGGCCCTGCCGTTCACCGGCTTCTGGGGTGGACTACTGGTCGCCAGCGTCGGCAGTGTCCTGTTTCTGGCCGTGCTCGGCCTCGTCTTCCGGAGATCCGCGTGAGTGCTCCCCAAACTCCGGCCCGCCCCCTTATCCCCGCCCGCCTGCGGAAACTGATCGGCGGCCTGGGCATCATGGCTTTTCTGACGGCCTATGTGGCCGGCGCCGCCACGCTCTACGATTACCTGCCCGACAACCGCGCGGTGCACCTGCTGTATTTCGCCGTCGTGGGGCTGGCCTGGGGCCTGCCGCTGATGCCGCTGATGTCGTGGATGGGCAAGGCCGACAAGCCGGTCATTCGCTGAGGCGCCAGAATCG
>Ga0209023_10003193_pt1 | contig 19768 bp, 21 predicted proteins | sample LakOneMetagenome_FD_187468 | JGI IMG/M metagenome (GOLD analysis project Ga0209023, IMG submission 187468) | Freshwater and sediment microbial communities from Lake Erie, Canada (SPAdes) (version 2) | ecosystem: Environmental > Aquatic > Freshwater > Lentic | place: Lake Erie, Canada...
TCTCTGCTGGTGGGCTTCGGACGGATCGGCCGGCGGGTTGCCGAACTCGCCCGCGCCTTCGGCATGGCGGTTGCCGCCTATGATCCCTTCGTGAAACCCGAGGTGATGGCCAAGCATGGTGTCCGGCCCGAAGCCGATCTCGTGAAGGCGCTGGCCAGTGCCGACTATGTTTCCCTCCACATGCCAGGCTCCACGGCGGGCGCAGTGATCTGGGAGGAGGAAATCAGGGCGATGAAGCGCGGTGCCATTCTCATCAACGCCGCCCGCGGCGGGCTGGTGGACGAAAACGCTCTCGACCAGGCGCTGCGCGACGGCCGCCTCGCCGGTGCCGGCCTCGACGTGTTCAAGACCGAACCCCCTGCCGCGGACCACCCGCTGCTCGCAAACGAGCGCGTGCTGCTCAGCCCTCACGCGGCAGGCCTCACCGCCGAATGCGCCGCCCGCATGGCGGTCGCATCGGTGCAGAACGTGCTGGATCATTTCGCTGGACGGCTGGACCCGGCGCTGGTCGTCAATGCCGCCGACATTGGCTACCGCCGCTGAAGGCGCGCGCCGCGCCCCGCCGCCGGTTGCCGGTGGCGGAATTGCGGGCCTAGACTGCGGTTTCGCCGCCGATTGTTGGATGGAAGCTGTATTCCATACCTTGAAAGAATGGATGAAATATTCCAGAACGACACGCCAATGGGAGAATCCGCCATGTCGACCGTCCGCTTGACCATGGCACAGGCGCTCGTGCGCTACCTGTGCAACCAGTACACGATCATCGACGGCCGGAAGGAGCCGCTGTTCGCCGGGCTGTTCGGCATCTTCGGCCATGGCAATGTGACGTGCCTCTCGGAGGCCCTCGAGGCGGTGCAGGACAAGCTGCCCACCTGGCGGGGACAGAACGAGCAGTCGATGGCGCTGGCGGCGGTCGGCTATGCCAAGGCCATGCGGCGGCGGCAGATCATGATCGCGCTGTCCTCGATCGGGCCGGGGGCGCTCAACATGGTGACGGCGGCGGGCTGCGCGCATGCCAACCGCCTGCCGATCCTGATCCTCGCCGGCGACATCTTCGCCAACCGCAGGCCCGACCCGGTGCTGCAGCAGGTCGAGCACTTCAACAACCCGACGACCTCGGTGAACGATGCATTCCGGGCGGTGAGCCGCTACTGGGACCGCATCACGCACCCCGAACAGATCATCTCGTCGCTGCCGCAGGCGATTGCCACCATGCTCGACCCCGGCGACTGCGGCCCGGCCTTCATCGGCCTGTGCCAGGATACGCAGGAGCTCGCCTTCGACTATCCGGAAGCCTTCTTTACGCCGACTGTTCACACCATCCCGCGCCTCAGGCCCGACCGCGAGCGCGTGGCGAAGGCGGTGGAGTTGATCAGGAACGCCAAGCGGCCATTGATCATCTCGGGCGGCGGCGTGCGCTATTCGGGCGCCGAGAAGGAGGTTGCCGATTTCGCACTGAAGCACGGGCTGCCGATGGCCGAGACCATCGCCGGCAAGGGTGCGGTGACGCATGACCACCCGGCGCATGTGGGGCCGATCGGCGTCGTCGGCTCGACGTCTGCCAACGAGATGGCGGGTGCGGCGGACGTGATCATCGCCATCGGCACCAGGCTGCAGGATTTCACCACGGGCTCATGGACGGTGTTCGCGCATGATGCGCAGTTCGTCTCGATCAACGCGGCGCGCTACGATGCGACCAAGCACCGGGCGCTGGCCGTGGTCGGCGATGCCAAGGAGACGGTGGCGGAACTCGAAGGCGCACTCGGCGGCTGGAAGGCCGATGCGGCGTGGACCGCCCGCGGCAAGACCGCCTTCAAGGGCTGGAACGACCTCGTCGACGCGCACCAGAAGCCCAACAACGAGCCGGTGCCGACCTATGCGCAGGTGGTCGGCGTGGTGAATGCCTGGGCTGCACCCAACGACACCATGGTGACGGCGGCGGGCGGCCTCCCCGGCGAGACGGCCAAGGGCTGGAAGGTGAAGAACCCCAACACTTACGACCTCGAATTCGGCTTCTCCGCCATGGGCTACGAGATCGCCGGCGGCTGGGGCCATGCCATGGCCAAGAAGGGCGACGGCGAGACCATCGTCATGGTGGGCGACGGCTCCTACCTGATGATGAATTCGGACATCTATTCGACCGTGCTCACCGGCCACAAGCTGATCGTCGTGGTCTGCGACAATGGCGGCTTCGCGGTGATCAACCGGCTGCAGAACTTCAAGGGCACGCCGAGCTTCAACAACCTGATCAAGGACAGCCGGGTGAAGGAACCCTTCGCGGTGAACTTCGCCCAGCATGCCGCCTCGATGGGCGCACTAACGCGGCACTGCGACAGCCTCGCCGACCTCGAGGCCGCGCTGAAATGGGCCAAGACCACCGACCGCACCACGGTGATCTCCATCGTCACCGATGCCTTCTCCTGGGTGCCGGGTGATGCCGACTGGGACGTGGGCGTGCCGGAAGTCTCCGACCGACCCGAAGTCAACAAGGCGCGCGAGCACCACGAGACCATTCGCAAGAAGCAACGCATTGGAGTCTGAACGATGAAAGCCAAACTCGGCATGTCGCCCATCGCCTGGTGGAACGACGATCTTCCGCAGCTCTCGGACGACGTCTCGCTGGAGGAATGCCTGCGCCAGTCGCGTTCGGCGGGCTTCACCGGCATGGAGAAGGGCCGGCGCTTTCCGGAATCGGCGGCCGAGATGCTGCCGATCCTGAAGAAAGCCCACGTCACGCTGTGCGGCGGCTGGTTCTCGGGCACGGTGGTGAATGAATCGCTCGAAGCCAACAAGCTGCGCATCCAGCCAATGATCGACCTGTTCAAGGCGGTAAACGCGCCGTGCATCGTCTATGGCGAGGTGGGCCGTTCGATCCAGGGCGACCAATCGAAGCCGCTGGCGACGAAGCCCAGGCTTTCGGACGGCGAGATGAAGGACTACGGGAAGAAGATGTCGGAGTTCGCCGCCTGGGTCGAGGCGCAGGGCATGCCGCTGGTCTATCACCACCACATGGCGGCGGTGGTCGAGACCGAGCCGGAGCTCGACGCCTTCATGGCCAACTCGACGATCTCGCTGCTGTTCGATGCGGGTCACATGGCCTTCGCCGGCGGCGACGTGCTGCGCTGCATCGACAAGCACCACAAACGCATCCGCCACGTGCACACCAAGGACGTGCGCATGGAGGTGATCGACAAGCTCGACCGCAGCAAGGAAAGCTTCCTCGATGCGGTGATCAAGGGCGCCTTCACCGTGCCGGGCGATGGTTCTCTCGACTTCGGCGCCATCGTCAAGAAGCTCGCCGGCTATGGCTATGAAGGCTGGTTCGTGGTCGAGGCCGAGCAGGACCCCAAGAAAGCACCGCCGCTGAAGATGGCGCAGATCGGCCACAAGGAACTGATGCGGGTGATGACCGCGGCGGGCTACGAGGTCGTGGCGTGAAGGAGCTTGGAATCGGCCTGATCGGAACGGGCTTCATGGGCAAGGCGCATGCCTTCGCCTATCGCGCCGCGCGGGCCGCCTTCCCCGACATTCCGGTGCCGCGCCTCGAGATGATTGCCGACGTCAACGAGCAACTGGCCACGAAGGCCGCGCAGCAATATGGCTTCGCACGGGCGAGCGGCGACTGGCGGGCTCTGGTGAACGACCCCAGGATCGACGTCGTCTCCATCACCACGCCCAACACGTTGCACAAGGAAATGGCGCTCGCCGCGATAGCCGCCGGCAAGCACGTGCATTGCGAGAAGCCACTGTCGCCCACACTCGCTGACTCGCTCGACATGGTGGAAGCCGCCGAGCGGGCAGGCGTGGCGACGCAGGTGGGCTTCAACTACATCAAGAATCCGCTGCTGAAGCAGGCGCGTGACATGATCGCTTCGGGCGAGCTGGGCGAGATCACCGGGTTCCGCGGCATCCATGCCGAGGACTACATGCATGATCCCGAGAGCCCCTATACGTGGCGCATCGACCCGGTGGGTGGACCCGGGGTGATCGCCGATCTCGGCTCGCACATCATCGGCATGGCGCGCTTCCTGCTGGGGCCGATCGCGGCGGTGAGTGCCGACGTGCGCACCGTGGTGGCCTCGCGCCCGGTTGCGCGAGGTGCGACGGAGCGCCGTCAGGTGCTGGTCGATGACGCGGCGCGCATGCTGGTCGATTTCGGCCGCGGCTGTGGCGGCACCATCGAGGCCAACTGGGTGGCGACGGGCCGCAAGATGCAGCTCGGTTTCGAGATCAGCGGCGAGAAGGGCTCGCTGGTGTTCACCCAGGAGCGGCTGAACGAGTTGCTGTTCTATCGCGCCGGCGGTGACGCGAAGACCAACGGCTACATGAAGATCGAGGCCGGCCCGCAGCACCCGCCCTATGGCGAGTTCTGCATCGCCGGCGGCCATCAGCTGGGCTTCAACGACCTGAAGACCATCGAGATGGGCGAGTTCCTGCGCGCCATCGGCACGGGGCAGACGTCGACGCCGGATTTCCGCGAGGCCTGGGAAATCCAGAAGGTGGTGGACGCGGCGATCGCTTCCTCGGCGTCACGGCAGTGGGTGGCGGTCGGCTGAACGCCCGCCGCCGCCGCAAGTCATGCGGCGACGTTCTGCTCAAGCGCCAGCGAGCAAGGCCGCCTTCACGAGCAAACGGTAGGGTCGGCTGCGGCTCTGCATCTGGTTGATCGTGCCGCTGACGATCACGTCGCGCTTCGGCCAGTGAAAGACGAAGGCGCCGGAAATGCCGGAATGGCCGATGAACTCGAAGCCGCGCTGGAACGGCGGCAGGAACCAGGGCAGGTGGAAGCGCAGCACGCCGAGCCCAGCCTGCAACGGGAAGAAGACCCGCCGCCAGTCGGCCAGCTGGCCGAGAAATGCCGGGTCGAACAGCCGCCCATCGAAGAAAGCGCGGCCGAACTGAGCAAGTTCGCGCGCCGTCGAGATCGCACCGCCATCGCCTGGCATCGAGGCGAGGGCCTGTGGCACCTCGATCACCCTGTTGCCGAGGCGGAGCGGCAGCGTGGCATCTCCTGGCTGGAAGAAGCGAGTCTGCTCGAGACCAAGCGGGCCAGTGACCATGTGTTTCAAGGCCGCGGCCGGAGACCGCTGTGCAACCCGGGCCACCATCTCGGTGAGCAGATAGAAATTGGTGTCGGAATAGAGTGCGCGGCGGCCGGTGCCGGGCGCGAAAGTCGGCGACATCTCATCGCGCACCCAGCCGAGGACTTCGGCAAGGCCGAACCCCATGTCCTCACAGGCGAACAGACTGTCGGCCAGGCGCGTGCCGTCGCGTCGCCTGCCCTCGAAGTAATCGGGAAGGCCGGAACTGTGCGTGAGAAGCTGGCGGACGGTGATGCGCCCCGACAGGTCCTCGCCATGCCAGCGGAGAAGGCGGCCGAGTTCCTTGGGGAAGTATTTTGCCACTGGATCGTCGAGGCCGATCACCCCGTCGCCTGCCAGGCGGAAGACCATGGCGGTGACGAACAGCTTCGAGGTGGAGGCGACGAGGAAGGGCGTATCGGCCGTCACCGGCACGCCCTTCCACAGGCCGCCCGCGGCGGTGGCGATCTCGCCATGCCGCATCACGCACAGCACGGCTTCGTGGCATTCCGCCGTGCCGATTTCGGCAGCGATCAGGCGGGCGAGCCCGGCTTCCAGCGTCATCGAAGACACCTCCCATATGGGCGGTGAGTTCAGAAGCCGGACGCTCCGTCGTCAATCGCTGCAAACAATTGCCGCGCCTGCGGCAAATTGCTCAGGCCGCGACACCCGTACCGATGGGGCAGGAGACGCCGGTGCCCCCCAGCCCGCAGTAACCGGCCGGATTCTTGGCGAGATACTGCTGGTGGTAATCCTCGGCGAAGTAGAACGGGCCGGCCTCGGCGATCTCGGTGGTGACCGGGCCATAGCCCTTCGCCGCCAGCGCCTGCTCGTACATCACCTTGGCAGCCAGCGCCTGATCGCGCTGGGTGGGGCTCGTCCAGTAGATCGCCGAACGGTACTGCGAACCGACGTCATTGCCCTGGCGCAGGCCCTGGGTGGGGTCGTGCGACTCGAAGAACAGTTTCAGCAGCTGCTCGTAGGAAACCTTGGCGGGGTCGTAGACCACCAATACCGCTTCGGCATGCCCGGTCATTCCAGAGCACACCTCGTCATAAGTCGGGTTGGGGGTGTAGCCCCCGGCATTGCCGACGGCGGTCACCCAGACGCCCGGCACCTGCCAGAACTTGCGCTCGGCACCCCAATAGCAGCCGAGGGCGAAAATGGCGGTCTGGAAACTCGTGGGATAGGGGCCCTTGAGCGGGTTGCCGTTGACGTGGTGGCTGGTGGCGGTGGCGAGCGGCACGGGCCGGCCGGGCAGCGCCTCGGCGGGGGCGATCATGCGGCTCTTCTGGCGGCCAAAGAACATCTGGAGGCTCCTTCCTCTGTTGCCCGCCAGATATAGGGGGACAATCTTCCCGCCTCCACTCAACAAAGCTTGATTTAGGAAGGGGATGGCGATATTCCCCGCACCACTTCAAGGAAGGGTGGCCGAGTGGTTTAAGGCACACGCCTGGAACGCGTGCATACGTGAAAGCGTATCGAGGGTTCGAATCCCTCCTCTTCCGCCATTTAACTTATTGATATTGAATAGAAAAATGTCTGCGAGCGTCCGCGGAATAGTCGCGGATTTTCCGCGAGTTGCGTGAGCATTGCAGCGCTCCTCCGGACTGAGAGATGCTGTTGTTCCGGCTTCATGGGAGCTTCCGGGCGCAATATCTCAGCGGCTCCGAGTTTGAGTACGGTTCCATCTTGCCGCGGTGCGGGACTTCTGCGCGGCCACACGTTTCTCGGTGGGCAAGAATGAAGGCCGGAAAATTCTCCGACCCTAATGCAATCGATTATGCGATTGGCGGCTCAGGTAAGCGCGGCCAGCTGGTCGGTCCAGGCAATTGGCACCCTTCTATCAGCAAGGCGACGCCGGACCGTCTTCACGAGAGCGACTCCTCGGTGATGGAGGTGCAGAGGATCGCCAGTCTCTCCGATCACCTCAATCTCGCTAGCAGTGCCGGAGCCGCAGAGTCGGTGCTCGCCAGGAAGGTCTGATCCTCGGGTCTTCATCTGCATGTCACCGAGCTCACCCATGAAGGGGGCTTCGGAGACCCAGCATGCCCCAACTCGGACCGGACCCTTTCCTTCATCCCCATGCAACAGTGCGCAACAGCCGGCTCGGCGCCTATGTCGAGATTGGGGAGGGCAGCAATATTCTCGAATGCGTGATGGGCGACTACAGTTACTGCGCCCGCTATGCCGACATCGCCTATTCGACGCTCGGCAAGTTCGTGAATGTGGCGGCCTTCACGCGGCTGAACCCGGGTGAACACCCCTATCACCGCGCCGCGCTGCATCACTTCATGTATCGCTCGAGCTACTTCTGGCCTGACGAGCCGGATGAGCAGGCGGTGTTCGACTGGCGCCGCTCGCGTCCGGTGCGGGTCGGTCATGACACCTGGATCGGCCACGGCGCCATCGTCATGAAGGGCGTGACCGTCGGCAATGGCGCCATCATCGGCGCGCAGTCGGTGGTGACCAAGGACGTGCCGCCCTATGCGGTGGTGGCAGGAGCGCCTGCCCGGCTCATCAAATGGCGCCATCCGCGCGGCATCGCCGACCGGTTGCAGGCACTGGCCTGGTGGGACTGGAGCCACGACGCAATCCGCGCGGCACTTCCCGATTTCCGCGCGCTTTCGGCCGAGGCCTTTCTTGAGAAGCATGAAGGCGGTTCCGTCATGCAGCCGTTACATTCGGTTGGTTAGTGGGGCCATGCCTGTACCGTCCCCGACTTCACCCGGCTCCCCACGCGCGGCCTGGATGCGCGTCCTTTCACTGTCTGCCTGGAACGACCTCGAATCCTGCGCAGGCGGCTTCGCGGGCACCGTGCATGACGTGCTGCGCGCCCCTGAGACCGGCCTCGTGATGCTGCGCGGCCGCATGGGTGCAACGGGTGCCGCCTTCAACCTCGGCGAAGCGACGGTGACGCGCTGCGCGGTGCGGCTGGACGACGGCTGCGAGGGCCATGCCTATGTGATGGGCCGCAACGCCGCCCATGCGCGGCTCGCGGCGATCTGCGATGCGCTGCTGCAGCGTCCCGCGAGCAGCATGTCCGTCTCCGAGACGGTGATCGCGCCGCTCGAAGCGAAGCTGCGCGACCGGCAGGTGGAGACCTCCACCAAGGCGGCGGCCACCAAGGTCGATTTCTTCACCATGGTGCGTGGCGATGACTGAGCGTGGCTTTGCCGACGTGGCGGTCGAGTCCGCCCATGCCTTCCGGGCCATCATGCAGGCCATGGCGCGGCCCGGGCGCATCCAGAGCCTCGACGCGAGCATCGCCGCGCCGGAGCCGCTGCTGGCGAGTGCCGCCGCCGTGGCGCTGACGATGTGCGACTTCCAGACCGCGATTTGGCTGGCGCCCGACCTGCGCAACGACAAGGTGATGCAATATCTGCGCTTCCAGGCCGGTGCGCCGATCGTCGATGACATCGGCAAGGCGCAGTTCGTCTTCGCCACTGCGGGCGAGCGTTTGCCCGACCCGTCGCTGCTGATTCAGGGCACGCATGAATATCCCGATCGCTCGGCGACCCTGGTGATCCAGGTCGCGGGCTTCGGTGGCGACGCGGTGGAGCTGACCGGCCCCGGCCTGCGCGGCAGCCTGGGTTTCGGCGCTGCGGGGCTTGGACAGGCCTTCTGGACCGCCATGGCCGACAACCATGCGCGCTTCCCCATCGGCATCGACGTGATGTTCGCCGCACCTGGCGCCATCGCGGCGCTGCCGCGTTCGACCGCGATCCACCTGCTGGAGACTGTCTGATGTATGTGGCCGTCAAGGGTGGCGAACAGGCGATCGATGCGGCGCACCGGCTGCTCGACGAGGAGCGCCGCGGTGACCGCAGCGTGCCGCCGCTGACGCTCGCCCAGATCGCAGAGCAGCTGACACTGGCCGTCGACCGGGTGATGAACGAAGGCTCGCTCCATGACCGCGAACTGGCCGCACTCGCCATCAAGCAGGCCCGCGGCGACCTGATCGAGGCGATCTTCCTCATCCGTGCCACGCGCACGACGCTGGCGCGCTTCGGCTATGCCGAGCCGCTCGACACCCAGGCGATGCGGGTGAAGCGCCGTGTCTCCGCCGCCTTCAAGGACATTCCGGGAGGGCAGATCCTCGGCCCCACTTTCGACTACACCCACCGGCTGCTCGACTTTTCGCTGGCAGGCGATGCCGAACCACCCGAGGCGGCGCGAGCCCCCACCGAACTCAAGCCCGACATGCCGCGCGTGCTCGAAATGCTCGGCAGCGAAGGGCTGATGGAACAGCCGTCCGCCGGCGCCGCCGAACCCGGCGACCTGACGCAGGACCCGCTGCACTTCCCCGCCGGCCGCGACCTGCGGCTGCAGAACCTGGCGCGCGGCGACGAGGGCTTCCTGCTGGCGCTGGCCTATTCGACGCAGCGCGGCTATGGCCGCACGCACCCGTTCGCCGGCGAGATCCGGCTCGGCACCGTCGAGGTGAGCTTCACGCCAGAGGAACTGGGCTTCCCTGTGGTGATCGGCGAGATCACCGTCACCGAATGCGAGATGATCAACCAGTTCAAGGGCTCGGCGACAGTGAGGCCGCAGTTCACCCGCGGCTATGGCCTCGGCTTTGGCCAGTGCGAGCGCAAAGTGATGTCGATGGCGCTCGTCGACCGCTCGCTGCGCGCCGGCGACCTGGGCGAGGAGCAGGTGGCGCCCGCCCAGGACGAGGAGTTCGTGCTGTCGCATTCCGACAATGTGCAGGCCACGGGCTTCGTGGAGCACCTGAAGCTTCCCCATTACGTCGACTTCCAGTCGGAGCTCGTGCTGCTGCGCCGCATGCGGGCCGAGATCGACAAGGCCGAAGGCAGGCTGGAGGCGGCGGAATGAACGCGCCGGCCTACAACTTCGCCTATCTCAACGAGCAGACCAAGCGGATGATCCGCCGGGCCATCCTCAAGGCCATCGCCGTGCCGGGCTACCAGGTGCCCTTCGCCAGCCGCGAGATGCCCATGCCCTATGGCTGGGGCACCGGCGGCGTGCAGGTGACGGCGGCTGTGCTCACCCCCGACGACACGCTCAAGGTGATCGACCAGGGGGCGGACGACACCACCAACGCCGTCTCCATCCGCAAGTTCTTCGTCAAGACGGCAGGCATCGCCACCACCGAGCGGACGGAGGAGGCGAGCGTCATCCAGACCCGCCACCGCATCCCCGAGGCGGCGCTGAGCGAGGACCAGATCCTCGTCTTCCAGGTGCCGATCCCCGAGCCATTGCGCTTTCTCGAGCCGCGCGAGACCGAGACCCGCACCATGCATGCGCTGGAGGAATATGGCGTCATGCACGTGAAGCTCTACGAGGACATCGCGCAATATGGCGAGATCGCCACCACCTATGCCTATCCGGCCATGGTGGCGGACCGCTATGTCTTCGATCCCTCGCCGATCCCCAAGTTCGACAACCCGAAGCTCGACGACTGCGCCGCCCTGCAACTGTTCGGGGCAGGGCGCGAGAAGCGCATCTATGCCGTGCCGCCCTACACCAAGGTGAAGAGCCTCGATTTCGAGGACCACCCCTTCGAGGTGCAGAGCTGGAACACGCCCTGCGCGCTGTGCGGCGCGCGCGACAGCTTTCTCGACGAGATCGTGATGGATGACCAGGGTACGCGCATGTTCGTGTGTTCCGACACCGATTACTGCGCCCGCCAGCGGGGTGAGCGATGACCCCGCTGCTCACCGCCGAGACTGTCAGCAAGTTCTATGGTGCCCGGGCCGGCTGCCGCAACGTGTCCTTCGAGCTGTGGCCGGGCGAGGTTCTCGCCATCGTCGGGGAATCGGGCTCCGGCAAGACCACGCTGCTGCGCTGCCTCTCCGGCCATGTCGCCGCCACGTCCGGCAAGGTGCGTTATGCGATGCGCGACGGCCGTTCGGTGGCGCTTGACGAGATGAGCGAAGCCGAACGCCGCCTGCTGATGCGCACCGACTGGGGCTTTGTGCACCAGGATGCACGTGATGGCCTGCGCATGGGCGTTTCCGCCGGGGCCAATGTCGGCGAGCGCATGATGGCGGTTGGCGAGCGCCACTATGGCCGCATCCGGGCCACCGCCACCGACTGGCTGAAACGTGTCGAGATTCCGGAGGACCGCATCGACGACAGCCCGTGGTCCTATTCCGGCGGCATGCGCCAGCGCCTGCAGATCGCCCGCAATCTCGTCACCTCGCCGCGGCTGGTGTTCATGGACGAGCCGACCGGCGGCCTCGACGTTTCGGTGCAGGCGCGCCTCCTCGACCTGATCCGCGGCCTGGTCAAGCGCCTCGACCTCGCGGCCATCGTGGTGACGCATGACCTTGCGGTGGCGCGGCTGCTGTCGTCGCGCATGATGGTGATGCAGCAGGGCCAGGTGATCGAGCAGGGATTGACCGACCAGATTCTCGAGGACCCGCAAGCGCCCTACACCCAGCTCCTCGTCGCCTCCGTGCTGCAGGTGTGACGATGAGCGTGGTGCTGGACATCGAAAACCTCTCCAAGTCCTTCCTGCTGCACCAGCAGGCCGGGGCCAGCATTCCGGTCTTCGCGGGCGTCACTGCCGCAGTGGAGGCGGGCGAGGCTGTGGCGGTGACGGGGCCCTCGGGGCGCGGCAAGAGCTCGCTCCTCAAGCTGGTCTATGGCACCTACCGCGCCAGTGGAGGCGCGATCCGGGTGCGCTCGGGTGATACCTGGACGGATGTGGTCAAGGCGGCGCCGCGCGACGTGATCGACCTCCGCCGCAATGTCATCGGCTATGTCACGCAGTTCCTGCGCGTCATCCCGCGCGTGCCGGCCGAGATGGTGGTGGCCGAGCCGATGATCGACCGTGGCATGGCGCCCGAACCGGCGCTGGCACGGGCCCGCATGCTGCTCGAACGGCTGAACATTCCGCAGCGGCTGTGGCACCTCTCGCCGATGACCTTCTCCGGCGGCGAGCAGCAGCGCGTCAACATCGCACGCGGTTTTGCGGCGCATTTCCCGATCCTGCTGCTCGACGAGCCGACGGCCTCGCTCGATGCCGAAAACCGCAACCGCGTTCTCGAGCTCGTCGCCGAAGCGCGCGGCAATGGCAGTGCCATTCTTGCAGTGTTCCACGACGAGAACGAGCGGCGCCGCGCCTGCTCGCGCAGCATCCAGCTCGAGTGAGGTGAACATGCGCCATGCCATCTATTTCGCCCCGGCCCTTGGCTCAGCCTTTCATGCGCTGGGCTCGGCGTGGATCGGCCGCGATGCCTTCACCGGCGAAACGCTGGCCCAGCCGGACGTCGCGGGGATCGGCGTCGTGACCGGCGACCCGCGGCGCTATGGCTTCCATGCCACGCTGAAGCCGCCCTTTGCCCTGCGCGACACGCTCGGCGCCGAGGCGCTGCTGCGCGCCGTCGCGGCACTGGCTGCCAGCGAGGAGAGCCTTGCCGTGGATCTCAAGGTGGCGGTGCTCGACCAGTTCCTCGCGCTCGTGCCGCGCGAGCCCAGCGAGGCGCTGCAGCGCCTTGCAGCCCGGGCGGTGCGCGACCTCGATGGTTTCCGCCAGCCGCCTTCGGCCGACGAACTGGCGCGCCGCCGGAGCGCTGCCTTGACCGCGAGCCAGGAGCGCCACCTCGCCGAGTGGGGTTATCCCCACGTGCTTGCTGACTTCCGGTTTCACATGACGCTGACCGAACGCCTGCCACCCGCCTATATCGAAGGCTACAAGGCGGCCGCCGAGGCGCATTTCGCGGCCGTGCTGGCCGGGCCCGTGGCAATCGACGGCCTCACTCTGTTCGAGGAGGCCTGCAACGGCGCGCCCTTCCACGCCACCCGCCAGTTTCCCTTTTCCGCTTCCGCCGCCGAGGTTGCCGCATGACCGAGACCCTGTTCACCAACGCCCGCATCGTGCTGCCGGACGAGATCGTCGAGGGCACTGTCGTCGTGCGTGACGGCCGGGTGTTCGAGGTGATCGCCGACCGTGTCGCGTCTCCCGCCGAGGACCTCGAGGGCGATTTCCTGATCCCCGGGCTGGTGGAGCTTCACACCGACCATCTCGAGAGCCACTACCTGCCGCGGCCCGGCGTGGCCTGGCCCGCCATTCCGGCGGTGATGGCCCATGACGCCCAGATTGCGGCGGCGGGCATCACCACCGTGTTCGACGCGCTGCGGGCGGGCAGCTTCGAACCCGGAGACCGTTCGGCGCGCGAGGCCATGTCGCTGTGTTCGGCGATCTTCGAGGCCCAGGACAGCGGGCGGCTGAGGGCGCAGCATTTCATTCACCTGCGCTGCGAACTGCCCTGCGCCGACACGGCGGAATCGGCTGAGATGACGGCCAAGGCAGGTCCGCTGCACCTGATCTCGATCATGGACCACACGCCGGGGGCCAGGCAGTTCGTGTCGATGGACAAGTTCCGCGAATACTACATCGGCAAGAAGCTGATCCTGCCCGAGCACATGGACGGCTACATCGCGGTGCGAAAGGAAATGCAGGCGAAACATGCGGGCGCCAACAAGCACGCGATTCTGGACCTCGCGGGACGGCTCGGCGTGCGGCTGGCGAGCCACGACGATGCCACCGAGGCCCATGTCGAGGAGGCAATCGCCGACGGCATCTCGATCGCCGAGTTCCCGACGACGCGCGAGGCGGCTCAGGCGGCTCATCGCAACGGCCTCGCGGTGCTGATGGGGGCGCCCAACGTGGTGCGCGGCAAGTCGCATTCCGGCAACATCTCGGCTGTCGACGTGGCGGCTGGCGGTCACCTCGACATCCTGTCGTCCGACTACGTGCCTGCCAGCCTGCTCACCGCGGCCTTCCGCCTGGCCGAGAGCGTTTCCGGAATGGGGCTCCCCGAGGCGATCCGCACCATCACGCTGAACCCGGCGCGGGCCGCCGGGCTCGACGACCGGGGCGCCATCGAACCCCATCGCCGCGCCGACATGGTTCAGGTTCGCGTCACCGACCGAATTCCCGCTGTGCGGCGCGTCTGGCGCCAAGGTCAGCGGGTGATGTGATGGAAGTAGCAACGGGCCATCTCGTTCTCGTCGTCGGCCCCAGCGGTGCTGGCAAGGATGCCGTGATGATGGGGGCGAAGGCGGCGCTCCAGGGGGAAGGCAACGTCATCTTCCCGCGCCGCTTCGTGACCCGCCTCAGCAATCCGCACGCCGAGGATCATGTTTCGATGACCGAGATGGAGTTCGCAATGGCCGCCGCAGATGGCGCCTTTGCGCTGTGGTGGCGGGCCCATGGCAATTCCTACGGCATCGGGCGCTTCGTGGAGAGCCATCTCGGCCTTGGCACCACCGTGGTGGTGAACTGCTCGCGCGCATCGGTGCAGGATGCAAGGAACCGCTTCGCCAATGTCGTCGTCGTGGAAATTTCCGCGCCGGAAGACCTGCTCGTGGCGCGCATCGTGTCGCGCGGCCGCGAGTCGGCCGAGGAGGCCCGCAGCCGTGTCCTGCGCAAGGTTCCGGCCTATCCGCCGGATATTCGTGTCGAACGCATCGTCAATGAGGGCCCGCTCGACCAGGCCGTGGACAGTTTCTGTGCACTGCTCCGCCGCCTGAACGAGCCGCCGCCCGCCGTTGAAGACGGATCGCCCCTGACACTTCGCGCGTCGTGAAGGTGGCGGCCTCGGAACTGGTGCTTACAGGCGGGCACTGCCTGTTGCCGCGCCATGGGCTGATCGAGGCGGACATCATTTGTGCTGACGGAATCATCGCCGACATCCGGCCTGCACCCCGCACGCCGGGCAAGGCTATCGATGCGGCGGGCTGCCTCGTTCTCCCTGGCATCGTCGACATTCATGGCGATGCCTTCGAGCGCCAGATCATGCCGCGGCCCAACGCGATGTTCCCGCTCGACCTCGCCATGCTCGACAGCGACAGGCAGCTGGTGGCCAACGGCATCACCACCGCCTATCATGGCATCACGGTGTCGTGGGAGCCGGGACTTCGCAGCCTCGCAACCTCGCTTGAGGTCATTGCCGCGATGGAAGGACTGGAGCCCCTGTTCCAGGCCGACAACCGCGTGCATCTCCGCTGGGAGACCTTCGCACTTGATGCGCTGGAGGCGGTGGCGGCCCTGCTCGCCCGCCTCAAGACCCCGCTGCTCGCCTTCAATGATCACACGACACCCCTGATGAAGGCTGCGGACGTGCGGCTCGCCATCAGCAAGCATGCCGAACGTTCGCTGGTGGCGCCTGAGCGCTACATGGAGCTCCATGATGCGGTGCTCGAGCGCCGCGCCGAGGTGCCTGCCGCCATTCTCGCACTGGCGGCCGTCGCACGTCAGAGCGGCGTGCCGATGCTGTCCCATGATGATCGGAGTCCGGAGGAGCGGCGCTTCTACCGCGGGCTCGGGGCGCGCATCGCCGAGTTTCCCGTGACGGCGGAAACCATCGCGGCCAGCGCGGAGGCCGGCGACCATATCGTGCTGGGCGCACCCAACGTGGTGCGCGGCGGCAGCCACACCGGTGCGCTGGGCGCCGAGCAGGCGATCCGCCAGGGCCAATGCAGCATCCTTGCTTCGGATTACTATTATCCAGCGCCGCTGCGGGCCGCCCTCGCTGTCGCCGACAGGGGAATACTGTCCCTGGAGCAGGCCTGGAACCTCGTCAGTTCGGCTCCGGCCGAGGCCGCGGGCCTCACCGACCGCGGCAGGATCGCGCCGGGGCTGCGGGCCGATCTCGTGGTGGTCGATCCGCGGCAGGCGCGGCCGGTGGCAACCATCTGCGGCGGACGGCCGGCCTACCGCGCCGGCTAGCTGGACATGGCCTTGCCGGCGATGGCGCTGCGCAGCAGGGTAGAGAGCCGATCGATCACCGACACGGCGACCAGGATGAGGATGATGAGGAAGGACACCTTCTGCCATTCGAGGGTGCGGATCATCTCCGACAACTCCAGGCCGATGCCGCCGGCGCCGACGATGCCGATGATGGTGGCCGAGCGCGTGTTGGATTCGAAGAAGTAGAGGCACTGCCCGATGAGCACCGGCGCCACCTGCGGCAGGAGGCCGAAGCGGATGCCGTGGAGCTTGGCCCCGCCCGAGGCGGTGACACCCTCGACGGAGCGCTCGTCGGAGGCCTCGATGGCTTCCGAGAACAGCTTGCCAAGCGAGCCGATGTCGGAAATGGCGATGGCGAGAACCCCGGCGAAGGGCCCGAGGCCCACGACATTGATCCAGACCAGCGCCCAGACCAGCGTATCCACGCCACGCAGTGTATCGAAGCTGCGGCGGGTAAAGAAACGCAGGACCTGCGACACGGTGGTGTTGCGGGCCGCGATGAGGCTGAGCGGCAGGGCGATCGAAGCGGCAAGCAGCGTGCCGAGCAAGGCGATGGCCAATGTTTCGCCCAGAGACTTCAGGAAGCGCAGGAGCGTGGCCGTGCTGCCCCATTCCGGCGGCAGCATCAGATAGAAGAGCTTGCCGAGGTTGCCGAGGCCATTGACGAAGCGGGCCGCGGAAAAGCCCAGGTGCCACAGGCCGAAGACCAGCAAAGCCAGCATGGCGAAGGCGAACAGCCGGCCCGTCCAGCCGGACGGCGCGAAGGTGCTGGCATAGCGCGCCCGCAGGGCGGCGTTCTCGATGTCGGTATAGGCCTCGCTCTCCATGCTGCTCATGTCAGCCCGCCTGCGTGATAAAGTGGTGGCGCACCCGCTCGGTCACCAGGTCGATGATCGAGACGGTGAGGATGATGAGCACCAGGATGGCCGAGACATCCGGGTAGTAGAACTTGCGGATCGCTTCCATCAGGTCCTGGCCGATGCCGCCGGCACCGACGAAGCCCATGACCGAGGCGCCGCGCACGTTGATCTCGAAGCGCAGCAGCGCATAGCTGAGGAAGTTCGGCAGCACCTGCGGCAGCACCGCGAAGCGCATGGTCTTGGTCCACGACGCGCCAGATGCGACGAGGCCTTCGACCGGCTTCTGGTCGACATTCTCCAACACCTCGTAGAACAGCTTGCCGAGCGCGCCCGTGGTGTGAATAATGATGGCAAGCACGCCGGCGATGGGGCCAAGGCCGAAGGCCATGACGAAGATCAGCGCGAAGACGAGGTCGGGAACGGTGCGGCAGAATTCGAGGAAGCGGCGCGTGGCGAAGGACACGGGGTGCGAGGTGCCGAGATTGCCGGCAGCAAGGAAGCAGGCGAGAAAACCGAGGATGGCACCGAGCACGGTTGCCACATAGGCGATCAGCAATGTGTCGCCGAGCAGGCGCAGCCACTTGCCGAGGCCCCAGAACCAGCTCCGCACGTCATAGAGCACGAGGTGCCCTGCCATCGGCCCTGAATCGAGGAGGAAGATGCGGCCGATGTAGTTGGGGAACTTGTGGATGTTCCGGAAGAGCAGCGCGAGATCGACCTCGGCCACCCAGCCCGCCACCAGCACGGCGACGGCGAAAAGAGCCGCGCCGTACAGGAAGCGCCGGCGCTTCAGCGCGACGGAGGCGGCATAAGAGCGGGCGAGCGCGTCGACAGTGGGGCGCGGCGGCGTCGCGGCTGAGGCGGTCATGCAGCGCTCCTGGGGGGATGGGCCCGCACCGTGACGGCGCGGGCCCGGCTCGGCTTACGACTTGCGGAGCGTGTCGACGAACTTGTTCAGTTCGACGATACCGTCATAGGCGGCGTTGTCGGTGGGGACCCACAGCTGCTGCTGGCCATCGGTCATCACCTGGAAGGCTTCCGGATCATTCTTGTCGATCGAGAAGAAGGCATCCTTGATGCCTGTCTGCAGCTCGGGCGGCAGCTTGGTCAGCATGGCGAAGGGCGAGTTCACGATCTGGCTCGACTTGAAGATGATCTTGAAGTCATCATACTTGGCCATGCCCTTGCGCTCCATGCGGCGCAGGTTCGATTCGTTCTCGTCGGTCCAGGCGTTGAACACGGCGTCGACCTGGCCCTGCTGAAGGGCGATGATCGCATTCTCATGGCTGCCGGTGTAGACGACGTTGGCGAAGAACTCCTCGGGCTTGATGCCCAGCTTGTTCATCTCGTAACGCGGCACGTTGTTGCCCGAGGTGGAGTTCGGGTCGACGAGGCCGAGGTTCTTGCCCTTGAGGTCCTCGAGCTTGGTGTAGGGCGCGTCAGCCTTCACGTACATGACCGAGTAATAGCCCCTGGAGCCGTCCTTGTTCACCTGCATGGCGAAGGCGTCGATCTTGGCGCCGTTCATGAGCGCACGGGCAAAGGATGAGGGACCGTAGAGGGCGAGGTGGATGTTCTCGGCGATCTGGCCCTCGATGACGGCTGCGTAGTCATTGGCGATGCGGAGCTTGACCGGAACGCCCAGCTGCTTGGTCAGGTACTGGATGAAGGGCTCGTAGCGCTTCTCGACGCCGGTGGCGTTCTCGTCCGGGATGGTGGCAAAGACGAGTTCGGGATAATCCGCCTGCCAGTCGGCCCGAGCGGCGGTGGCGAGCACCGGCAGGGTGGCGAGGCCGGCGGCGGCCTGCAGAAGGTGACGGCGATTCATCATGAGGGTCGTGCTCCTGTTGGGATGGGTGGTGTGGGAGGCGATATCAGGCCGCGCTGGGTAGTACCGCGGACCCGTTCAACTGCCGTGCTGCCGCCTCCGGGAGGTCCAGCACGTCGTTTGCTTCCAGGCCGTAGAGATCGATGACGATGTCGTCGGAGAGTTGCTCGGGCGTTCCGTCGAACACCACGCGGCCGGCCTTCATGCCGACGAGGCGGGTGCAGTAGTCGCGCGCCAGTTCAAGAGAATGGAGATTGCACATCACTGTGATGCCGGCCTCGCGGTGGAGGCTGCGCAGCGAGTCCATGACGATCCTGGTGTTGCGGGGGTCGAGCGAGGCAACGGGCTCGTCGGCGAGGATGATGCGCGGATCCTGCACGAGGGTGCGGGCAATGGCCACGCGCTGCTGCTGGCCACCGGACAGGCTCTCGGCGCGCTGCGACGCGAGGTCGGCGAGGTCAAGACGGTCGAGCGCCCGCAGCGCCCGGAGTTTTTCGTCATCCGGCCAGGCCTTGAGCAGGGCAGGAGCGAGCGAGATGTGGTTGATGCGGCCCATGAGCACGTTGGTGAGCACGTCGAGGCGGCCCGCCAGGTTGAACTGCTGGAAGATCATGCCGCAGCAGGAACGCCAGTCACGCAGCGCCTTCCCGCGCAGTTTGGTGACGTCCTGTCCGCCGAAGGCGATCCGCCCTTCCGAGGGATCGACGAGCCGGTTGATGCAGCGAAGCAGGGTCGATTTGCCGGCCCCTGAACGGCCGATCACGCCGACGAAGGAGCCGTCGGCGATGTTGACGGAGACGCCGGAAAGAGCGGGCTTGCCGCCGAATCGCTTGCCAAGATTCTCGATGCTGAGCATATGCGCCTTCCTTCGGGAGGTTCGGTTAACCGCAAGGCAACAACAGCTGCGTGACATCCCGATTGCAGCGATGTGACATCGGCGCCCCCACAGACACATCTCGGCCCTGGAGAAGGTAGAAAGCCTGTGTTTCTCAAGTATGGTGCAGTGCGGCACGGAGCCTGAGCGAGATGTCTGGCAGCAGCAGCGTGCGATGATTGAGTCCGGAACCCTCGCCAACTTCCTCCGCCACTGGCGCGTCGATGGGGTCGCCATCGATCTTGAGTTCCAGTCCCATCAGTCTCCTGTTGGACGGTCGCTCATGCCCAGAAAGTGCCGGCGCGGCGAAAATTCTTCCACTTCTTCGCTATACGAGCATCAGCGACAAGGGTCGCGTGACGATAGAAGCCGATGAGGTAGACCGCCGCAAACTGTGCC
>Ga0209023_10003194_pt1 | contig 19764 bp, 23 predicted proteins | sample LakOneMetagenome_FD_187468 | JGI IMG/M metagenome (GOLD analysis project Ga0209023, IMG submission 187468) | Freshwater and sediment microbial communities from Lake Erie, Canada (SPAdes) (version 2) | ecosystem: Environmental > Aquatic > Freshwater > Lentic | place: Lake Erie, Canada...
CTGCGAGGGGGTTGGCTAGGATTCCTCAGGTTGCCCACGCGAGTGGGTCTCTGGGGCTGTGGCGCAGCTGGTAGCGCACCTGCATGGCATGCAGGGGGTCAGGGGTTCGAGTCCCCTCAGCTCCACCCGGACGAACCGCTGCTGAGGCCTAGAAACAGGCTCTCACCAGCGGTTTTGTGTTTCTGGCTCGGGAGCTGCGATCGGTCCTGACCGAAGGACCCTCGTGCCAACTCACCAGAAACTCCCCAGAAACACCGTCGACCTGTGTCACTCTCGGTGGCTCTCGGCCCGGCCCGAACCGCCATCGGGCCAGCATGGGCACCTTCGTCCCATGGAGACCGAGCCGCTCATCAAGAGCCTCCCCGACGACGCCGACACGCTGGAACCGGCCTTCTCTCTCAAGGAGCTGGCCGTCCTGTTCGGGGTCAGCGTGCAAGCCCTCTACGACCTGCGCAGCCAGGGGCGCGGGCCCACCGGCTTCCGAGTTGGTCGCCAGCTGCGCTTCCGCCGATCCGAGGTCAAGGCATGGCTGGAGCGGATGGAGGCCGAGGACCTCGACCGTCACCCTCACAAGGCGTCGCAATGACCGGCCGCCCGCGCACAGCGATCGGCACCTACGGCGCTGTTCATGTTCGCCGAGCGGATCGGAGCCGGTACGTAGCTCGGACCAGGTTCCGCGACACCGACGGCCGGCTGCGTGAGGTCACCGCTACCGGGAGAAGTCGGGGGTCAGCCACCGCCGAGCTCAAGGCGCGGCTCACGAGGCGTGCCGGTTACGGCAACGGCGGACTGCTGGGCCCCAGCAGCGCGTTCGGTGACCTCGCGGAGCTGTGGCTGGCGGAGCTGGAGGGCCGTGACATCTCCGAGGGCACCAAAGGGAACTACCGCGACGATCTTCGGGTCCACGTTCGCCCGTTCTTCGAGGGCTACACCCTCGGGGAGATCACGACCGGCCGGGTCGAGACCTTCCTCAAGCAGCAAGCGGCCGTCTCGTACTCGCGCGCCAAGCACACGCGGACCCTGCTGAACCAGCTCTTCGGCTACGCGCTGCGCAACGACGCGCTCGGGCGGAACCCCGTCGAAGGCACGTCGCTATTGAGGCGCCCCAAGGGCACGCCGCAGGCCCTCACGATCGGGCAGATCGCCGCCATCCGCAGCGCCGCGGCGATCTGGCGCAGCGGCCCGGACATCAAGGGCCCGAAGCCCGATGGCCAGGTTCGCGACGCGATCGAGGTCCTCCTCGGCACGGGCATGCGTCCCGGTGAGGTCCTCGCCATTCGGCCTATCGACATCGCTGACACCAAGGCGGGCATGGTCGCCCACGTGCGGGGGACCGTCGTGTCCCGCAAGGGTGCCGGCACCTATCGCCAGGATCGACCGAAGACGGACGCGTCGATCCGCACGATCCCCGTACCTGAGTTCGCCGCCGTCGTCCTCCGCCGGCGCCTGAGGGCGATGAAGGAGTCGCAGGGGGAGTGGACCATCTTCCACAATCGGTTGGGTGGCCCGCTGACGCTGCACAACCTCCGGCGGACGTTCCGCGAGTTCCTCGTCCTGGCGGGTCTGGCTGACTCCGGGATCACGCCGCGCTGGTACCGGCGAACCGGCGCCACTGTTCTCGCCCGCGGCCTGGGCGCCGATGCGGCGGCGACGCATCTGGGCCATACGTCGACCGCGATCACCGAAGGCCACTACATCGAGCCGGACACCTCCGTCGACTTCAGCCCAGCTGCCGTCCTCGAGCGGACACTTCGCCCCCTCAGCCCCGACGTCGCGCTGCTCGCCCGACGCGTCGAGGACGAGGAAGACGACCTGCTCGACCTGCTCGAGGGGGAGGGTGACGATGAAGTCGCCTCAGCGCGCCGCTGAGCGCTGGCTGCCTAGAGCGGGCCGATGGCCTCGGGACCGCGTGTGCGGCCAGTCGGCCGATGGATCAGAGCCGAGGCAAAGTCTGTGCGGCCGAAGCCAGGGGCCTGGGACACGGGCTCACCCGGCGGACGGAGCAGTTGGCGCACGGCATCCACGAACTCCTTGTTGGCGCTCCTATCGAGCGGGATGAACCTCTCTCGTACAGGCGTGACCAGACTCCCTCTGTCAGTGACCAGGCGGGGGACCTGTACGCGCTGAAGGTAGGCGCACCGGTCGATGCCGGTCTCGATGATGTCGGCGATCCGCGGATCGATCCCGTCGAAGATCGTCTGGAATCCGGCGGCGACCCGTGGCTCGACGATGGTCTCGGGCGGGAGGGCGCGGAGTCGGGCGGTCGCGTTCGCCGCCTCCGCGACCGCGGGGCCGCCTTTGCCGATCCGTCCGGCGACGTTGCGCAGGTGCTGCTTGATGAGGGAGTACGTCGCTGCGCGGGCTCGCCAGGCCGCGGCGCGGGGGGCGTCGGTTCGCTCCACGAGGTTGGCGAGCCGGCCAGACAGCCGCTGTTGGGAGTCGACGATCAGACGGAGGTTCATCGCGGTCGGGAACGACTTGAGGCGCACGAGCAGGTCGTGCCCGGCCTGCAGGACGCCGAGAATGCCGTTCTGCGGGCCTACACGCAGTGCGTGGGTGCGTGGGCGCCAGCCAGTGCTGTCGACGCTGTAGTCGGGGTGCCCGAGGCTGACGTCGAGCGCGGTCGCGAGTGCTGCCCACCCGAGCCGCCCTGGCTCGGTGAGCCTCTCCCAGCCGGGGATGTTCAGGTACCGCTGGTCGAGCACGACGAGCGCCTGGGTGACTGCCGCTACGTCGCCGACGAGGGCCTCGGCCTGCGGACCGGTGAGTCGTTGCCCGGCGATGCCGTTGGTGTCGTGTTCCGCCAGGGCGGCGGCTCGTGCGGCCCGGCGCCAGTGTTCGACGACTTCATTGAGGCTGGTGGTGCCGAGAAGGGAGGCGCTCGCGAGCGGTGACCTGGACGCATCCCGGGCACGGGTGAGTGCCCGGGCGAGCTCGCTCACCGCCGCACCGTGGTCGTTCGAGGCCCGGAACGGGTTGGCCGGCGCCGGGAGGGCGACGCTGAAGACGAGCGGCTTCGCGGCCATCACGGCCCCGGCGCACCAGCTCAGGACCGTCTGCCGGTACTGCTGGATCACCATGCCGGCGGCCTCGCGCTCGGGCTCCGCATCACGAGCGGAGGAGGCGTGGTCGCCGAGGCGATGAAGGATCCGGTGTTGGCGCAGGAGGGCGGCCAGTTCGGTGCGCATCAGGTCGCCGGTCTCGCCGTACATCAGCCACCGTCCAACGCGTGCGCGGCCTCAAGCCGGACCAGGAGCAGCTCGAGATCGAGCGCATCGACTCCGAAGAGGACGAGGGACTCGATCGCCGTGGTGGCGCCCCGGTACAGGACGTCACGATCGGCGCTGAGCCCATCGGTATCGAGACCGGGGGACTCGTCGTCCTGGAGCCAGTCCAGCTCGATCAGGACGCGCTCGAACGCGGCGGAGGCGTCGTCGTCCAGAGAGGTGTCGGCGAGAGCAGCGACGAACGATCTCGCGCGGGCGAGGGTCACAGCGTGCTGGAGATCCATGAGCGGTCTCCTTTCCCGGGTTGCTCGAAGGCTCCGTCGATCGGCTGCGCGGAGAGAGTCGGGCGACCGCGGCTGTGGATGAGGCGCTGGCCTCCGGTACCGAAGAGAGTTCCCGGCAGGCGAGGAACTAATGGCGGGCGATCTCCTCGGCCCGCGAGCGTCGCGAAACGTCCTCGTTCACGAACTTGGTGAAGTCGGAGGCACGGTTCGTGATCTCGACCTCTCCGCTCTGGCCCACGACGGAGTCGCCGGGCCAGGTCGCCTGCCGGGTGGGGCGGTCGCGGTCCAGCCGGGTCCCGCAGATCGCGACCCACTCGCGCAGTCGCTGGCGGCAGTCTGCGAAGTCACGCATCCACGCCACGGGCGCCGAAGGCGACGCGGTCTCGCTGTAGCAGGCGAGGAAGTGGGTGTGCAGCGCGGAGAGCTCCCAGATCAGCTCGTCGTGGCGGTGCCAGTAGGGCGGCACGATCCCCGGCGGGAGCCCGAAGGTGTTCTTGAGCCACGTCACGAACGCGTCCAGATCGCGCCACTCGATGGCGGCCGTCGGTGCGTCAAGCAGGTTCCAGTCGATCGGCCCGGGCGGCAGGTCGCGTTCGGTGCCGAAGGACGACTCGTCTTCCACGAAGCTGACCGTTCAGAAGCCGATGGCCGGGCTCGGCGGCTCCTGAGGAGTCGGGGCGGGCGCGGGAGCGAGCCGGCGGCGCTGCACCTCGTAGGCCGTCTTGTTGACGTTGTGCCCCATCTTGCGGGCGACGAACTCCTCCTTGATCACGCTCCGCTCACCGGGGCTCTCGACCTCGTACTCGTGGACGTAGCCGCTGGCGACGAACGAGTCGCCCTTGCGGAAGCGGGCGTAGGCCTCGCGTGCCGTGCTCCCGAACGCGACCATGTCGTGGAAGGTCGGGTCGAGCCTCGTGAAGCCGCCGTCGACCTCCTTGCGCCACTGCTCGACGCCGACGCGGAGACGACAGCACTCAGCGCCGTCCTTGGTGAAGTGCAGCTCCGGTGCTGATGCGACGAAGCCGACCAGGCTCATCTGGGTGGGGATGGACATCCTGACTCCTGACGTCGGAGCGCCTCGCCGGTGAAGTCGCTCTCGGAAGTCAGGTACGCCAGACGCGCCAGGGTCTTACGCGGTCCCGGCGCCGATCGCGGAATGGCACAAGCCGCGAGCCGCAGGCTCTTCGCGGAGAGACGTGGCCGCCTTCGCGGCCGGTAGGAGCGTCACGGCCGCCCTCCCGTTGGAACGGGCCCCGGTGGGCTCGATCGGCGGGAACCGATGCTCGGGGCGACGAAGCCGCCTAGGTCTCGGCCGTGGTGCCGAAGGCCTCTCGCGCGCGAAGTCAGCGCTCTGGGCAGGCGAACCCCGCACGCGGTCTCGGGGGCGTCCTAAGCGCACTTCGTAGCCCTCTTAGGTAGCAAATGCGAATTCTGCTTGACATTAGGTATCTACAGGGTACTCTTTAGGTATCGAAGGTGACCTAGTCAGGAGCGTCGAATGTCCAGCATCAGCACGATCACCGTCACCGTTCCCACGCATCACGTGGCTGACGTCTACGAGTTCGTGGCCAACCTCTTCTCCGCCGACACGGTCAACATGCCTGCCGAAGGCGTGCCCGCGCCTCACGTGGCCCTGACCTACGACGACGTGAGGGAGGCCTTCTGTGGCGGCACGAACAACCAGCCCTGGAAGGACCTATTGGTGGAGCTTTCGCGGCACCCCGACACAGAGGTCCACTGGCCCGACCTCTGTGATGCGGTCGGATACAGCCGAAGGGTGATGTCAGGGGTCATCGGCGCCGGCGAGCGTCGCACCAAGGCTAAGAGGCCCTACAGCAAGCGCTATGTTGGCGACGAAACGTACTTCCTCATGAGTGCAGACGTCGCTCAAATGGTTGAACGGGTTGTGGCTGAGGTCGAGGGTCGATAGCCGGGTGCCCGGACAGGTCCAATGACGGGCCGCGCATCATTCGTTCCCCAGGGCGATGGGAGCCTCCGGCTTGCGGTCGCAGGGATGTCTGATGCGCATCGTGAAGCCGAACCGCGTCAGAGCTATGACCCGACGTCGTCCGCCGGGCCCGCAGGCGGCGAAGTGAATCACTCCGATCAGTGCGCGTGGATCTGTCTCATCGCGTCACCGAGTCGCCTCTCGCCGAGAGGCGCATCACGTGTCTAGGCTGCCCGCATGGACACTCCCGCCGCCCAGCCGGCCGTCGAGGAGATGTGGGTGTCGTACGTCGCGGCGAGCGGCTACGAGGGACCGCTCGTGACCGCCTACGCCTTCGGCGACTCCGCCGAGATGGCCGACGAGCTCGGCCTCTTGGTGCTCCACGGACCCAAGCGGGCCACTGCCGGCCTCCTTGCGTCGTTCGAGGCCGACGAGGAGCCGTTGCCCGAGGTCGAAGACCGGTGCCTGGTGTTGGGCGGCGACGGGCGACCGCTGGCGGTCGTACGGACGTCCGACGTGCGCGTCGGGCCCCTCTCCTCGGTCGACGATTCCTTCGCTTGGGACGAGGGCGAGGGCGACCGGACCCGCAGCTGGTGGCTGGACGCTCACACCCGCTTCTTCACCCGCGAATGCGCCGCGATGGGGTGGGAGTTCACCGACGACATCCCCGTGGTCTTCGAGCGGTTCGAGCTGATGTGGCCGCCGGGCTAAGCCAGGCAGGCCGCCCGGACGGGACACGAACGAGCACCCCCCTCGCGGCGAAAGGACGCATGATCGCGCCGACCGTGGTCTACGAGGGGCTCTGAGTCGGGCTGCCGTTGTCGGAGGTGCGGTCTACGGTGTACGAACGTGAATAGCTGCGCTTCCCCTGACTGCATCAAGCCGGTCCGGGCCAAGGGTCTGTGTGGCCCTCACTATGTGAAGCAGCACCGCCTCAAAAAGCAGGTCTGGGGTGCCCCGGGGTTCGTGGAGTCAGGCCGTTGGATTCTCAGGCCACGGTTGATGGTGTTTGGGTTTCGAACTGTATCGGGGAGAGCTTGCCGAGCGCGGAGTGCCGGCGTTGTCTGTTGTGCCAGATTTTTAGGTAGTCGAAGATTGCGTTGGCGAGCTCGATCCGGGTTCGCCAGTGCTTGCGGTTGAGGAGTTCGACCTGCATGCGTGACCAGAATGACTCGATCATGGAGTTGTCGTAGCAGTCGCCGATCGAGCCCATGGAGGCAACGAGCCCGGAGTCTTTGGCGCGTCGGGTGAAGGCCCAGGAGGCGAACTTGACGCTTGGTCGGAGTGGATCACGGTGTCGGTGGGGTTGGCTGGGTCGAGCCGTTGTCGATGGCCATGCCGAGCGCGTTGGTGACCAATGCCGCGGTGGGTGAGGAGTCTATGGACCAGCCCACGACGCGTCGGGAGTAGGTGTCCAAGACGACCGCGCAGTAGACCTTGCCCTCGCGGGTGGGGTGTTCGGTGATGTCGGTGACCCACAGCTGGTTGGGGCCGGGCCGGTCGAAGTTCCGGTTGACCATGTCGGCGGCGATGGTGTCGGGTTTGGTCCGGCGCCACTTGGGTCGCCCACCGATGCCGCGGATCGCGGCCCGCCGCATCAATAGCTCGACCTGGCCGTGGCTGACCGCGGTCTGGCGACCCAAGACCAGCTCGGCGTGGATCCTGCGCGACCCGTAGATCCCGCGGGAGGCGAGGTGGACCTCGCGGATCACCTCTGAGAGCCAGGCGTGGCGGATCGTGCGCGCCGCAGGCGGCCGGCTGCGCCAGGCGTAGTAGCCGGAGACCGACACCGCCAAGACCCGGCAGGCGACCTCGACCGGGAGCCCTTCGGCGGCCATTACCGCGATCGCTTCGTACCGCCTTTTGGGGGCACCACCTCTCGGACCAGCTCCATGGCCCGGCGCATCGTCTTGAGCTCGGTCTCGAGGTCAACGATGTGCTTGCGGGCCGCGACAAGCTCGGCCTTCTCCGCACTGGTCAGCCCGGGGACCAGCCCGCGGTCGATCCGGTCCTGACGCCGCCAGCTGTAGATCGACTGATCACTGATCTGCAGATCGTGTGCCACATCGGCAACGCTTCGACCCGACTCCAGCAAGTCCAAGACCCTTGCGCCGAAACTCCGGCGGGTAGCCACGTCGTCCCATGCCAGCCTCCTGTGGGCCTCGAGTGGCACGAGAATCTACTTATCCGACACCGCAGAACACGGGGCGACCATTCTCATCAAGCGGATGTGCGTCGCGGAAGTGGGTTGGAACGCTACGGTCTGCATTGTGGTAGCCACGTGCGAGTTTACAGTGCAAGGTCGGATGTGCGGCGTCCAGGCGGTGGGACGTTGCAGTGAGGATGGTAAGGCGTTCTGCGCTTCCCATCGCGCTGTAACCCATGAGGGCACGGTCATCATCGATCGGTGTAGGCAGTGCTACGCCCGTAGTGTCCAGGAGTACTGGGATGCAGCGGCAGCCGAAAAGGCCGAGAAGGCTCAGCTAGCCCAACTAGCACTAACTGCGGACCCCGTCGCGGTTGCTGCTCGCCTTGCCCAGTTGCAGCGGCGGACTGTGACACTAATTGTTTACGAGACCGTGCCCAAGCGGTGGGGCAGCGGACGTAAATGGGTGAAGGCCACAAGGGCCGCTTGGGTATCGACCGCGACCCACTCTGTGGAGTCGTCCTCGGATCGAAATCCTGACGGGGGCCACAAGCGCGTCGGGGTTACGACTGACGGAGAGTGGGTTGGAGGAATCGAGCCAGGTACCGCGCCGGGCAGGTCTACCGGCCACGGTTCCCTTCTGGACTTGAGGAGCCTCCGAGAGTGGGAACTGGTCAACATCGCACGATGGATCGAGTCGCTCGATTAACGCGAAACGGGATGCAAGGCGTCAAATCCAAGCAACCGCAGGGATTGCCGCCCCGCGGAAATTGACAAGAGCTGAAGGACTTCGAAAGCACTGTTCTCGTATGGGAATCAAGGGGTAATGAGTATGAGTCGGCGTAGAGATGCTTGGGCAGTAGCGCCTCGCACGGTGAGGGTAATGGTCTGGCTGCTTCGCGTCGCAGCAGCTTGGCTGCTAGCCGCGGCGGCACTCACCGTGTACTGGTTGTCGAGCTCTGGCGACGACGCTGTGCGTTCCGTGGACTCACTGGCTCACACGCATATGTCGGACAGTTCGGTGCAATGGACAGGTTGGGCCGTGTCCGGGGTTGCCGAGCATTTCTTCGGTGATGCGCTTAGGGTCGCCGCGCTCATCGGCTTGGGCGTCGCGGCCGTCCTGGCTGGCACCTACCTGATCCTGGGGCGAGGCATTTTGCTTGGCCATCGAAGCGCCCGCGCAATAGCCAGCGTCTTGACCGTGCTCTCGCTGCCTGGGCTGATGCTAGGACCACTAACTTGGGTCTGGGTCGCGCTCGGCGCGCTGGCTACGGGCCTGGCATGGACGCCCGCCAGTTCCGCCCACCTGCGTTCAGTCGGCTCGCCGCCCAATAGGGCGTTGTCATCGACGAGCACCTTCATCGCTCCACAGCCCAACACGATCGGGCCGACAGCAAATCTGCACGGCACAAACACCGCAAGCAACGGACGACCCCCAGGGCTACAGCTCGCGTATGCCGCAGATGGTGGGGCCGTCGAAGAAGAGGGGCCCAGATGCCCGCCGACTGAGCCACAGCCCTCCGCAAGGGCTCATGACACGCGCACTGCCCAGCTGTCGCACCTTGTCAACGATGTGGTGAGTTCGGCGCCGGTCACTAAAGGGCGCGATCTCACAAGACAAGCTATGCATCGAGGAAGTCGCTTGGTGATCGACGCCGCCACCTCAGACTCCACCAAACGCGCGGCGACCAAGGCCAAAGGTCTGCTCCGGCGGCGCAAAGGTGGGTGAGCCGGCCCTGGGTCCTGAGCGTGTCAGGGATCGCATCGTCATCACCATTGCCTTGTGGGGCGTACCGATGGGGATCGGGTCGGTGCCGCCTCCGTCAAGTCGGTCAGCGCTTTCCCTGCCGTATCGGACTTGACTGCCTGCTTCGCGAGACGGGGCTGCTTCACTTATCTGTGATCGGTCGGGTCTAGGCGGCCTGATCGGCCAGTTCGGTCATGATGGCTTCGTACTCCGTCGGGGTCAACGGCGGTCGAGGACGTTGCGTCGGAGCAGGCTGAAGAAGCTCTCCGTGGCGGCGTTGTCGCCCCCTAATCCGACCTGGCCCATCGAGCCGAGCATCTCGTGGCGCCACAGCGACTGCGGGTTCTTCCTGCTTCGGATCCCACGATCCGAGTACATCTTGCATCCAGCGACGAATCCGCCTCTTCTAGGCGACAGCGGACTCTAGGGCGTCGACTGCGAACTGGGGGGTCATCCGAGAGTCGATGGGGGTAACCAACGACTCGGTGGACCACACGTCCTTGACCGCGCAGATGTTGAGCTTCCCGACCGCGGTGGAGTGCTCGGGGATGTCGGTCAACCACCGTTGGTTCGGGCCGGTGCGGTGAACTCGCGGCGGATGAGGTAATCGTGCGCCGGGGCGCCGGGCGCGCCCTTCTTCCCGCGGCGATTCTTGCCGAACACGCACCACCACTCGTTGGCTTAGCAGATCTTCCACACCGTTCGTTCGCAGACTTCGTGGCAGGCTGCGGTGACCTCGTCGAAGAGACTCCGGTAGCCGAGTTCGGGGTCCTCGCGGTGCGCGTCGACGGTCGCGTTCGCCAGGGAGGCCTCCTCGTACTCGCCGTCGGTGACCGGGGCAGCCGAGCCAGGCGTAGTAGTGCTGGCGATGAAGCTTGAGCACCCGGCACGCCACCCGAAATGGGGCACTGGCCGCGGCGATCTCTCTCACGAGCGGGTAGAGCCCTTTCCCGGGAGCTGAGCCTGTGACAAGTGGGGGCGCAGCCCCCCGCAGGACCCCGTTCTCCTGCCCAGAAGCCCGTTGGGGCTTGAGTTGGCGGTTCTCGCGGGCCTCCAAGTGGTGACGTCGGGCTTCACGCCACCTCGACATCGGCCTAACGAAGCCACTTCGAGGTCGTCATCTGATGGACCCCGAGGCCCTGAGCAATCTGCGAGCAATCTGCGCCAGCGTCACACCAGGACGACGGTTACGAGCTTCCCGGACGACGTCCTCGCGGAACCCGCGGGTTTAGGGCTTGGGCGCTGCAACATCCTTACAGCCTGACTCCTCGCCAAGCGATCTGAGATGTCACAGATCCATTCATCCGCCCCGCCCCGTCTCAGATTGCTGCCCGAGGTCCGTGTGCTGGCTAGAGTCTTGGCTCAGACCATCGCGTGCTCTGGTCAGCCTGCCCTCTGCCAAAGGAAGACGTCGCTGCGCCCGTTGCCGTCGTCAGGCGACAGATTCGACGCCAGAGATTCGAAGACGACGGAATCGCCATCTGCAGAGATCATCGGATTGCCGCTATCGCGATTGCCTACTGTTATCGATGATATAGTGCCCGCTTCGACGTCAAAGAGGTAGATGTCCGCGATTGTCCCACTGTGACCGGAAGATAAGTCTGAGGCGAACGAAACAAACGCTATGGAGCGGCCGTCTCCAGAGATCGATGGCGAGAAACTCGCTCCGTTACCGGTCGTGACTAGAGTCGTTGAGGTGGTCAAACCGTCGTATAGAAAGACATCCACCAGACCATTTTCGTCGCGTGTCGTGAGGTCTGTTGCGCCAGAAACAAACGCGACGTAGCGTCCGTCGGAGGATATGCTAGGTGAATAACTCGAACCGTTGCCGGCCGTTACTCGCGTTGTGCTCTGGTTGAAAGCGTCGAAGATGAATATGTCTGAATATCCGTTGTCATCACCGGCCACCAAGTCCGTGGCGACGGAAGAATAGACCACGAACCGACCATCCAGCGAGGTCCGAGAGTCAGTGCTCAGCGCGTTCCCGTGAGTGATCGCAACAGGCGGCTTAGGGGAATCTCCCAACTCGCCCAGGTAGACCTCGCCGTGGCCGCCCGCCGGTGTCAGCCATCCAGCGTCGGATGAATACGTGATGAAGTAGGGGTTTGTTCCAGCGATCGCCGGCGGACTCTTGCCACTTGGGTCATTGGGTAGGGCGCTTTTCCTGGTTGTGCCTAAGACTGCATCGTAAACCCACACTTCTGAGTAGCCACTCCAGGAGTCATAGGCCTTGTAAGCGGTAAGGCGACCGTCCGAGGATATTGCCGGGTTGGCGAGAGTGGTTGGATCTTCAGGGTTGGTGCCGGTAGGGACCGTGCTGATCCTAGTGCGCGTCAATGTTCCTAGGTCGCACCGGAAGATGTCCGCGACACCGTTGTCGTCACCCGGCGTTAGATTCGTGGCATTCGACGCAAAAGCTACGAACTTCCCATCTGCACTAATCGTCGGAGTTGCGCTGTCGCGGTCGCCGTTGTAGGTCAAATTGGTTACAACCCCGGTTGCTGGAGGTAACACTCCTGGGTCGGTGATGGTCCAGTGCAGGCCGGCGTTTACCCAGCCCGATGAGATGACCCCCAGGATCTCAGACCGGACCTGAACGGCGGCGTACCCCTCGCCAGCCCCGGTCGGGGAACCGGAGACATCCCCGTTGCTGGCAAGAGTGAGTCCGTTGGGCAACGTTGCGCCCAGCACCAGTCGCCAGTGCAGCGAGTAATTGTGGGCCACATCTGCTGTTAGCCGGGAGTTGACGGGCTCGCCTACGGTCCCTGTCATTGTCTGCAGCGTGGCTGGCTTCGGTGTTGCCCGGATCTCGCCGGCTACCTGGCGTGCCACCTGGCGAATCCATGGGGAGTCCTTATAGGCCGAACCGACATGGATATCGACCCCATCTGGCATCGGGTTGGGCAGCCAGAACGACTTCGCGGCGGTGTCGCACACGATGTCCCACTTGGCGCAGATCGACCAGGTTCGAGAGGCTATCGAACCAGTAATGTCCGCGGGCGGGCTTGCGGTGCTTGTCCATCGTTGGATACCGATGCCGTCCAGCCCGGCGGTGCCGATCAGGTTGGTCTTGGTCTTGCGGACGCGGTCTCCGTCGGCGATGAGGACCACCCCGTCGATGCGGTTCAGTGTCTCCGGATGGTCCTGCCTGAGCTGCAAGACGACGCGATGCATCACCATCGCGCCCTGGGAGTATCCCGCGAGCACGATCCGCTCGCCTGGACAAGCTCGGTAGTGGTCCCACACCAGCCTCTCGGTCGCGCCGACGCCCTTGGCGATCCCGTCGAAGTAGGGATTCTTCGGTGTCAGCTTGTCCACGACCAGGGACGCGACATGGTGGGCGGCATACTCTGCTCCGGTCAACGGCCTCTCAGTGAGGGTGCGGCCGTGCGCATGGAGGTTGTTCGACAACCGAGTCACAAGACTGGCCACCTGGACACCGAAAACGTCGCCGGCCTGCCCCGAGCCGCGTGCCCCGATCACCACAGCATCACTACAGGTAATCGCGGCCGCAGCCGCAGTCTGACCCCGCTCCACAACGTTGATGGCGCTAGCTGCGGCAATCGGAGCCGGCTCAAGGGTTCCTACAGACATTGCCGCAGCAGCCAGCGTCGCTGCCGACAGCAGGTAAGACCTGCGACCCATCCCACGCCCCCAATCAGTGCCCTACGGCTAGAGCCTTTGGCGAGTTGCACGCGACCGCAGGCCAGGATCCGGGCTCATCATCACCGGCAGCTTCGCCCGGCACAACTACCCTGTCGAACAACCCGTGCGGGATGTTCGTCACTTTGGACGTGAGCCGCCCCGAGTTTGACTGATGGTCAATGCCGCGAGCGTCAAGGGCCGCTCTCGCGGCGGGGCCGACACGCGGCGGTAGGACGCAGTTGAACACCCGTGGTCTCGGAGTCCTCCAGCGAGACACTGGTCCAGTGCCCCATCCGCTGTCAGGCTCTACGAAGGGCGAAGGACAACGCCAGTCGCGCCCGGATCCAAGGGATTCGGCCGCCGACCGCGCACGAGTGACTGAATTGCTCCCAGGGATCGGCGGGGCGCACGTCCAACGGTGCGCCATAGACGTGCTCAACGTGTGGCTCGCAGAGACACGCCGGGTCTGCTGCACGTTCGGGTGACAGGTTGGGTTAGGCCGCTTGGGTGGCGGTTGGGGCCATGATCAGCTCGTATTCGACTGGGGTCAATCGTCCGAGGGCTGCCTGTCTGCGGCGGCGGTGGTAGGTCCTCTCGATCCAGGTCACGATCGCGATCCGCAGCTCTTCTCGGGTGTTCCAGACCCGGCGGTCCAGGACGTTCTTCTGCAGCAGCGCGAAGAAGGACTCCATCGCGGCGTTGTCGCCGGCGGCGCCGACGCGTCCCATCGAGCCGACCATGTGGTGCCGGTTGAGCTGGTGGGCCACTTTCCTGGCACGACTGACCAGCGACCCGCGATCGGTGTGCAGCACACACCCGGCCACCTCACCGCGCCAGATGACGGCGTTGTTCAAGGCATCCACGGCCAACCGGGACTTCATCCGTGAGTCCATGGAGTAGCCCACGATCCGGTTGGAGAAGACGTCCTTGACCGCGCACAGGTAGAGCTTCCCCTCCCTGGTGGGGTGCTCGGTGATGTCGGCCAGCCACAACTGGTTGGGCGCCGCGGCGGTGAAGTCACGGCGGACCAAGTCGTCGTGGACCGGCGGACCGGGTGTCTTGGCGTTGCGGCTGCGCTTCTTCCCGAACGCCGACCACCAACCCAGCTGGGAGCAGATCTTCCACCCGGTCCGCTCGGCCATCGGCTGACCGGCTTCACGGGCCTCGTCGACTAAGAAACGGTAGCCGAACTCCGGGTCATCACGGTGGGCATCGAACAAGGCGTTAGCCCGGTAGGCCGCAGCCAGCTCCGCGGCGGTGACCGGCGATGCCAGCCACCGGTAGTAGGGCTGGCGAGCGATCCTCAGCACCCGGCACGTCACCGCCACGGGGATCTTGTCGGCGGCAAGCTCGCGGACGAGCGGGTACATCATTTTCCCGGTAGATGCGCCTGCGACAGATACGCCGCAGCACGACGCAAGACCTCGTTCTCCTGCTCGAGCAGCTTGATCCGCTTGTTGGCCTCACGCAGAGCCTCGGCCTCGTTGGCGGCCCGGGCAGTCGGTGACGGCGACGCCGACTTCCGCTCCTCGAGCACCAGCCATCGCTTCAGACATGACGACGAGATCCCGAAGTCCTTAGCGACTTGAGCCATCGAGGCATCCGAGCTCCGGAAGACACGGATCACGCCCTCACGAAACTCCTTGGGAAACGGCTTGGGCACGGTGCACATCCTTCCAGCGCCGACACACATCGACGCAGATCAGATGTCACCCATCCGTGCAGCAGACCCTCCTTAATGCCGGGTGGCTCGCCTGTCGGAGATATCGTGCAGCGATGTGCAACCCATCGCGTCGCGTATCGGTACGCCTCGCTCGAAGAGCTCATCGTCGACACGATGAAGAGCAAGTCTGAAACAGGGTGGGAGAAGCGGTCGTGGTGTCTGTTGGTCAGGAGAACACGCGAATTGGTTTCATTGATGACGGCAGCGAACGGTCTGGCTTCTTGGCTGCTACCTACGAGTTCGATGAGGTCGGCGTGCGACTGAAGATCCCCTACCTCCCCGAGGACGACCGAGGCCGCTGGTGGTCGGATGACCTCTTCGTGGTCGCAACCGACGGTGCAACAACATCCGTTGAGTTGCCATTCTCGCTCGACTACGTCGACAGCCAGGGTTCGGTCGGCCTGATCGACTGTCATGCGGGCGGGTTTCGGTCGCGACTGGGGGTCGCAGGTGTCGGGACAGTGCATGCGCTGTACGCAGTCGAGGACGCCGTCGAAGCGAAGAACTACTCCAAGCCTCACGGCCTGCGGTCTCAGATTGAAGGACTCGCCTACTGGCTTGGTGTTTCGGCGTTGAAGACCGTGGTGACGTACAAACGCGACCCCAAGACCTCAGAAATTGTGGCAAGAGGTGCGACTGCTACTACGTCGATGGAGGATGTTGAAGACCTGCCCCTTGCGAGGGCTATCAACTTGAAGGCGATCGCCTACGCCAGCAATCGCGGCATGAGCAGTCCCGAAGTCACTTACCGCAGCCACGTTTATCTTGAGACCAGTAGTGTCGTCGCGCGTGGTTGGAGTGAGCATGTTGACCTTCACACGGCGATGCGCAATCTCTTGCGCGTTGCTTCGTGGAAATCCATACACTTTCAAGCGCACCACGCGATGAGCGCGAAGGAATCCTTCGTGCTCGCAGGCGAAACGACGCCGCGCTGGCTGCTGGTTCGCACGGCGAGAACAGGGATAGCCGAACCGACTTGGACCAGTCTCGACAGGTTTCTCTTCACGTATGCCGACGTAGGTCGTGTCGGTGTGTCTAGGTGGCTGAAGATCGTGAAGGACTACGAGCGCGGTGTGCGGCCCCTCGTACATCTGCTCGACCTCAAGGACGCAACGATTGACGCTCACATGGCGCAACTGGGCATCGCTGTTGAAGCGATCGGATACCAGTCGCTGATTGAGATTGGTGTCGCACCTGGTGCTGCGAACCGAAAGAGTGTTGAACAGCGCATAGATCATCTCCTCATGGAGGTCGATGGGGCCCTGACTTTCCCGACCGAGACCTTTGCGAAGGACTTCGCCGACTCCTACAACTCAGTCAAACACGCGAACCGTGAGGAGATTTCGCCTGCGACTAAGCAGGACCACATCCGTCAGGGAGTGCAGATGTTGCGTGCTTGGGTGGCGATCAAGTTGGGCGTGAAGCCAGCGGCGGTCAAGGCACGATGGTGAAGCCGCACATCGCCGCGACTGCGCAAGGTTAGTCCTACTCCACGCTTGACCGCGACCAGGACGGGCGAGGGTTCGCCCGCTCTCCGATGTATACGCGGATGCCGGAGGAGCTCCGACATCGTCACGACAGACAGCGTCGGCGAAGAAGGGGACCAAGGGGTTCTGACGCGCAACGGTGGGCGGTCCTAAGCTGCGTCCATCTGGGCGGAATGGCCGCCCGCGCGGCTGGCTACCGAGACGTCCAGCGTCGGAGGTCGGCGAGGATCGGTGGGGCGCTTCGGAGCAGGACGAGACCGGTGCCGAATGGCAGGGTGCGGATCCGCTCAGGCGGCAGGACCGGCACACGGCGAGTCGATCGCTGAAGTGATCGCTGGCCGTAGTCGCCGATGCTAGTGGTGTCTGAGCGTTCATCGCGTTCGCCGATCAAGACCGACAGCTCCTGAAGGTCGCGCGAGGCGGAGGAGCCGCCAAGGATGACCTTGACGATCGAGGCGTCCCAGATGGTGCTGGCGGCGTGATCGCCCCACTTGTTTCGCGCCTGGGCGAGCGACTGGAGAACGGGCATGGTCGTGATGCCGGTACCACCGCCTTCGGCCATCAGGACGGGTAGGGAGGGGAGTGGTGCGAGGTTGCCGATCTCGTCGAGCGCCATGAGTGCCGGTGGGTCGAGCCGCGCACCTGGCGATGCCGCCGCGAGGTGTCGTGCGACTTCGGTGAGGTCTTCCATGAACGCCGCGACGAGTGGCCAGGAGGCGCCAGCCCCGGCTCCGGTCGCCAGTAGGTAGAGCGTGCCGTCTTGGGTGAGGAAGCGCCGGGGATCGAACTCCTCACCCGGCTCGGGACTGACTGCGTCGAGGACGGCTGGGTCGGCGAGGCAGGAGAGCGCTTGGCTGACCGCCATCCAGATCGAGTCGCGCGTTCGCGGGTCGGAGTGGATCATTCCTTCGAGGGAGTCCGACCATCCCGGAGCTGCGGCGGGGCTGCTGGCGAGGATCCCGACCGCGTCCGTGGCGGCGGAGGCAGACAGCGACCACTCGAAGAGTGCGCGGGTCGAGAGCTTCTCGAGGGCAGCAGCGTGCAGAAGGGCTTGGAGCGCGGACCGGGCCTTGCCTTCCCAGAAGCCGCCCGATTCCACGCCGCCGGATGACAGGCCGGTTGACAAGGCGAGTCCCGACGCGCGGATCATCGCGGTCAAGGGCTGCTCGCATCCCCGGATCGGCGACCAGCGCACTCCGTGGCCGTTGACCTCGGGCAGGCCTTCGGTGAGTCGCTGCGGGTCGAAGACGGCCACCGGCCCTCGCCCCTGGCGGGCTCGGATGGTGGCCGCGATGTTGTCTGGTCGGGTCGAGGTCGTGACGACGGAGCCCGGGGCGTCGAGGATCGCGTTGATCACCAGGTGCAGACCCTTGCCCGATCGGGGTGGGCCGATGACGAGGATCGAGTCTTCGACCGATGCCCAGATCTCCCGGCCGCAGCTTCTTCCAAGCAGGTAGCCGACGTCGGCTGCTTTGGGGTGTTGGAGGGAGGGCCGCAGAGTCTGCCCGCGCCGCACGAGTGCCTTCTTGGACGCCGTCGCATCGATGTCTCGGGCGGTGGCGGTCCCTTGGATTCGGTGAGGGTCGTGGGTCGCGCGGCGACGGGCGCGGGCGACGACAGTCCAGATGCACCAGCCCGCGGCAACTGCGAGGCCCAAGAGGGCGGCAACGACGGCCCAGTAGGCAACCGGCGAGAGTCCGGGAGCATCGAGGGCACGATCAGGGTGGCTAGGGTCGGCCACCACACGCAGTCCGCTCGCGACACCGCCCCGCGGTGCGGACGCGTTCGTCGCGACCGAAGCGACAGTCGCCGCAGCACGAAGCACCATGGCCATGGCGAAGGCGGCGATGACCCCAATGAGAGCCAGATTCACCAGTTCATCGTTGGCGCTCCGAGCGGTCGGGTTCACGCCGACGCCTCAACTCGCGTGGCGTTCAGCGTGGTGAGTCCGAGCATCACGAGCCCGTCCCGGGTCGCGGCGAGGAGCGCGGGAGGCAGGTTGAGTGACGCGTTGCCAGCTGCATCGGCCGTCTGCCGGACGACGACGTATGCGAGCGCGACCTCCTCGCCGGGCTGGAACCCGACGCCGATGAGCGCAGTTGCCGGCTTCGCTGGCGGGCACTCCTCGGGAGTCGGCGCCGGGAGTTCGGGCGGGAGCGCGATGTCGGCGTACGTCGAGCCGTCTGCTTCTCGCACCTCGACGCGCACGGCGGTGGCGAGATCGGAGGTGATCGTGTCGATGACGTGGCGGAGGCCCGATCGGGTGATCGGTGCGCCCGCGTCGTACGCGCGGCCGTCGATGTCGATCACTACGTCGCCGTTCGCGCCGACCACCACGTGGACCGTGCTCATCACGACCGGGGTGTTCATAGCCCCAGCGCCGTTCCGTCGCGCTGGATGTCCTTCACTTCGGGCGCCGTCCCGGCGCGGTGGCTGAGCGCTTCACGGTCGAGCCCGGGTGGGCTGCCGTCGGCGACCTGCTGGGTATCGAGCTGGTCGAGGATCCTCAGCGACGCGGTGCGAACCCGCTCGGCCGTCGCCTGGACGACCTCGACGGGACTCTTGCCAGTGACGCTCGCAGCCCACTTCGACACATAGGGAACCGTGTACGACGATGTGTCGAGCCCGTGAGCCGCACCGACCATGAGAGCGATCGATTCGGCTTCTACCTCGGCAATGCCGCGATGGAGGGTCGCGTCCGCAGCCAGTTCGGTGGACAGCGTGTTCTCGGGAGGCGCATGGAGAAGCACGTGGCCGAGTTCATGGGTCAGCGTCTTCACCTGAGCGGTTTCATCCATGTCCATCCGGACCGACACCTCACGGGACAGGAAGTCGGTGAGGCCGTTGGCGCCGCCGATCGCGGCTGCGGACGAGACGAGGCGAAGCTCGAAGCCGGCGGATGTGACCGGTCAGCGAGACCGTCCCAAAGACCTGCCGGTGCCTCGCCCCGGAGCAGGATCGGCTGGGGGACTTCGGGCACCGGATCGCCGGAGGTCTGCGTGACGTCCCAGACGTAGGTCGGCTTCACGCCGATCATCCGCGTGCGCGTGTGCTCGCCGAACATCGGCTTCTCGTTGCGCGCGAGCCTGCGCCACGAACCCGGATCGCCCGGCGTGAAGCTGGCGAACCGGCCGGTCACTGGAGCGAGGATCCCGTAGCCGTGCTGCCCCTTCGCGACCTGCCGACCGAGCGACTGCCACTGGTGGAACCCGGCGACGTACGTCGGGGTCGGGTCCGGCACCCGTCCTTCGTTGAAGGCCGAGTAGTGCTGGACGTAGATCAGCATCGTGTTGTTGAAGCTGCGCGAGCGGAACTGTGCCGCGAAGGTCAGCGCACGCTTCCAGTCCTCCCCGGTCACCAGTGCGGCGACCGACTCCGACAACTGCTGTTGGAGAGCCTCCAGTTTCGCTTCGCGCGACGCCCGGCCGCGAACTCCGGTGGTCATGACGCTCCTGTCATCCGGCCGGTGGTGTCGAAGAGTTCAAGCTCGGCGGGGTGCATCTGATGCTGGACGACGAACGACCGGTGCTTGATCCGCCACAGCCCTTGGCCGGTGC
>Ga0209023_10003195_pt1 | contig 19764 bp, 7 predicted proteins | sample LakOneMetagenome_FD_187468 | JGI IMG/M metagenome (GOLD analysis project Ga0209023, IMG submission 187468) | Freshwater and sediment microbial communities from Lake Erie, Canada (SPAdes) (version 2) | ecosystem: Environmental > Aquatic > Freshwater > Lentic | place: Lake Erie, Canada | collected...
AGATCAACATTTCAAAATTTGTAGTATACGAGCAAAACGACAGGCTGTTCATCAACTGGGCGGCAGATGCCGGCAACAAGACCAATTACTGGGAAGTTCAAAGCAGTACTGATGGCAAGCGTTTTTCAACTATTGCCCTGGTGATGGGACCTGATCCGTCTAAACCTGGGGAAGAATACCAGTACAAAGACAAAATTAACAGTAAAAATTTAACTGCTTATTACCGGATCGTTCATGTGAGCAATACCGGGGTAAGACAGCAAAGTGATATTATTAAAATGATGAAACTGGATTCTACGTCTTTTATAAACCCAAATATAAAAAACACAGTTTCAACACTATAATCAAAGATGTTTTCTTTGGGGGTTACAGAATCGAAAGATTCTTAACAAGAGCTGCATGTCTATGCGGCTCTTTCTTTTTTGGCATATAAACCAACTTTGTTGAAGGGTTTTTGTAAAATCTGTAAATTTTAGCCAACAGCATGGTAATCCATTACTTGTATTCTGAATTTACATGTAATGATAAATACTAAAATGATAATATTTCCGTTTGTGTAGTAGTATATCTACATCATATTGGCAATAAATGAGGAGAAATGATGTTGTTGACGAGCTTTTATTGTCGCTATGTAATTGATAACCAATATCCAGATTTATGAAACCAAATTTACAGACCAAAAAAGCTATGAGGCAATCCCCATTTGCAAACCCGTGCTTTTTTATTCCATTCAATCATCAAAAAATAAAATTTTACCTATAGCGGAGAACTATATCCCTTTATCCATTTGATATCCAAACTATTCTAAATGAAACTCCAATCTACTTACAAACTATTATTGAGAAAAACTCAGGTAGCCCTTTTTATAGGGGTATTGATGTTTTTACAAAACTCCACTGCGCAGGCACAACTGGGACAGTATACTTTTACAGGGTCGGGTAATTGCCCCAATCAAAACCCGTCTGTAACTTCACAGCCTGCAAATGCAGTTTTCAGTGATTTTACAAATGTAAATGCTGATTGCAGCGGCCAGGATAATGTTTTTCAGTATAAAAAATGGAACCAGGGTACAACCATCGACCTTGGCGAGTACAACCAATTTACTATTACGGCCAATAGTGGTTATACCATATCATTATCTTCATTATCGTTTAATCATTATGCTGATGATGATCCGGATGCAGGTTCTACAACCTGGATCCTGCGTTCCAGCATTGATGGATATACTACGGATATTGCTTCCGGCAATGTTACCACAAGTTCACAATCCGCCTCAGCAGATTTATCATCGATCGCATTTTCGAATATAGGTTCAGTAACTTTTCGCTTTTACATATTAAATATCAAAGGAAACGGAACGGCCTGGACAATGGATAATGTGCTTTTGAATGGATCTGTTAACCCGATTGCTACGATTGGTTTGCCATCTGCGCCGGCCAATCCAAATTCAAATTCGCCGCAATGTTCTTCTACAGGGGTAACGATGAGCTTTAACGGAACAGCTCCCGCAGGTGAAACATGGTATTGGGAAACCAGTCCAACAGATACAAGTACTGCAAGCCCGGTTTCTTCTTATACCGCAACAACCCCGGGTACATATACATATTATGTAAGGTCACAGGATAATACAACATTAAATTGGAGCAGTGGTGCAGGTAGTGTTACGATATTGGTTAAACCGGATGTTGCAGCACCTGTATTTGTAATGGGGCCAACATCAACCAGGTGCCAGGGGATAGGAACAATTACATATTCGGCCACAGCTGCAAATGCAACGGCAATTACTTATAGTCTTGATGCATTAAGTTTATTGTCCGGTAATTTAATTAATCCTTCAACAGGCCAGGTTACATACGTTAGTTTATGGAACGGAACTACAACCATAACAGCAACGGCTACCGGTTGTAATGGACCTGTTACAGCCACACATGTTGTTACGATAACAAATGGCAATACAACGCCTTCATTTGCATTGGGTAATACATCAACCAGGTGTGTGGGAGCAGAAACTATTACTTATACAGCAACAGCATCAGGGGCCGCCACCTTAACATATTCGCTGGATGCAGCCAGCCTGGCAGGAAATAATACTATTGATCCATTAACGGGCGATGTTACTTATGATTCCGCATGGTTGGGTACTACAACTATTACTGCTACCTCCACTGGCTGTAACGGGCCAAAAACAAAGACCCATACAGTAACCACAAAGCCTTTGGTAGGTACTCCTGTATTTGCATTGGGCGCTACATCTACACGTTGTAGGGCAAACAGTACAGTTACTTATACAGCAAGCGCTTCAAATAATACCGGAATAACATATAGCCTGGATGCAGCCAGTATTTCAGGAGGCAATTCTATTACCAGTTCTACAGGAAAAGTGACTTTTTCTTCAAGCTGGTCAGGCACATCTATAATAACAGCAACGGCTAGTGGCTGTGGTGGCCCCATTACAGCAACACATATCGTTACTACAACTCCTACAGTAAGTACACCTGTATTTGCTTTAGGTGCAAATTCCACACGTTGCCAGGGTGCAGAGGCAGTTACTTATACAGCAACAGCAGCAAATTCAACCGGTATAACATATGGCCTGAATGGCAGCAGTCTTGCTGCCGGTAATACGATCAATGCATCAACCGGTGAAGTGACTTTTGTTGCAGGCTGGGCAGGCGTATCTGTAATAACCGCCAACGCTACAGGTTGCAATGGCTCTTCTGCAACTGCGAGCCATAATGTTATAATATTATCACCTGTAGCGATACCTGTGTTTAATTTGGGTGCTGCATCAACACGTTGCCAGGGTGCCGGTACAGTTACTTATACTGCATCTGCTTCAAGTAACAGTGGGATAACTTATAGCCTGGATACGGCAAGTTTATCCGCAGGAAATTCTATTAATGCTGGTACTGGTGCAGTTACATATAATTCAGGCTGGTCGGGAACTTCAATCATCACTGCAACGGCTAGTGGTTGCAATGGCCCTACAACGGCAAGCCATACAGTAACTGTAACTTCAACAATAGGAGTACCTGTGTTTGCATTGGGTACAACATCAACCCGTTGCCAGGGAGCAGGAACTATTATTTATACCGCAACTTCAACAAATTCAACGGGTATAACCTATAGCCTTAACGGTGCCGCCATTTCGGGTGGTAATTCGATTAATTCGTCTACTGGTGCTGTTAGTTTTGCTGCCGGCTGGTCAGGTAATTTGATAATAACTGCAAAGGCTAATGGTTGTAATGGCCCGCTTTCATCAACGCATACAGTCGTAGTGAAGGCGAATATCGGAACACTTTCTTTTGCAGCAGGGGCCACTTCCGGCCGTTGCCAGGAAGCAAGTACTGTACGATATACCGCAACTGCAACAAACAGCACAGGCATAACATATACACTTGATACTGCCAGTTTAAATGGCGGGAATGTAATAGATTCAGTTACGGGCGATGTATCTTATGCAGCAGGTTGGTCTGGCAGCTCAATAATTACGGCTACGGCTACTGGCTGCAACGGACCTGTAACAGCTTCTCATAATGTTACAACTACCACCATTGTAATGGCTCCCGTATTTGTTTTGGGAACAAGTTCAACCCGTTGCCAGGGAGAAGAAAATATAGTGTATGAAGCAAATGCTTTAAATAATACAGGAGTATCCTATACACTTGACAATGCCAGTACTAATGCAGGAAATATTATTGACGAGGCTTCAGGGGAGGTTGCTTATGTAGCCAGCTGGTCTGGTATTTCAACTATAACAATTACTGCATCAGGCTGTGGGGGAAATGTTACTGCTACACATACAGTAACCACCACTCCAACGGTTGGAACACCGGTATTTACCCTGGGTTCAAGTTCAACACGTTGCCAGGGAGCAGGCATAGTAAATTATACTGCAACTTCAACAAATTCAACGGGTATTACTTATAGCCTTGATCCTGCAAGCCTTGCAGGCGGTAATTCGATTAATTCGTCTACCGGGGCTGTTAGTTTTACTGCAACCTGGAGTGGTGCTGTTACAATAAGGGCCAGTGCAGCGGGTTGTAACGGTCCTGTTATTTCAACACATGTAGTAACGGTTACGCCTGGAGTAACTACTCCCGTATTTTTAGATGGCTTTGAATCAGTAAGAATACAATCTGCGGGAACAGTAACTTACACAGCATTGGCTTCTAATTCAACGGGTATGACGTATACACTTGATGTGGCCAGTATTGCCGGAGGAAATTCAATAAATGCAACTACGGGGGCAGTGACGTGGGGAGCCGGCTGGAATGGAACTTCGTTGATAACCGCCACAGCAACGGGCTGTAGTTCCGGTTCATCAGCTACTCATATTGTAACTACAAATGCCAGTATTGTGCAGGCACCTCTTTATCTTTCTGTTTCCGGTCAGGTGCTTGACAGGATTGATCCGGTAGCTACCGGGATCACTACAACAGTACAAACAGCTTTATTGTCCTCAACTGGTACAACAAATACCAGTTTTACACAAAGCCAGGCATTGTGCAGTAACCTTACGATCAAGGCACAAACAATTTCAGTATTGGTATATGTTAGTATAGCCAGTGGTACAATGCCGGCAAATCCTGCAATATCTGCAGTAATAAAATATGGTTCTACAAATATCATCAGCTTTAATAATCCAATTTATAATTCAGCCACCGGATTACTCACGTGGACGGGTGTACTAGGAAGTGATGTAGTTGTTCCTTCGGGCCAGTCAATCACTTTGCAAATAACAACGGCTCAGGCAGGGGTTTCATTTAAGATCGATTATCATAGTATGGTTAAGCCATCAAGGATCAGTTTGTTCCCGGTCTCGACTTTTATTAATATTTCATCATTTAATGTTTATAATGCAGCATACCCGGGTGGCAGTGTAATAGGCAGCTCAAACGGCAATACAAACGTTTATGCAAGAGCGGTAGTTACAAACCCGTTTGGGTATAAAGATATCACAGGATTGAGTATAAGTGTAATTTACCCGATTTTCAACGGTGTTACAACATGTGTGGATTCATCTGCCTGCAGCAGGACATACGAGTTTGCATGGACGACACCAGCTACTACAGCTACCTATAACCTGCAGGCTACAGCAAGACAGGGATTTGAAAATAACATTACCCAGGCGAATACAATACCATTTATTGTATGTGGCTCCTGCCCGCCAATAGCGGCAATTGATTCAGCAACAGGTAACGGAGGTGCACCATTAACAGTAGATGTTTTGGTTAATGATTATGACCCTAATAACAATATGAACAGGTCAACATTGTCTATTTTGGTTCAGCCTAATAACGGTACCGGTTACATTTCAAACGGAAAAGTAGTTTATCTTCCCAATGGATCATACCAGGGAAGGGATACATTAACATACCAGATTTGTGATAGTACAGGACTTTGTGGAAATGCAAAAGTGTTTTTTTCGATCAATCCATTATTAGTGGATCCATGCGCTGAAGCTTCAAAAACGCATGTATATTATTTACCATTCTCTGAAAATGAGGCAAGGATCGCATTAGATAGTTCTACCAACCAGGCTTTCCCAAGTAATAATATCCGTACCGTAGTAAGTATGAAAATGCCTTACCCGGGAATGGTGATCGTTTGGGATCATTGGGAGGATGGGTATGAGGCAAATGCACTTAACCCGACCCAAACAACAACACAGATATGGGGCGATGGTAATCCTTATAATGGTATTGCACCAGGATATTCAAGTGATATCATTCCTGCAGGCGGAAGCATTGTACTCGATAATACCATGCCTACAAATCCAAGGGTTGCCGCCAATATTTTCTATGATGGTAAGGATAAGATAACAGCCAGTGGACAGATCACCGTAACGCAGGTTAGCGGCGAGCCCTCCATCATGCCTGTACAGTGTATGAAAACAAACGTTTCTTCAACTTCTGATTATGGAACATTGTTTACGATCCCTGCCGGGCAGAATTTCCCAAGTCAGGATTTCAGGTACACGTCACTGTTTATAAGGGCTGCACAAAATAATACTACTATTAATATTGATAAGGATAATAACGGGACACTGGAAACAACTGCAACTATCAATGAAGGACAAGTGCTGCACATTAATGGAGGCGTACTGAGTGGGGCAACAGTTACCGCTACAGCACCAATCGGTGTTGAACTTCATTTTGGCGGAAATGATGGTTATTCTTCCCGTGATGTGCCTATTTTCCCTGCATCGTGGTATTACAGTACTTATTATTCACCTGTTCCTACAACAGGAAGGGCACAGAACCCCGCAGATACTGCTGTTGTGATGTTGTATAACAACCTGAACAGGTCAATAGCCATTAACTGGTCTTCGGGTATACCTAGCAGTGGTAGTATAACATTACCTTCAAAGACGGTTGTCCGCTTCCCTTTATCAATGTCACAATCTGCCGCATATAAATTTGTTAACCCAACAGGAGAATCGTTTACAGCCATACAGATCTGCGATTCTTATACTCCGGGCGGAGGTGGAAATGTGGGTTCAGACTATGATTGGGCATTTAACCTGATCGCCCAAAACAGGCTAACAGATTTTGCAACAGTGGCCTGGGCACCTGGCTCTCTTGATGGAACAAGGAATGACAACCCGGTATGGGTTACCCCAACAAGTAATACAACTATTTATGTAAAATACGACGGTAATATAAGTGGTAACACAGGGTCAATAAGTCCATGTGGAATGCGATACGATGTGTCTTACTCACTCAATGCGCTTAACCATAAACGTTTGCTTGACCCAACTGATAAAGATCAGAGCGGACTGGCAGTGTTTACCTGCGATGGTACCAAGCTGGCTGCTGTATATGGAGAAGATCCGTCAACAGCTGTTACGGGTAGCCCTAGCTGGGATGTTGGTTCTACCATTCAGCCGTTCTGTAAACAAAAATTGATTTTTGCAAATGATGATTATGCCCGTACATTGGTTAGCCAACCGGTTACCATTCCTATATTATTAAATGATTTCGGGTTCCTGGCGGTGATTGATCCTTCTTCGGTTTCAACAACAGCGCTTCTGCAACCAAAACATGGAGTTGTAACCATCAATGCAAACGGAACTATCTTATATACACCAAATGCCGGATATTCAGGTAAAGATACATTCGAGTACAGTGTATGCTCTACACCTACACCGGTTGTATGCGATGATGCTACAGTTTATATCGATATCAGCGTTTGTCCTGCTCCGTTAAATGCCAATGTGATCAGCGGAAAAGTATTCCAGGATAAAAATAAAGACGGAGTTAATAATGATGGCGGAAGTGGTGTTGCTGGTGTAAAGACATATTTATATGTAGACGGAAACTGTAATAGTACAGTCGATGTCAACGAACTTAAAGATTCTGTAACAGTAGACGCATCGGGCACATACCAGTTTACAACCTATCCCGAAAAAACAGTTTATGATGATTTTGACGGGGCAGGGGGAACAAACACCTGTGCTTCCGGTTCAGATGGAAATGCTGCCTGGGCTTCCGATTGGGTAGATGCAGGTGATCCTTCTACAGGTTATTGTGTTGGCGGGCCAACCGCAGATGCAGAGATAGTAAAAGACGGGGCATTCTCATATGCATTGCGCCTGAAAGATAATAACGTATCTGCTACCCGTACCGTGAACCTGAATGGCGCATCCTATGCATTCCTGACTTTCTCTTACAGGAGGAAATCGGCCAGCCTCACAGCAGGTAAGAATATCATTGTACAGGCTTCTTCCAACGGATCAACATTTGGAACAGTATATACAATTGCAGGTGATGGTAATACAGATGCCAATTATGTAACCATATATAACCAGGATATTACTGCCTATGCCGGAACCACAACTTATATAAGGTTCTTAACCAATAATAATGTTGCAGATGCAGATACAGTATATATAGACAATGTGAAAATTCAGTTTCTGAGATATCCTCAATGTTATATGACAAGGATTGACCCGGCAACAATACCTGTAAATTATTATGCAACAACAGTAACGCAAAGGAATTTTACTGCAACAAGCAGCACAACCTGTCTTTCGGCTTATGATTTTGGTATCGCCAAAACAACCGTTAGTATAAGCGGAACTTTGTATGATGATGCCAACGCTCTCCTGGATAACCTTGTTAACGGTACTGCCATAGGCACAGCTTCTTCAGTGGCTGTAAATGCATATCTTGCCGATACTTCAGGTAAAGTACTATTCAAAACAACGGTAAATCCGGTAACAGGCGCATATACATTCCCTGCAGTTGATGTTCAAAGTACATTCAGGTTAGGATTATCTACTGCAAGTATAACAGTAGGTATGACACCACCTTCAGATATTGCACTTCCTGCTAACTGGGTAACTACCGGTGATACTTATGGTGTAAATAACTTAAGCGGAACAGGAAATAAATCAGGTACACCTACGGCCTCAATTCCTGTAATAACAGGCACAACAAGTGTGACGGGTGTAAATTTTGGTATTGAAAGATTGCCGAATTCTGATGATAAAACTGCAAATTACACTGCAAACCTGCCCGGCATGCAATATGCATTACCAGGATTAACAGGCCTGGACCCCGAAGACGGAGTATTAGGAACAGGTAAAACGTATAAGATTACGAGCCTGCCTTCCAATGCCATTCTCTTTTATAACGGCTCGGTAGTTACACTAAATAAAGTAATACCTTCATTTAATCCGTCCCTATTTAAAATTGATCCTGCTGACGGTATAATTACATCAACATTTACCTATGCAGCAATGGATGCGGCAGGCTTATTTGATCCAACGCCGGCAACCGTAGTAGTTAACTGGATTACAATATTACCAATTACCCTGCTTGATTTTGACGGGAAGCTGAATGGTACTAAAGTAGACCTCTTCTGGATCACATCATCTGAAATTAACAGCGATCATTTTGATGTTGAGCGCAGCACGGATGGACTGGCATTTAAGTCATTTGCCCAGGTTAAGGCAAAAGGAAACAGCAGCACAGAAAGCAAGTATGCAGCCGTTGATCCGATGCCGGTAAAAGGAATAAACTATTACAGATTAAAAATGATCGATAAAGATGCAACATTCGAGTACAGTAAGATAGTGACTATTAAAGTAAACTCAGAAACAACGCTCACAACAAGGGTAATGCCTAATCCTTTTACAGGTAAACTGGACATATACCTCACATTGCCACATAGTTGCATGGTTGCCTTCAATTTTGTTGATGTATCCGGCAAAATAGTATACAGTAAGAAAGTAAAAGGCCTTAAAGGGTTCAACTGGTTTGTTGTGAATGACCTGGAGAGGCTCCCTACAGCCCCATATATACTTACGGTGATTACTGACGAACAGACATTTACTGAGAAACTGATCAAGCAGTAAAGTAACAAATAATTTAAAAGGAAAGCCCGTCACGGTAATACGTGACGGGCTTTTTGTTATTACCTAGAGGATTCTCAAACAAACTAGGGGCTAGTCATCATGTGGGAGGCATAATACTGCTTTGTAAAAAGCCATGGGGCGCTCCGTGCAAGTGAATTATTCAATAATATTAAATGTAAACGGCAATTTGTTGCCATTTTCCGCGAAATAGGGTATTGCCAAATCTTCTGAAAATCATGAATTGCATTGATAGATACCCATGAATTGAACTTACCGGAAAAAAATAACTGGGAATTTCAGTAGTTAGACTTTTAAAATCTGACTTTTCGAGCCTTCCGGGGTTTATATCGATAAGTAGTTTTGCTATACGTAACTGGCCTTTTTCCTTGTCTAATTTCCTGTCGAAATCAAATCCTTAATAAAAATAGTTTATTTGTAAAAAGTTAGTAATCATATTAATATGATTACTTCTGTGCAAAACGAAGGTAAATTGCGGATTTTACTATGTAGTTGATATATATGCTAAATACGGCTTTATTCTTTATTAGTAAATTAGGCTAAAACAGTATAACAATGAATGAATTCTAACATAATTAGTTATTAGTTAGAAAATATTTACTTACACACTATGAGCTATCCATAGGATTTTCCCTAAAACCTGTTATTAGGTAAATGAACTCGAAACTTAGTAAAATTACTGCGGAAAAGCTTGCAAGCTTCGGAAATCCCTATTATATTTGTATTAGAAATTAAAACAACGGTTTACCTCACGGTTCTTTTAAATTTCTTATCAACTCCAATAACTCCTAAATGCTGAGCCGGTTTTGACTGAAACCCAAAACATCTCTAGCAGAAATTCCAAGCTTTTTTAACCACAAACCACAAAGAAAAATGAAAACATCTCTACGTAATTGCATCGCGGTTCTTATCTTAACTATAGCTTCTTCTACTACACAGGCTCAAACTGCTAATACATCAGCTTCACCAGTTAATAATTTAAAACTTAGTGTTGAAAATAACAGCCTTTTAATGAATTGGGCAGTTTCTGACCTAACAACTTCTAATTACTGCGAAGTACAGGCAAGCGCTGATGGAAAGACATTTTCTACAATAGGACTGGTTATGGGTGCTGATCCAAAACAAAGCAACAACGGTTTTAGCTTTAAACAAGGCATTAAAAACCTTAAGCCTGGACAGGTTTTCTACAGGGTTTTGAATGTAGGAACTGATGGAAAAGCTTATGCAAGCAACGTTATTGCTGTAAAATAATTAGTTAATCATTCTTAGCTATAAACAAAAACCGGGTTAAACCGGTCCGATCTGACAAAATAATTCGTAACCTAAATCACCTGAATGAAATAAAACTTTACCTGACCGGAACATAATTCTCTTTCACTTTTAAGATGGTTTTTCAAAATTGCCCAAATCAGTGGCAACAACTATCAACAAATGTCCCGGAAACAATTTTACCGCCATATAATAGCCACTGCCGTAAGATCCACAGGTAATTCTATTTCCAAACAAAAAGCATATGAAAAGGACAAGCGATTTATTACCTGGGATGCAACAAAACAAGGCTATTAAGTCAATAGCCCGGATATTCAGATCGATCCTTTCAGGTAAGAAATTCCAGCCAATGCCTTCATATTGGGCACTGATCCCTGTAAAGCATTTACAAAGCAAAGCCACAAAAGAGAATTGTGAGCCGGGCACTCAAAACAGTGATTAAATTTCAGACCGGATTTTACCGACTTTTATTATCCCCATATAAAAGCGTTCTCCGGTCACACTAAATAATAAAGATGTTTTCTTTGGGGGTTACAGAATCGAAAGATTCTTAACAAGGGCCGCATTTCTATGCGGCCCTTTTATATATGCAGCATTTTGCTTCATATCCGGCCTGTAAAATCCATATCAGGTAAAAACTTTCAAAGGTTAAAAAAATGTGGATTTTCTTTCTTAATTTACAGGCTGCATTTTACCTGCCTTGATACTCTGAAACCCTTAGAAAGAGCCCGATCTTAATAAATAAATTATTATACCAACTCTGATGAGGAAATATTTACTTGTATTATCTGCTATTTGCTTCGCTGCAACTTCATTTTCACAAGATTTCAGTAATAAAGGAAAAGATTTTTACCTGTGTTTTCCTCAGCATGTTCCCAGCGGGAATAACCTTGCAACATTAAGTATTTATATAACTTCAGACAGGGCGAGTACCGGAACGATCACAACTGCCAATGGTACTTTTTCCGCTACATTTTCTATAAGCGCCGCCAATAATTTTATACAGGAAATTCAAATACCTCATGGAGCAGGCGTTTATATTACCAATGCAGAGTCAGGAACAATCATTCAAAAATCAATAAGAATAAAGGTTGATGCCGGCAAACCCGCGGTTGTTGCCTATGCCCAGCAATGGGGTGCAGCCAGGAGTGCTGCAACATTGTTATTGCCTGTAAATGTGTTGGGAAAAAAATATTACAGTATCAATTATACCCAAAACGGAACAGACCAGGGTACAGACATTGCAAAATCACAGTTCCAGATCATTGCAACAAAGAATAATACCGTAGTAGAGATCACTCCAAGATTAAATGGAGTTTTAGGATCTACCATAACTGTCAATTTCCCGTTGGCAGGGGATCTGTATCAATACCAGGCTGATGAGGACCTTACAGGAACATTAATTAAATCAGTGGCTTCTGGTTCAGGAGGTTGTTTACCAATAGCAGTTTTTTCAGGAAGTTCAGCGCTCACTATGGGAACAAATGTGTGTGCTGGTGGCGGACAGACTTCCTTTGATCCTTTATGGCAACAGGCTTATCCTGTTTCAACCTGGGGAAAGAATTTTGGCTTTATACCTTTCCAGGATTATCCCATTGGTAACCCTTACAGGGTATTAGCTTCGGAAGACAATACTACTGTTTCAGTAGATGGTGCTGTTGTTGCAGTATTGAATGCCGGTGAAATTTATCCGGGCACTTTTACATCTGCTCCGGGTGTTACAGCAAATCCGGTTAGTATTACGGCTGATAAGCCTATTTGTGTTGCCGAGTATTCACAGCGGCAGAACTGTTCGGGTGCAACGCCTGCTTCAGTAGGTGACCCTGATATGGTCATATTGAACCCCATAGAGCAAAATATTAAAGATATAACGGTTTTCTCATCCACACAGCAGGCAATCACACACCAATGGGTAAACGTATTATTACAGACTGTTGCTATTCCAAGTTTCACAATAAACGGGGCTCCGCCAACTGGAACATGGCAACCATTTCCAACATTACCAGGCTACTCATATCTGCGGGAATCTTTACAGGGAATATCATTTGCAAGAATTAAAGCTGATAGTGGTTTCAATGCTATCGCCTATGGTTTTGGAAATTTTGAATCTTATGCATATTCTGCCGGAACAAATGTGATCGATCTTTATCAGCATGTGGGTGTTACTTCCCAATATGGGATTGAACCAAGCCCTTCTGTTTGTACCGGTTCCCCTTTTAAATTTAAAATTTCCTTGCCTTACCTGGCAGATTCAATATATTGGGACCTCAGCCTGTTGCCAACTGCGCCACCAAATGTGATGATGCATTATTCGCATCCACCTGTTGCATCGGACGCAGATTCAACAACTTTTGTAAATGGCAAGCAGATATATTGGTATTCTTTACCTGTTTACTATACGTTTAATACTATCGGGATATTCCCGGTCAACATCAGTGCCTTTACTGCAAATACTGAGGGTTGTGGTAACCAGCAGGATATTCCTTTTGACCTGGATATATCAGATCCGCCCGTTGCAGATTTTTCGTGGGTAAGTAACGGATGTGTAAACCAGGCTGTACAGTTTACTGATATTACCGAGAGTGCAAAACCTTTATATCATTGGTGGTGGAGTTTTGGTGATCCGGGAAGTGGCGCCAATAACATTTCTAATTTGCAAAATCCCATACATCAGTTCTCAGCACCCGGAACATATACTGTAAGGTTTTGCAATATCACCACACCGGGTTGCCTCAGTGATACACTAAGCAAACAAATAACGGTTACGAATATACCAGCAGCAAATTTTACTTTCAGTTCTCCTTTATGTGCCGGCCGCCCGGTAACAATAACGGATGCATCTTCAGCTTCAGCTCCGGGTGTACTGGCAAAATGGTATTGGGATCTCGGTGATGGTAACCCCGCATTCATTGCATTGAACGGAAATGCACAAGTGGCCAATTATACTCCATGGGGGCCAAGAACTGTTACCCTTAAAGTAGAAACGAATAGTGGCTGCCAAAGCCTGGTAACGTCACACAGCACAACAATAAACGCAGTACCTGTTCCTTCATTTACGCACCTGCAGGCTTGTCTTCCTTACCAGTCGGTAAGTTTTACCAATACAAGCACTGTTGCTGATGGAACAGCAATGACCCATCACTGGGATTTCGGTGATCCCGGCAGTTTGGGCAACAATACTTCTAATGTAACATCACCATCCCATTTGTATACAGCAACCGGTACTTATCCTGTAATACTAACGGCTACGAATGCCGGAGGATGTGCTACAAGTACAACTGTTAATATAACTGATATTTATGCACAGGCACATGGCTCATTTACTGTAAATGCAGAAAACTGCCTGAACGATCCTACTGTATTTACAAGTACAAGTACCGGCAGTGGGGCAGCGATTGCAACCTATTACTGGGATTTCGGTGATGCTTCCCCGATCTCCAACATACAGAGCCCATCACATACGTATGCAACAGCAGGCATTAAAACAATTAAGCATTGGGTAAAGACCATCAATGGTTGTATGAGTGATACGGCTCAGCATACCGTAACTGTAAATCCATTGCCAACAGGTAATTTTAATTTCAGTGCACCTTTATGCCAGACGAGGACGATCAGCTTTACAGATGCTTCCGTTGCAAATGCAGGTAACCTTGCCAGTTGGTCATGGAATTTTGATGACCTGTCAAGTGGTGTTTTAAATACATCTGCACTACAAAATCCAACTCATGAATTTGCTGCTGAAGGCGTTTACAATGTAAAGCTTACCGTTACTACCAATAAAGGCTGTGTAAGTGCTGTATTCATAAAGCAGGTAACGATCAATGCCCGCCCGCAGGCCGGTTATATAGTACCTGAAGTATGCCTGAACGATACTTACGCACAGTTTTTAGACACCACGCATATTGCGGATGGAACTATCACATCATGGCAATGGAATTTTGGAGATGCAGCGCTCTCAACCGGAACCAATCCCAATACATCAACTCTTCAGAATCCTACACATAGTTATACTGCCACTGGACTATACGATGCCCAGTTAATTGTAACGAGTGCATTAGGGTGCAAGGACACTATTCTTCACACATTAACAGTAAGTGGAAGTTTTCCAGTTGCCAATTTCACAGTAAACAATGCAGGATCATTGTGCGCCAATGATTCCGTAAGGATCGTAAATACATCAACCGTTTTCCCGGGAGTAATTACCAAAGTGGAAATTTATTGGGATAATGTTGGTCAACCGGCTGTTTTTGAAACAGATAATACGCCTCCTACCGGTGGCGTGTATGCTCATTTGTATCCAAATTTCCAAAGTCCTTTGACAAAGAATTTCACTATACGTTTGCGGGCTTATTCCGGGGGAGTTTGTGTCAATGACAGGTTCCAGACAATTACCGTTAATGCAGCTCCAAAAGTTCAGTTTAATGTTATACCGAATTCGTGCCTGAACATTGCCCCTTTCCAGATAACACAGGCAAGTGAGGTAGGAGCTGTACCGGGAACATTTGTATTTACAGGTCCCGGTGTATCATCAACGGGTATGTTTGACCCTGTTTCTATAGGGCCCGGCTTATATACAATACATTACACCTACACATCCAATATGGGATGTATGGATTCAGCAACACAACAGATAAGGGTACTTGTAGCACCAGTTGCGAATTTTGGTTATGGCAATCCTGCCTGTGAAAGGAATACGTTGTTGTTTTCTGATTCTTCAATATCTACAGTTGGAAGTATCGTAAAATGGACATGGGATTTTGGTGATGCAACACCTGTTGTTATACGGAATAATAATACTTCCTTTAACCATACTTTTGCGGTTGCAGGGATCTACCATGTTAAATTATTTGTCACAACAAGTGATGGCTGTCTCAGTCTTGTAAGACAAAAGGACGTTGAAGTAAAACCACTTCCAAAACCAAACTTTAGTTTTGAGGATACAACGTGTTTGCCCAATGCGGTCATTCATTTCCAAAACCTTTCTACTATTGCGGATGGCACCGAAAACCAATTTTCTTATTTATGGAATTTTGGAGATCCGGCCAGTGGGGCATTAAATAGCTCAATTGCATATGAACCAGTTCATCAATATATGGCCGTTGGACCTTATGATGTAAGATTGAAGGTTACAAGTGGCGCTCATTGTATTGACAGCACAATAATAAATCTTAACACTATTCACCCGCAGCCAAAAGCAAACTTTGATTTTAATAAACCCAGTGTATGTATCGGCGATGATGTAATATTAAGGGACAGGAGCAATGGAAAAGACGGAACTGTTACTACATGGTTCTGGGACTTCGGTGATACTGATGTTTCGGGCCTTCAGAACCCATCCCATACTTACAGTGCAATTGGGAATTATAATATTACTTTTTATGTAATAAACAGTTTTGGATGTAACAGTGATACGGTTACCAGGAAATATGGCGTTTACCCTTACCCGGTTGTAGATGCCGGCCCTGATAAATTTGTATTGGAAGGAGAGCATGTAATACTTCAGCCAACTGTTACCGGGAACGACCTGCTTTACCAGTGGTCACCTGCTCAATATCTGAACAATAACCAGTTGAAAACGCCGGTTTGTACACCAATAGATGATATCACTTATACATTGTCGGTTACAGGGGAGGGAGGATGTGTTGCTACCGATAAAGTATTTGTTAAAGTATTGAAGATGCCAAAAATACCCAATACTTTCTCTCCCAATAATGATTTTACGAATAATACGTGGGTCATACAGTACCTCGATAAATATCCAAATTGCAGGGTGCAGGTATTTACCAGGACAGGCCAGCAGGTATTTGAATCAAGAGGTTATAAAACCCCATGGGATGGAACGATGAACGGCAAACCATTACCGGTAGATACTTATTATTATATCATTGAACCAGAAAGTGGAAGAGCACCTGTTACAGGTTATGTAACTATAGTAAAATAATAAAAAGCACATATACTGATAGATTAAGCAGGTTTACCGTTTTTAAATTATGAGAAACACAGGAACATGAAGAAGTTAAGTTTGTTATTGACCGGAGTATGTTTTTCAATGCTGGCAATAAGCCAGGCTAAGCCTTCATACACTCAGTATATTTTAAACAATTATGTCCTCAACCCTGCTATTACAGGTATTGAGAATTATATAGATGTAAAACTCAGTATCAGGAATCAATGGACCGGCATTAACGGGGCACCAGTTACCAATTATTTTACCATTCATGGCCCGATAGGGAAAGGAGATATGCGAACAAGCGCAACATCGTTCCAGGTGCCGGGTGATAACCCGAGAGGGCCTGAGTACTGGAAGCAATATGTAACATCACCAGCGCATCATGGTATCGGTGTAACAGTAGTAAATGATAAAGCTGGTTATATCAACAGGTGGTCAATAGGCGCAAATTATGCTTACCATAAACCTTTAGGTCCCAAGACCACGCTGGCTGCCGGTTTTACATTAGGCATCAGCAGTGTTAATCTCGATAGAAGTAAAATTGTATGGGGTAACCTTAATCCCGATGATCCTGCAATAGGATATAGTTCAGGAGAATTGAAAAAGATCAAACCGGAAATAGGTGCTGGATTGTGGCTTTATTCTGCAAGGTATTTCGTTGGGCTTTCGGTATTGAACATCATTCCGGGTAAAGCAAAGTTTGTGGCAAATGATAAATACGGAACTTATTACACACCAAATTACTTTTTTACTGCAGGTTACAGAATGCAGCTGGGCGACCAGGTTAGTTTCTTGCCTTCTTTTATGATACAATACTGGCAGCCGCAACTTACCGGTGTGCATATCAACGCAAAACTGCAGTTTGAGGATAAAGCCTGGCTGGGAGGAAGTTACCGTTATTCTGATCTTATCTCAGGTTATTCAGGGATGGTTGGTGTAAACATTTCTAATACCTTCAATGTAAGTTATGCATATGAAGTTGCCACTACCAGCCGGTTAAGGGCTTATACAGGAAATACACATGAGATAGTACTCGGGTTTATTATTGGGAATAAATATGGGGATACTTGCCCGAGGAATATCTGGTAAATGTTTTTTGGTTTAATAGTTTGGCTGTTTATTAGTACAAGCACTTTTAGCTATTAAATATCCTACACTTAAATGAGATGTAAACAAATAAATCCCTGGAGCCAGAATTATTGTTGTTCGTTAAAATGCCTGATAGCTGTAGTGTCCCTTAAATAGGGCAGGCTGTCGGAGATAGGCCGTCCTTCTGTGATCGTCCACAGTAAGGTAGCTTTCCATTCTCCATTCTCCATTCTCATCTGGTAAACCTTTGTGATAGTTTTTCCTGTTGCAGAATTTTCTTCTTTAAGGATTATTTCTTTGGTATTATTCTGTTCTTCCAATACAACAGGCATTACAAGGTTTTCGGTTTCTGCTGCATCAGTAATGAATTCGGCATTTTCTTTTGAAAGAATGACAGGTGTTTTATCATTAACTGCAGTCGCATTTTTATCAGCAGCGTGCGGGGCCATATATTTTTTCTCAGAAATGCGGTACTCATTTTTCCCCAGTGGTGAGATATTTACAGGGAAACTGCTGTAGAAATTTTCTTTACCTCCAATGTGAACAGCATTTATATTTTCTGCGGTATTTTCAGTAACCTTGTCTTTTTTGTGGTTGATAAAATCAACGAGGAGTATATTTAAAATGAATACAGTTATTAAAGGAAGAACAGCAACAGCAGTATAATTCTTTTTATTGAAGCGAAGATTTTTCTCATCTGTAAAGAACCTGATCCTTTTTATAAGTTGTGCATGTTTAAAAACAGCAGCAAGAATGAATGGGGCAGGAGTTGATTTGAACCTGGCTGTTTTTAAAAGTGTTTCGGCATAACCCAATGCTGGATAATTGAACTGCAATACACGTGTGTCGCAATTTTTTTCCCTTTCCATTTTTATATTGGTAACGATCACTTTGATGAACGGGTTAAAGAAAAACAATATTTCACAAATGATCAGCAGCCAGTTAAAAAAATAATCATTGCTTTTTATATGCGTGAGTTCATGTATGATCAGGGTTTCCGTTTCGGAGATAGATAAATTATTTACCAATGCTACCGGCAATAAGATAACAGGTTTCAAAGTCCCAAATGTGACCGGCGTATTGATTACATTGCTGTACCAAAGACCTACTTTCCTGCGGATACCAAACTGATTCGCTTTCACTGTAGTAAATAATTTCAGGTCAATTGGTGGTTTTATCCATGAAGATCTTTTATTTGCCCTGAACCGTTGCCAGTTGATGGCAAGCCGGCTGGCTTTGTATATAATTATAAATGTATATGCCATGATAAACCATGGCGCTGTCATTTGCACGAATGATTGCCTGCTAATAAGGTCCGCTAAACCGGAACTGAAATACTGCGTGAAATAAAAAGCAGAACCTGAATAATAAATAAAGAAAGTGCTAAGGGTTAGAACGAACTGCGTCAGGAGCAAGAAGAATAAAATATTCCTTTTGTATAACGGGTTCCTGTTTTTAATAAAGATGCCTGTTACCAGGTACATGCATAACAGCAGGGCAGCCTGCCAGAGACTGTGTGCCAAACTTACAAAAAGGCTGTATGAAAAATGTTCCATTATGCTGGCCGGTTATTTTTTCATTTTTAATTCATCTATCATTTGCTGAATCTTATCAAGTTCAGCGTTGGTGGTATTTGAATTTCCAAGTGCCTGTAAAACCAATTCTGCAGATGATCCTGCAAACAGGCCATCGATCATCCTGTTCAAAAACTGTTTTTGCGTTTTTTCCCTGGTAACCGCGGGGGCGTAAATGTGCGTTTTGCTACTGTCGTCTCTCGTGACTAATTTTTTTTCATACATAATCTGCATGAGTTTGAGCGTGGTGGTATAACCGGCATCCTTTGATTTACTTAGCTCTTCATGAACAGTTCTTACAGAGGCATTTTTCCTGTCCCACAAAACAGCCAGTATTTCCAATTCACTTTCTGTGGGTTTTGATATCTTAGTCTTTATCATATTACGATTTATTTCGTATGGCAATGTAAGAATTTATTCGTAATTACAAAAGCCTTTTATCAAATTTTTAAATTTTGTTTTTTTTGTAAAGCGAAAATTAACAAAACACTTCGTTTAGA
>Ga0209023_10003196_pt1 | contig 19759 bp, 18 predicted proteins | sample LakOneMetagenome_FD_187468 | JGI IMG/M metagenome (GOLD analysis project Ga0209023, IMG submission 187468) | Freshwater and sediment microbial communities from Lake Erie, Canada (SPAdes) (version 2) | ecosystem: Environmental > Aquatic > Freshwater > Lentic | place: Lake Erie, Canada...
GCGCAGTCGATCGAGCTGATGCTCAAATCCGAGAGCTTCAACGTCTATACGACGGATCTCGGAGAAGAAGGCGTCGATCTCGGTAAGCTTTATGATTACGACATCATCCTGCTCGATCTGAACCTGCCGGACATGTCCGGATATGATGTTCTCAAGCAGCTGCGTGTCTCGAAGATCAAGACACCCATTCTAATCCTCTCCGGCCTCGCCGGCATCGAGGACAAGGTCAAGGGTCTCGGCGTCGGTGCCGATGATTACATGACCAAGCCTTTCCATAAGGACGAACTGGTCGCCCGCATTCATGCGATCGTCCGCCGCTCCAAGGGACATGCCCAATCGGTTATCCAGACCGGCGACCTTGTGGTCAATCTCGACACCAAGACCGTCGAAGTTGGCGGTCAGCGCGTCCATCTGACGGGCAAAGAATACCAGATGCTGGAGTTGCTCTCGCTCCGGAAGGGCACCACCCTCACCAAGGAGATGTTCCTCAATCATCTCTACGGCGGCATGGACGAGCCCGAACTCAAGATCATCGACGTTTTCATCTGCAAGCTGCGCAAGAAGCTCGCGAACGCTTCGGAAGGCCGCAACTTCATCGAAACCGTGTGGGGCCGCGGCTACGTGCTGCGCGAGCCGCATGACGAGGAAGTTCGCATTCCTGCCTGATCTATTGTTGCACTGGTTCCTCCCAGACTGAGCCCCGCCGCAAATGGCGGGGTTTTTGTTTGTGCAATCACTTGAACCCCTCGCCGTCTTGCACAGACGGATGTTTGGTGAGTGAATATCGGCGCTGCAGGATTTCGATTCAGGGGCTTTCAGATGATATTGCAATCGCTCGCCGGTCTCCCGGCGTTCATTGTTTATTTTTGCACGGGCATGATCGCCGTCACGCTTTTTCTGATCGTCTACACCCGCGTGACGCCGCACGACGAATTCAAGCTGATCCGCGAGAACGTCCCCGGTGCCGCGATTTCTCTGGGCTTCAGCCTGCTCGGCTTCGTGCTGCCTGTCGTCAGCGCCATCATGCACGCGGCCAATGTGTTCGATTGCCTGATCTGGAGCGTGGTGGCGTTGATCGTGCAGATCGTCGTCTATTTCGTGATGCGGATTCCGGTCCCTGACCTATCCAACAAGATCGCTGCGGGAGAACTGGCGCCCGCCATTTGGCTCGGCGCTGCCTCCCTCGCCGCCGGTGCCATTAACGCCGCATCGATGACCTATTAAAATGAAACGCTCCAGTCAGGTCGCACTTCTTTTGATGGGGACCGCCGCGATCGGCGGCTCGGCCTATACATTCATGCGCAGCGAGAATTGCGCCGACCGGCCCGGAATTCCGGGACCGGCTTGGCCGCTCGCTACGGAATGCTCGCACCGGGCAAGCCTCACGTCGTCCGGCGGTTACCACTCTTATGACGGCTCATCGTCATCCTCGAGTCACAGCCTGTTCGGCAACAGCGGATCATCGAGCAATTCGGGCGTCGCCGACAGCGGCAGCCACGGCACTACGCGTGGCGGCTTTGGCTCGTTCGCGCATGCGTTCACATCGCATTTCTCGGGCGGCGGCTAGCAGCAGCCATGCGGCGCATCGCCTGCCCCGAACGCGATGACTGGAAAGCCACCGCGATCGCGATGGGGTTTACGTTCCACACCATTGCGGGCGACCGCTATTGGGACGAGCGCGCCTACTACGCCTTCACCCTCGACGAGATCGAGCGCAGCATCGAAGCGCCGACGGCCGAGATCGAAGCCATGTGCCGCGAACTGGTCAGCCGCGCGGTTGATGACGAGCGTTACCTGCGGCTGCTTCAAATCCCCGAACAATTCTGGGCTTATATCGCCGCAAGCTGGAAGCGTGGCGATCCAAGTCTCTATGGCCGTATCGATCTCGCCTTTGACGGCAACGGACCGGCGAAGCTGCTGGAATACAACGCCGACACCCCGACTTCGCTGTTCGAGGCGGCGGTTTTTCAATGGACATGGCTCGAACAGGCTATCGAACGGCAGCTCGTCCCGTCGCGGGCCGATCAATACAATTCGCTGCACGAAAGCCTGATCGCGGCATGGAAGAAAGTAGGCAAAGGCCAGCATCTGCATCTCGCTGCTGTGATGGCAAGCGAAGAAGACGCTGGCACGGTGGCCTATCTTGAAGACGTCGCTCGGCAGGCCGGTCTGACCACAACACTGATCGACATCGAGAACATCGGTGCGCGGCACGATGGCCGCTTCGTCGATATGGACGAGCGCAACATCGATCTCGCGTTCAAGCTCTACCCGTGGGAATGGATGATGCGCGAGGAATTCGGCGGAAAGCTGAAAGGCGCATCCACGCGATGGGTCGAGCCGCCGTGGAAGGCGATCCTGTCGAACAAGGGCATCCTGCCGCTGTTGTGGTCAATGTTTCCAAATCATCCCAATCTGCTGGCTTCATATTTCGACAACGATGCAGCGGCATCCGATCTGGGATCGACTTATGTGCGAAAGCCGCTGTATTCGCGTGAGGGCGCGAACGTCGCCATCATAACCTCAGGCGAGGTGTTCGAGGAACAGCCCGGCCCCTACGGCACCGAGGGCGATATTCGCCAACAACTGGCGTCGCTCGGAAACTTCGCCGGACAGTATCCCGTGCTGGGAAGCTGGATCGTCGACGGCACGCCCTGCGGCTTGTCGATCCGCGAGGATGAGAACCCGATCACTGGCAACAGCTCACGCTTCCTGCCGCACGCGATTATCTAGAGCGTAAATTTCAAAGCCAGCCCGGCCAGTCCGCATGCCGCCAGTGTCGGCAACATTCCGATATGCCAGCGGAACATCGCGAGCATCGCGAATACAGAAAGGATTGCGGCTTTCACGTCGAGCGACGACCAGTCCGGCCATGACGGTCGCAGCCAGCCCAGATTGATTTCGCCGACATGGCCAAACAGCACGTGCAGCGCAAACCATACCGTCAGATTAAGGATCACGCCCACCACGGCTGCCGTGATGGCGGTGAGCACGCCGGACAGCGCGCGATTGTTCCGCAACCGCTCGATATAGGGCGCGCCCAGCAACACCCATAGGAAGCACGGCACGAACGTCACCCACGTTGTCAGGGTCGCGCCGATGAGGCCGCCAACGAGCGGCAAGACGCCGCCGGGATCGCGGAAGCCTGCGAGAAAGCCCACAAAAGTCAGCACCAGAATTAGCGGCCCAGGCGTTGTCTCGGCCAGCGCCAGACCGTCCAGCATTTCGCCGGGGCGCAGCCAGTGCAGATCGTTGACCGCCGCCTGCGCCACATAGGCCAGCACGGCGTAAGCACCGCCAAACGTCACCACCGCCATTTCGGAAAAGAAGGCCGCGATGTTCGGGTACACGCTGTTGCGTCCGAACAGCAGCGTCAGCGCGATAATGGGCGCGACCCACAGCATTCCGCAGACGGCAGCGACAATTGCGCCACGCGTCCATGTCGGCGCGTCCCGCGCCTCCGCTGCAACATCAGCCGCGCGGCCCGTCTGATCGCTAACCGTGGTTGACGTGCCCAGCCACTCTGGCGCGGTTTTCGCTGCGACCAGTCCGAAGAGACCGGCGGCGATGATGATCATAGGAAACGGAACGTGGAATGCGAAGATCGCCACGAAGGCGACAGCGGCAACGCCATACAGCGCCGGTGTCTTGAGCGCACGTCGCGCAATGCGAAGCAACGCTTCCACCACGACAGCAAGCACTGCCGCCTTCAGGCCGAAAAACAATCCGGCCACTACATCGAGCGCGCCATAGAGCGCATAAACGACGCTCAACGTCACGATGACAACAAAACCGGGAATGACGAACAGCGTTCCCGCCATTACGCCGCCGCGCACGCCGTGCAGCAACCAGCCGATATAGATAGCCAACTGCTGCGCTTCCGGTCCCGGCAGCAGCATGCAGAAGTTCAGCGCGTGCAGAAATCGCGCATCGGAAATCCATTTGCGCTCATCGACCAGCACCCGGTGCATCAGCGCAATTTGTCCGGCGGGACCACCGAACGACAAAAGCGCTATGCGAAGCCAGACAGCGAAGGCCTCGCGCATCGAGATATTGGAAGAGACAGCGGGATCATCGGCCTGTTGAAGGCGCGAACCATGACGGGGCATCATACGTCCTTGCACGCATGCGGACGCGATACTTGGGCAGAATACTGAGTAGCATCCACCTGTCGGGGAGATCGCCCGCCCCCATGCGCAGCCTAGCCGGATTTCAATTCCGCGCCAACGTCTTCTGGCCCGCAGTCATCGCAGGTACCAACGACGGCGATGATTGCACACCGCTCGGCACATAGACGCCACGCAGATCCGGCGCGGCGCGATAAGCGTCGGTCAATCCGATCACCGTCTCGGCTGCGCCGAGGAACAGATAGCCGTCTTTCTCGTTCACGCGCAGCATGCGGCTGAACACATCGGCTTTGGTCGCCTGATCGAAATAGATCAGAACATTCCGGCAGAAGATGATGTCGAAGATTCCGAGATGCGAGAAGTCTTGCAGAAGGTTTAGCGGGCGATACTGAACCATCGACCGGATGTCATGATTGAGCTGCCAGACGTCGCCAGTCTGCTTGAAGTGCTTGACCAGCATCTGGATCGGGAGGCCGCGCTGAACTTCGAACTGGCTGTAAATGCCAGCTTTCGCTTTTTCGAGAACTTCCAGCGATAGATCCGTTGCAATGATCTCGGCGCGCCAGCCCGCAGGCAGGGAGTCCTTCAAAATCATCGCCAGCGAGTATGGCTCCTGTCCAGTGGAGGCTGCTGCGCACCAGATGCGTAAGCTACGGCGGTTGGCGCGTGCCTTCAGCAGTTGAGGAAGAACGGTGTTGCTGACATGATCGAACGGGACTTTATCACGAAAGAAGAATGTCTCGTTGGTGGTCATCGCTTCCACCACGTCGACAGTGAGAGCCTGCGAGCCACCCTTGATCTTCTGAACCAATTCTGGAATGCCCGATAGACCGGCCTTGCGCGCAAGCGGCAGCAAGCGACTCTCAATGAGATACTGCTTGTCGGCGGACAGCAGCAATCCGGACCGGTCCTTCAACAGCTTCCGCAGATAATCATAATCCAGAGGCGTCACCCGCGAACTCCCGAAAACATTCGAACAACCTTCGGTGCGATTTGATCGAGCGGCAGGACCGCCGCGCAGACGCCAGCGTGAGCGACCGCGCCCGGCATGCCCCACACCACGCTAGTAGCCTCATCTTGCGCGATCACGTTGCCGCCCGACGCGACGATAGGCTTGCTGCCTTCGCAGCCGTCCGCACCCATGCCAGTCAGCACAACGGCAAGGATGCCGCCGTGCCACACATCGACGGCGGATAAAAACAGCGGATCGACCGCCGGCTTGCAGTAGTTCACCTGTGGCCCATCTTCGAGCACGATGACCGGGCCTGCCGCGCCGCGCGCGACCTTCATATGACGGCCGCCAGGAGCCAGATAAATTTGTCCGGCTTTGACAGGCTCGCCATGAATGCCCTCATGTGCCGGGCGTCCGGTGGTTCGCGCCAGATGTTCGGCTAGAATGGTTGTAAATGTCGGCGGCATGTGCTGCGTGATCAGAACAGGATATTTGTCGATCACAGGCCCGATGTTTCCCATCAGCGTCATCAGCGCTTGCGGGCCACCCGTGGACGAACCCACGAGAAGCACGCGCGGCGGCATTGCGCTGAACGGCCTCAGCATCACTTTTGGCGCGACCGGCGATATGAGACCAGTCGATGTCCGGGGTAGCGGCGTGCGCGCCAATGGCGCTGCAGGCATCGCGGGAGCCAATGGCGGACTGACATGCAACGCACGGCGGCGTGCACGCGCGCCGAGGTGGCGGATTTTATCGACGAGATCGCGCTTGAAATTGTCCGCAGCCGCGACCTCGCGCGTGCTCTCGGGCTTTGGAACGTAGTCCGACGCGCCAAGCGAAAGCGCCTTGAAGCTGATCTCCGCATTCCGGCGGGTCAGGGTCGACGCCATGATGATGACCAGGTCGCGCTTCTTCGCGAGCAGCAGCGGCAATGCCGTGATGCCGTCCATGTCCGGCATCTCAATATCGAGAACGATAACATCGGGAGCGACGCGTTCCACCTGATTGACGGCATCGAGGCCGGTCCGCATCGAGCCGACCACTTTGAGATCGGGCTCCGCATCGATCCAGCGGGCGATCAGGCCGCGGATCACCGCGGAGTCATCGACCACCATCACCTTCAGCGATTCGTGCCGCGACGCGGTTGAATTCGGGACCGTCGAGATTGCAACACTCATAAAATTCACTCAACGCAACTGGCAGTAAAACTTTAGGGACAAAATCGGACGACCAGGTCGGTCGCCCGGCCTCAATTCAAATCAAGCCGACTTCCTGAAATTTCGCGGTCACGATTTCCTTGTCGAACGGCTTCATGATGTACTCGTTTGCGCCCGCATGCAGAGCGCGGGCGATGTGAGCGACATCGTTTTCGGTGGTGCAGAACACAACCTTGGGAGCATCGCCCCCTTTCATGGCACGGAGGTTGCGCAGGAATTCATAGCCGTCCATCACCGGCATATTCCAGTCGAGCAGCACGGCGTCGGGCATCCCACGCTTGCAGACTTCCATCGCCTTTTCGCCGTCTTCGGCTTCGACGATCTGGAATTCAAGACCTTCCAGGATGCGCCTTGCGACTTTGCGGATGACGCTCGAGTCGTCAACGATCAAACATGTTTTCATCTGAACCTCTTTTTCAAATCGCCCCGCGCTATCCGTGTCGCGGGATGGTTGTCTTGATTCCAACTGATCAGGCAGCAAGCATGTCCGGCGTAATTTCCAGAACACGGTCAACATCGAGAACTACCATCAACTGTCCGTCGAGCCGATGGATGCCACCCGCCATCTTCGCCATGCGCGGATCGAGATTGACGGGATTCACCTCGCGGCTGTCGTCCGCGAGTTTGAGAACTTCCCCGATGCCGTCGATCAAGAGCCCGTAGGATTCGCCACGCAGATCGACACCGACAGCCATCGCCGGACGGCCATCATCGTTTTTCGGCAGGCCGAGACGCGCGCGCATATCGATGGCGGTGACGATCCGGCCGCGGAGATTGAGAACGCCAGCGACATCAGCGGAGGCCAGCGGCACCCGCGTTAAACGCTCTGGCATGAACACGTCTTGCACGCGCGAAATCGGAAGACCGAACAATTGGCCGCCGATCATCGCCGTCACATATTCGGTGATGCCCTGGTCGGCGCTTTCAACGGTGGTGTCCACGGTCATGCTCCTTAAGCCGCCGCCTGATTGACTTCAGCGGTCTGTTCTTTCAGCGCTGCGATCAATCCGGGCCGGTCGAACTTCGCGACATAATCGTGAAAACCGGCCTGACGCCCGCGCTCGATGGCCGCCGGAGAGACCAGCGACGACAGCGCAATGATCGGCATCGCTTCCATACGGCGATCAGAGCGGATCGCTTCGGCGAATTCGTAGCCGTTCATCTCCGGCATCTCTATATCGGTCAGCACAACGTCGAACTGATGGCCTGCACGAAGCGCGGTAAGACCCTCCTGCCCGCTCTGCGCCACCGTCACGCGGTAGCCGGCAGCCTTCAGTACGGGCGACAGCATGTTGCGGAAGAACGCGGAGTCGTCGACCAGCAACACGGTCTGCGCGGTCGAGGACGCGCGCATTTCCTTGCGGCTGAACCAGTCCGCAAATGCCTTCGGCAAGAAATGTCCGACGTCGATGATTTCGGTGGCCTGACCCTTCACGACTGCCGAGCCAAGGAAACCGTCCTGCGAACTTGAAACTTCGATGCTGAGATGCTCTTCGACAATATCGATGATCTCATCGACCACGAGACCCATGGAGCGTCCGTCATCGGCGAACACCAGAATCGGCTGTACGCCGCTTTCACGGATTTTGACATCCGAAATTTCGACCAGCGGCATCAGTTGCTCACGGTACTGCACCATGTGGCGGCCGTTCGAGAACTCGATCTTGTCGACGGAAATTTCCTCGAGCCGCGTGACCAGCGCCAGCGGCACGGCTTTCGGCTGCGGCGAACCGGCCCGGAAGACCAGCAGCGATGTCAGCTGCACATCGGAGCTCGCGCGGGCCGCTGCATTCTCGTCCGCGATGTCACTCTGCGCTGCGGTGGCCCGGCCGAGCGACTGTGCAATCCCATTCGGATCGATAATCATGATCACCGCACCATCGCCGAGAATGGTGTTGCCCGAGAACATGTTGATATGGCGCAGTTTCGTGGACATCGGCTTGACCACGATTTCCTCGGTGTGGAAAACGCCATCTACCACGATGCCGAACGTCTGGCTGCCGACCTGCGTGACCACAATGAAGCCGTTCTCCGGATCAATCGATGAGCCGTCGTCGATCTTCAGCAGCTTCTTCAGGTGCATCAGCGGCAGCAGCTTGTTGCGCAATCTGAGAACCGGCGTGTCCTTGATGCGCTCGATGCGATGCTCGGAATTGGCACGCGCGCGGACCAGTTCGACCACCGCAAGCTGCGGGATCGCAAAGCGGTCGCCGCCTACTTCCACGATCAGAGCGGAAACGATGGCTAGTGTCAGCGGAATCTTGATGGTGAAGCTCGATCCTTCGCCGGGAACAGACTTCACATCGATGGTGCCGCCGATCTGATCGATATTGGTGCGCACGACGTCCATGCCGACGCCGCGGCCCGACACGCTTGTCACCGCCGCCGCCGTGGAGAATCCCGGCGCGAAGATAAACTTATGAATCTGCGCCTCGGTCATCTTCTCGATGTCGGACTCGGTGACGAGCCCGTTCGAGACAGCCTTGGCCTTGATGCGTTCAGTGTTCAGGCCCCGGCCATTGTCGGCGATGCAGATGATGATATGGCCGCCTTCGTGATAGGCGGAAACACGAATGGTGCCCTGCTCCGGCTTGCCCGCGGCAACGCGATCCGCCGTCGACTCAAGACCGTGATCGGCGGAGTTGCGCACCATATGCGTCAGCGTATCCTTGATCAGGTCTAGCACCTGCCGGTCGAGCTCGGTGTCAGCGCCGTGCATTTCCAACTCGATCTGCTTGCCGAGTTCGCCAGAAAGATCGCGCACGATGCGCGGCAGCTTCTGCCACGCATTGCCGATCGGCTGCATGCGCGTCTTCATGACGCCTTCCTGCAACTCTGCGGTGACATTGGACAGCCGCTGCAAGGGCACTTTGAATTCTGAGTCTTCGTTGCGGCGGCTGATCTCCAGCAATTGATTGCGGGTCAGCACAAGCTCCGACACCATGGTCATGAGGTGTTCAAGCGTATCGACGTTCACGCGGATCGACTGGTTCGCAACCTTGTCGCCTTCGGCGGTCTCGGCCTCGATCACGGATTTCTTCGCAGCAGCCTTCGGTGCTTGCGGCGCGGGCGCAGTAGGCTGCACGGCGGCGGGTGGCGACATAGGAACATCCGCTTCGGTCTCGCGGAATGCGCGCTCAAGCTCATCCAGCGAGACTTCGCCCGGACGCAATTCACGCTCGAGCGTCTGCGCAACCATCGTACCGACTGTCGCAGCAGGTGTGGCGACCGGCGCAGGCGCTGCAGCTGCGGCCATACCCAGTTCAACCATGTGATGAAGCGCGTCGATCAGATCGGCGTCGGTGCCTTCCGGTTCCGCCTCCGTTGCTTCGAGTTGCGCGAGAATGTCCTTGATGCGGTCGATGCTGGTGAGGATCAGCGTCACGGCCTGACCGGTCACCGGCATGCCGTCGCGAAATTTGCCCATCAGTGTTTCGGCGGCATGCGCCAGCGCTTCGAGGCGCGGCAGTCCTAGAAATCCGCAAGTCCCCTTGATGGTGTGAACGAGGCGGAAAATATTATCGAGAATCTTCGCGTTGTTGGGGTCCTGCTCGAAGCGGACCAACTGGTTATCGACGGTGTCGAGACTTTCGTTGGTTTCGGTCAAAAACTCCCGCAACAAATCGTCCATCACCCAGACCTTCACGCAAAACTGGCACGCAACGCGTGCCTTCCGGAACGGCCTAGTTTCAACGCAAAGCGTTTAATATTGGTTGAGTAAGCGGTAAAGAACACGCTGAATAAAGCGCTAAGACGCATGCCGCACAGACGCGGCGTAGCATGTCACCGTTTATTAAAAATCGATGAAGATGCGATCAGCCGGCGGTGACCGTCACCGCGTCCGTCTCGGCCGCGAGCGACACTTTCAGCCCGCAAGCCTGCGCCAGAAGCGCTGTATAGTACGGCTGCACCGCGTGCGCGGACACCGAACCGGCATTGTCGAGATTCAATCCCGCGGCGACGTTCTGCGGTTCGCGCGCATTCGTGCCTGCCGCGCGAATTTTGAATCCCATCGCGTCGCCCTCGCCGACCGGATCGACGATAAGCTGGCCGCCGCGCGGAATGGCCTGCTGCGCGATGACGAGCATGTTCATCAGAAGCTTTACCCGGTTCTTTGCCATCAACACATGCGGCAGATTCCACGCGATCTTCGTCTTTTCGTCTTCGAGATGACCGCGCGATATTTTCTGCGCCTCACCGAGATCGATCTGGGAGCCTGCAGAGCCGGCCGCGCCGTAGGCGATGCGGCAGAACTGCAATCGCGCGGAGGTGGATTTGGCGCTTTTGCGGATCAGGTCCAGCGCGAATTCCTTGTCGTCTTCCTTGTTGCTGCTGTCGAAAACCTCAAGTCCGTTGACGATCGCGCCCACAGGGTTGATGAGATCGTGGCAGACCCGCGAGCACATCAAAGCCGCAAGTTCGAGCGCATCGGGAGCGGGACCGGGGGTTGGAGTGCCAGACATAAAGTTCCTCGGATGAGTGGGAGCGCCCGGCGATAATCTGCAAACGGGCGATGATGGCGGGCCTGCACGAGACTAACGCGGCGAATCACGCTTGGTGTATGGTTTGATACACTGAGGCTGCTTCTGCTGCCACCGACGGGCCTACGAAACCACTGGATTGACGACCGATATGTACGCGACATCAGTATGCTCGGCCCGGACCTTTCGATGAGCGAAACGTCTTCCCATCAGCCCGCCATCAGCACTGAGGCCGCAGCCGCGCTTCTGGAGCCGCTGACGGACATTGTGATCCGGGCCGGAGCCGCCATTCTGGCCGTCAACCGTTCGGGCATGCAGGTCGAGGGCAAGACCGACGGCTCGCCGTTGACGGAAGCCGACATGGCCGCCGACCGCATCATCGCTGACGGTCTATCCGCGCTCGCGCCCCAGATTCCGACCCTGTCCGAGGAACGGACCCATCTGGCCGAGCGGCCTTACCGCTGCAGCTTCTTCCTGATCGACCCGCTGGACGGCACCCGCGAGTTCGTGGACGGACGTGACGAATTCACCGTCAATGTCGCGCTCATCTCCGGCGGCAAGCCCATTCTGGGCATCGTCGGCGCCCCAGCGCTGGGTTTGGTCTGGCGGGGGGTGGTCGGCCGGGGAGCCGAGCGGCTACTGGTCACGAAAGATGGCCGCTCGCGGGCCGCCAAAGCAATCCGGACCCGACCGCATCCCGGACAAGGCGCGTGGATCGTCGCGGTGAGCAGGTCGCATGCCGACAAGCGGACCGAGACATTCATCACCGAACGGCCGGGCGCAATCCGGCAAGTGCTGGGCTCTGCCGTCAAGTTCTGCCGCGTGGCGGAAGGCGCGGTTGATATTTACCCCCGGCTGTCCCCGACATCGGAATGGGATGTCGCGGCCGGCCATGCCGTGCTGACGGCTGCGGGCGGAAAAGTCACCGACAGCAAAGGTGCGGCCCTGCATTTTGGAGCCAACCGCGAGGACTTTTTGGTGCCGGAATTTATCGCGTGGGGCGATCCGGCGGCAGCCGGTCAGTAATCAGACAGGATGTCGGCGACCGCCGGCCAAGCCCCTTCAGCCTGTCTGAGCACGCCTTGCGGGTCGGCGGCAAAGGCGTTCCGGTTTTTCTCGTGGCTGAAAAGGTAAAGCCGAGCGCCGGAGATCAGCCATATCTGAGCCCGGCCGGCGACCGGCTTGCCGCGGGCAACGTCGACCGGGTCGTAGCCGCCGAACCGGGGACCGTAAATGTCCGGGTGGGCTTGAAAAACGGCACGATTGGCCTCGCTGCGAAACCGCCAGATCGCCTCCCCCACGGACATCTCAATGTCGGGTTGTCCCTTCGACATCTGGGCATCGGTGAAATAGGCGACTGGATCCGCGCCATCGATTGCCAAGCCGCTGTGGCGATTGACCACGACGCGCTCGGTGGCCGCACCCCACGCAGCCGGATGCGGACCGGCCAGCCCTGAGGCCGCAAGGACCAAGAGACTGGCTATTCTAAGGTGCCGTACTTTCTTTTCCTGCCGCCGTGCCGTCATAGTTGGTACCGATAAACAGTCGAGTCGGGGACGTGGGACCGCAGCTTAGGCCGATGCCGCTGAGCAAGGCGTTAAGCGATGGACATGAAACTCGGTCATTTTGGTGGGGATCTTTGATGACCTTTGCTTCGCGGATTGCGGCGCTGGTTTTTGCGGCGACGATTTCCCTGACGGTGCCCGCAGCAGCCCAGAGGGCTGGCGTTAGCACTTACGGGCCGGACGAACTGGTCGGCGCCGGACATCGGTTCTTCGGCAATGTGTCGCGCGGGCTGGCCTCGGTGATCGAACGCGCGGTCAGCCAGTGGGGCCTGCCCAACGGCTACGTGCTCGGCGAGGAAGGCAGCGGCGCATTCGTCGCGGGCCTGCGCTATGGCGAGGGCACGCTTTACACCAAGAACGCAGGCGACCTGCGGGTTTACTGGCAGGGACCGTCGGTCGGCTTTGACTGGGGCGGCGACGGCGCACGGACCATGGTGCTCGTTTACAATCTCCCGGCGACCGATGCGATCTATCAGCGTTTCGCGGGCATCGACGGTTCTGCCTATATCATCGGCGGTTTCGGCATGACGGCACTGACCTCCAACGGCATCGTGCTGGTCCCGATCCGCTCCGGCGTAGGCCTGCGGCTGGGAGCCAATATCGGCTACCTGAAGTTCACGCCCCGCGCGACATGGAATCCCTTCTGACGCGCGGGCCAAAGGCCTTCCGTTAACGACATTCGCGATCGTGCCGCTCCCCCTTGAAGGATGCTGCGGATTCACGTTAACGCACTGTCCTGCTGGATTTTTCGCTAGGCTCCGTGGCATGGTGAAAAAGCTCAATATTTAGCGCAGGGGTATGCTGATGGTCGAACCGATCATGTATTTGGCGATCGGTTTTCTGGTCTCGATGCTGTTCGGTCTTATGATCGTTCCGCTCGTGCATAACCGCGCCGTGCGGCTGACGACCAAGCGTCTTGAGGCGGCAACACCTTTGTCGATGGCCGAAATTCAGGCCGACAAAGATCAATTGCGGGCCGAGTTCGCCATGTCCGCCCGCCGGCTCGAGATGAGCGTCGAGCAGCTCAAGAACAAGACGTCGAGCCAGCTTGCCGATCTCGGCAAAAAATCCGATGCGATCAACCGCCTGAAGATCGAACTCGGCGAAAAGAACGCGGCCATTTTCGCGCTCGAAGCGCGCGAGAAGGCGCTGAAGGACCAGCACCGGTCGACGGAAGAAGACTTCACCTCCAAGACCGAAGCGCTCCGCATCGCAGAAAAACAACTCATCGAAAAGCAAACCGATCTGACACGCCTGACCAGCGAATTATCGCAACGCTCGATGACGGCGGAAAGCCGGCAGGTCGAGCTAGTTGCGGTCCGCAGCCAGATCGAGCTTCTGCAAGGCCGCTTCAACGACGCCGAAAAGGAAGTTTCATCCACACAGCAGCGCCTAACCGATCATCGCAACGAAGCGGAAATCGCAACGCGCGAACTCGGTGACGCGCGCGGCAAGGTAGAAGACCTCAGCGGCCGCGTCGGCGACCTCGACCGCCAGCTTCTGGTGCAAACCAAAGAAACCGAGATGCTGTCGGGACGCGTGACGGACCTGGAAAACCGGCTCGCCTTGCAGGGCAAAATTCTTGCGGAGCGCGAATACGAGAACGATTTGTTGCGCAAGCAGGCGGACGTTGCAAAGCAGACCGAGCAGCAGTTGCGTGATGAGATGTCATCGGGCACCGGTAAGTCGGCCGCGATGGACAAACTGCGCTCGGAAAAGACGGCGCTCGAGGAGCAACTCGTCGTGGCCCGCGACGAACGAGCCAAGCTACAGCGCGACATCAACCTGATTCAGCAGCAGACGGAAAGTTCTTGGTCCACCGAGCGCATGGAGAATGCACTTCTGCGTGAACGCATCAACGACATCGCTGCAGAAGTTGCGAAACTCGCGGCGACGATTGAAGGTCCGGACTCTCCGATTGAGGCAATACTCGAGTCGGACATCAAGCAGCCTGCAATCAGTTCGATCGTGAAGGGAACGGCCTCGAACGGCGCGAACGTCATGACGACGCCTACCGAGGTGCGTGGAACGCTGGCCGAACGCATCAGGGCACTGCAGGGACACGCATCTCGCGCACGTCAGCCGGGCTGACTTCGCTCTTTCAAGCTGCTGCGAAGCCGATTTTCTGGCCTTGTGGGCCCGCCACGCTTGACACCCCTGCCCTCGCTTCCGTAAATCGCGGCCTTGACGACCGATACCGGTCGTTCCCGGGCGCATAGCTCAGCGGGAGAGCGTTCCCTTCACACGGGAGAGGTCCAAGGTTCGATCCCTTGTGCGCCCACCATTTCTAAAATCGTTTCTTAGAATTGCGCTGTTGCGGAAAAATTAGCTTCCGTTGGAACCATCGAACAAGTTCAACGCGCTGCGCTGATAGCCGCTCATTTCGACGCAGTCGCGATCGCGCTGAAATTGCTGTTTGCGGAAATTCCCAAAGTCTTGACGCCGACGATAATCGCAAGCGCGATGCCGCCCGCGACGATGGCGTATTCGATCGCCGTTGTCGCCGTTTCGTCTCGGCAGAATCTCATCACCAAGCGAGTCATCGGATATACCTCGCAGCACTTCTTGCATACGACAACTCGCTCGCGCGAGCGTCTTCAAGGGTCACAGCTAATCTAACGGCAAGAAGCTGCCGAAAACTTAATGAAACCTTTCCCTATTACCTACGGCTCAAGAAATATCGGCCGCTTTGTCATAAGCCGCAGAGTGAATGAGGCGGACTTATTGCGCACCTCGTAAGGTCAAAACGCAAGCATACCAACTACATCACGACTTCGATCAGGCGAGGTCCCTTCTCGCGTACGCCATCGCTGAGCGCGTTGAAAAAATCTTCAGCTGTCGTCACCGACCGTGCCGGAACTCCCATCCCCTTTGCCAGCGACACCCAGTCCAACGCGGGATTGTCGATGTTGAGCATGTCGAGCGCCTTGCGACCCGGCTCGCCGGCATCGACGCCGGCGAATTCGCCTTTGAGAATTTGATAGGTGCGGTTGGCAAAGACCACCGTGGTGACGTCCAGGCCTTCGCGCGCTTGCGTCCACAACGATTGCAGCGTGTACATCGCGCTGCCGTCGCCCACCATGCAGATGACTTTGCGATCCGGGCACGCGACGGCCGCACCTGTTGCAACCGGCGTCGAGAAGCCAATCGATCCGCCCATATTCTGCAGCCAGTCATGCGGAGCGGCAGCAGCAGTCGGCGGAAAGAACCCACGGCCTGTGGTGATCGACTCGTCGACCACGATGGCATTCTCCGGAATGGCCATCGCGATTGCTTGAGCAATCGATGCGTGATTGAGCGCGCCGGTGGGCTTTGTGAGTTCGGCGATTTTCTGTGGCATTGCATCGCTTGCCTTGGCGCCGAGCGCATCCGCAAGCGCATGCAAGGCCGCAACCGAATTTTCGCCCGCCGCGCACATGCGATGCACCTCGCAGCCTTCCGGTTTCAGCAAGCTCGGCTTGTTTGGATAGGCAAAGAACGCAACCGGATCTGCCGTCTCGACCAGAATGATATGACGAAAGTTTTTCAGGATGGGCAGCGCCTGTTCGATCACATAGGGAATGCGATCGATGAAAAACCGACCGCGACCGCGCGCCATGCGCGGATTGTAAGTCTGGCCCATCACCTTGCAGCCCGTCTTGCCCGAGATGCGCGCCGCTTGCGCAAGACCCTCGTCGGTCAACGCCTTTCCGGTCAACAGCAAAAGCGTTTGTTCGCCGCTGCGCAGAACGCGCGCCGCTTCATCAACAGCCTGCGTCGAATAGCTCGCGCGCTGACTGTCTGCGGGCACCTGCGCAATGCCGTCGGCTTGGTTCCATGCGGTATCGGCAGGTAGAATAAGCGTCGCGATCTGCCCGGGATGACTTCGGGCCGCGGCGATGGCGGCAGCACCATCGCGCGCGACGGCAACTGCGTCCGGCGATGTACGCACCCATGCCGACATTGGCCGGGCGAGCCCCTCAATGTCCGATGTCAGTGGCGCGTTGTAGTCGATGTGATAGGTGGCATGCTGGCCGACAATGTTGACGATGCCGGAATTGGCTTTCTTCGCGTTGTGAAGATTGGCGAGACCGTTGGCGAGACCAGGACCGAGATGCAGCAGCGTCGACGCGGGCTTGCCAGCCATCCGGTAATAGCCGTCAGCGGCGCCGGTCACCACGCCCTCGAACAGCCCGAGCACGCAGCGCATACCGTCGACTCGATCCAGCGCGGCCACGAAATGCATTTCCGAAGTGCCCGGATTGGTGAAGCAGACATTCACGTCGCCTGCGACCAGTGTTCGCACCAGACTTTCCGCGCCGTTCATCGAGTCTCTCCCTTCGAGCTTCTTGTTGGTCTTGATAGATCAATCATCCCCATTGCAGTTCGTCAAAGGTCTGTAGCCCGCAGCAGCCATGACAGAAAGAATAGATCTTCGCCCTGCCCGTCGATCAACTCTGCCTTCACACGGGCGTGGCTTGCGTAATTTGCCGGTTTATGGCCTGTCATGATGGAGTAGCGCGGCCATCTTGTGTGGCCCAAGCATTCCGGCTTTCAGTTCCGTGACTTTAAGAGGTTGAAATGAGACGTTTGGTTTCGATTTTACTGGCCGCGATGGTTTTGGCCGCTGTGTCACTGCCAGCTGCTGCCCGTCAACGGCAGCCTCAGCAACAGGGCTATGTGGTCGAGGATGCTCCATTCGCGAATTTCTTCAGCGGTTTTAGCAGCGGCGTGACGTCAGGCTCTGGGCCAGTTCCCCGCACGGTCGTCAGCCTGCAAAGCAACTACGCGCCCGGCACCATCATCGTCGATACCCGCGAGCGCCGCCTTTATCTGGTTCAGAGCAACGGCCAAGCCATCCGTTACGGTATCGGCGTCGGCCGGGACGGTTTCCGGTGGGGTGGCGTGCATCGGATTACCGCCAAGAAGGAATGGCCAGCTTGGACGCCTCCGGCGCAAATGCTGCGCCGCCGCCCGGATTTGCCGCGTCATATGGAAGGCGGCCCGGACAATCCGCTGGGCGCGCGCGCCATGTATCTCGGCTCGACGCTTTACCGCATTCATGGCTCCAACGAGCCGGAAACCATCGGCCAGGCCGTTTCATCCGGCTGCTTCCGAATGGTGAATGACGACGTGATCGACCTCTACAACCGCGTGTCCGTCGGCGCGACCGTCATCGTGAAGAACTAAGCAGCCTTGCGCGGAGCTGATAAAGGCTGGCCATGTGGCCAGCCTTTTATTTTGTGGCACTCTTGGTCTCGGTGCGAACGGATGACCTGAAGTTCACTTGCGTGCAATCCGTCAGGACGCTAGCTCAAGACGCGATGAAAATGTCCTCAATGATGCGGCCAATGCAGCAGGCGGCGGCTTTTCTGGCCGTGATGATGGCGACGGCTGTTCTGCTGCCGGCGGCGGCAGAAACACCCGGCATCAGCGCACGTCAGCGCAACGAGAAGAAAATCTTCACCGACGGCGAAATCATTGACGGCTTCCTCAAGACGGCATTCGGCGCTGAATATCATCTGGCCGGGCGCGTCGATCGCATTCGTAAATATCAGATGCCGGTCCGCATTTATATTGAAGGCTCCAGCCGCGCCGACCGGCGCACGCAACTCGGCAAAGTCGTCAAAGACATCGCGGTTCGCGTACAGCATCTCGACATCGCGATGGCAGATAAGCGCGACGATGCCAACGCCATCATCACGCTGGTCCGCGAACGGGACTTGCAGAAAACAATTTCAACATTTTACGGCAACGAGAAAGCCAAGGAAATTCGCGACTCGCTGGACCCGCAATGCCTGTCCGGCTTTCGCAAGAACGAGAACTACGAAATTCAGCGCTCGGACGTGATCCTTACTGTGGACAACGGTGACTTCGTTTTTCTCGACTGTGCCTATGAAGAATTGCTGCAGTCACTGGGACCGATCAACGATACGGATTCAGTCCCGTGGACGATGTTCAACGACAATGTCTCGATGGGATTCTTCGATGTCTACGATCAGTATATTCTGAACATTCTCTACGATCCGCGCATCAAGGCGGGGATGACGGTGGATGAGGTTCGCGGTCAATTACCGTCCGTGATGCCGGACGTTCGGGCATGGGTCGCGAAAGTGAATAACCTGCCGAAGTAATCACGCCGTCTTTTCAAACAATTCGCGGCCGATCAGCATACGGCGGATTTCACTGGTGCCAGCGCCGATCTCATAGAGCTTGGCGTCGCGCAGCAATCGCCCAGTAGCATAATCGTTGATGTAACCGTTGCCGCCGAGCAACTGGATCGCATCCAGCGCACATTCGGTCGCACGTTCTGCGGCATATAGGATTGCGCCCGCCGCATCCTCGCGCGTGGTTTCGCCACGGTCGCAGGCTTTCGCAACAGCATAAACGTAAGCGCGCGACGCATTCATCGCCACATACATATCGGCGACTTTACCCTGCACAAGCTGGAACATGCCGATCGGTTCGCCGAACTGCTTGCGCTCGTGGATGTAGGGCATCACGATATCCATGCAGGCCTGCATGATGCCGAGCGGTCCGGCTGCAAGCACAGCCCGCTCATAATCAAGACCGGACATCAGCACATTGACGCCGCGTCCCGCATGGCCGAGCACATTCTCCTCGGGCACTTCGCAATCCTCGAACACAAGCTCCGCCGTATCGGAGCCGCGCATGCCGAGCTTGTCGAGTTTCTGCGCGGTGGAGAATCCCTTCATGCCTTTCTCGATCAGGAACGCGGTCATGCCGCGCGGACCGGCCGCCGGATCGGTCTTGGCGTAGACCACTAGCGTCTCGGCAACGGGACCGTTGGTGATCCACATCTTGTTGCCGTTGATGATGTAGCGGTCGCCCTTTTTGTCCGCGCGCGTTTTCATCGAAACCACGTCGGAGCCTGCGCCGGGCTCGGACATCGCCAGCGCGCCGACATGCTCACCCGATATTAGCTTAGGAAGATACTTTCTCTTTTGCGCCTCGTTACCATTGCGACGGATCTGATTGACGCAAAGATTCGAATGCGCGCCGTAGGACAGGCCGACAGAGGCCGACCCGCGCGAGATTTCCTCCATCGCGATGCAATGTTCGAGATAGCCCAGCCCGGCTCCACCGTATTCTTCCTCGACGGTAATGCCGTGAAGGCCGAGCGCACCCATCTTGGGCCATAGATCGCGCGGGAATTTGTTGCTCTTATCGATCTCCTCGGCGCGCGGCGCGATCTCGTTGGCCGAAAAATTCCGGACCGTCTCGCGGATGGCGTCCGCTGTCTCACCGAGATCGAAATTGAAAACACCGTGCGCGTTGGAAACCATCGGACATCTCCCGTAGACGTGGCTCTTGACGAGAGCCAACTCTTGTTCTGCCGACAATGCCATGGGCGGGCGGCGGGGAGAAGAGCGGACGCGGTCACGCGCCCTGGCATCGTGCGGATGCAGACCGGCTT
>Ga0209023_10003197_pt1 | contig 19759 bp, 25 predicted proteins | sample LakOneMetagenome_FD_187468 | JGI IMG/M metagenome (GOLD analysis project Ga0209023, IMG submission 187468) | Freshwater and sediment microbial communities from Lake Erie, Canada (SPAdes) (version 2) | ecosystem: Environmental > Aquatic > Freshwater > Lentic | place: Lake Erie, Canada...
AGCACACCAGGGGTCAGGGCGTTTCCCAACGCATCCGACGTCGGTGCCACATTGGAGGCCCCGGCATATTTGCTGCCCAACCCCGCCAGCATGGTCTGGGCGGAGGCCGCCGCGGAAGACGCCACATCGGCGCTCCCCGACGCTGCAATGGCAGAGACATTAGCCTGGGCCTTCGACGCAGCAGCAAGGTTTGCCGAATTGGCAGCGCTCGCCGCCTGCGAGGACGACGCCTGCTGGCTTGTCGCTGCCTGTTGGGCACTCTGCGCCGCGGCCGTCACCGAGACCGACACTTGTCCGGCCGCATCGAGAATGGCTGAGGCCAGGACAGGGTCTGTTGTCGCCGTGATGAACCAGTCGGAGTGGGTCCCCGCCCCACCGGTGGCGGTCACCAGCAGCGAAAGCTCGCCCGACCATGGATCATAGGCATTGAGCCGACCTGCCAGCCAGTTCTCCGGGGCGATCTCGCTTGTCACCACCAGGAAGCCGGCCGGCGCAAAGCGCTGCCGGTCATCCGGACCGATGACAAGGCTTCGGATTCCTGCCTCCACGGCGAGCTGACTATTGGAGCGGGCCGTGAACAGCGCTCCCAGATGGGAGGCCGTCTCGATCCGCTCGCGGATGACGATCGCTTCCTGCAGGATGGGCAGCAGCGCCTCGTCGATCTTGCCCAGCGCCACGTCCTCGAAGCGCTCCACCTGCTCGTCCCAGCCGACGGCTTTTTCCTCGACGGCGTGGAGGCGCAGGTCGACGTCCTCATGGACGCCGTTGAAGTAGCTGGCCTGGACCTCGTCGTCGTCGGCGACGCGGTAGCGGTCGAAGCGGCGCATCGGGTCAGACCTTCGTGAAGGTGTTCACCGAGGCCCTGATCGTCTCGAGGATCGTGCCCGACACGGTGACGTCAGGATCGTTGGGGTGAAGGGCGATGCCAACCACACGGACGGGGCGCGCGAGCTCCACCCGGTACATGGCCTCCGGATCGATGGTCTCGGCTTCGGGTTCGGTTCGCTTTGCCATGCCTTGAGCCTCCTCAGATGGCGGTGTCGATGCGCTGCTCGATGTGGAAAAGCTGGCCGGCTGAACTCGCACCACCTGTCAATTTAATCTTGTAGGCGGAGATCGCGCTGGCGAAGGTGAAGAGATATTCCTTCTCGAGGTCATTGGCGCGGTCCGAGGCCGGAACAGTGCGGGTGACGACTGCAGCGGGTGAGACGGTCGTGCCGTAGCTCGCGCCCGTCAGCAGCGTCACGCCGACCGTGTGCTGGGCAGCGACGAAGGGATAGGCCCGGATCACAACCCGCACCTGCTTCGTGGTCATGCCGACGGGGAGTGTGCGTGGTGTCGACACATGGGTGAAGGCGGTCTTGGCACGCGACACCCGTACCTGTGAGTCAGTCGCATGGATGACCGGCATCAGCTCCGGCGTCCCCGTCATGACCGCCCGCATGGGCAGCACTGCGGGGAGCGAGCCCAGGAAGTCAGGCGTTGTCTCCGAGATCGAATACCAGGTGTCGTCGACCCGGACCTGGTAGGTGAGGTTCGTCGCATCCGGCACGATCTGCGGGGCGATAATGTCAATGTCGGCAATGCCGCCGGCGAGCTGGAGGGGCTTCAGCTCAACCGAAACGCGGGTCGCGGCGAACTTTGCCACTTGGACCTTGAAGCGGATGTCCTTGGTGAGGTCGCCGAGGAGATACTGGCCGTCGGTCGAGAAGAATAGCGTGCCGGAGGTGAAGTTCGAGCCTGAGACGGTGCCGATGTAGTGGGCGCCACCGGTGATGACGAGCAGCGCGTAGCGCCCGCCCTGCTTCAGGAGTGTCGGGCGGAAGGGAAACAGCGTCCATTCCGGGAAGCGCTTGAGGTTGGCTTGGGCCAGCGTCGACTGGGCCAGGACCCGGTTGGGATTGGGGGTGCCATCGGAGCGCGTCTCGCACAGCGCCACCGTCACGTTGCCGGTGGACCCGATCTGGGTGAGGCCGAGCGACAGGCCGGTACAGTAGCGCGCCTGGCCGTTGACGAAGGTCTGGCCGATCTGCACGCCCTGGACGGTCGAGAGGATCGGCTGGTAGTCCCAGTAGATCTCCTCGAATGTGTCGATCCAGAACTGCCGCACCCTGTACCAGGCGTGGGCGGCGTTCCGTCCGACGGCAGTTGGAATGTTGCCGTTGGCGTCCCGGACCTCGAAGGTCTCGCCGTTTTTGGTGAATATGCCCGTCACCGAATTGTACTGCCCGCCCGACCAGAAGCTCGAATTGGTGCAGACATTGCGGGTGACGCCGTAGCGGATGCGGGTCCGGCTGATCGAGCGCTGGATCAGCTGGTGGGAGGCGAACTGGTAGTCCGCCAGCGGGATCGCCTGAACCGTCTCGTTGGCAACAGGTGCACCGACCACCAGGGCATCGATGCTCGTGTAGTTGGGGACCATCAGCCCGTCGGCGGTCATGGTGACGGAGCCGTTGATCGGGTTGTCGAGCTGGAGGGTGGACAAGGCGGTCGCCGCCCAGGGGAAGCGCACGCCCTCCTCGATCAGCGCGTCATAGCCTGCCGCGGTATCATCGCTCTCGTCATCGGTGAGGAACTGGTCGGCGCCATAGAGGGAATTGAGATCCGAGAGATCGAGGTTCTCCTTTACGATTGCCAAGTTCGAGGCGATGGCGGTGATCTGGCCGGCCACAAGGTCGGCGAAAGCCTTCATCTGCGCCTTGATCACCGAGAGATCGGCCTCGATCGAGGCCGTGATGTTGCGGCGAAGCTCATCGAGGGCCCGCCTGAGCGCCGCGATCTGGGCGGCGAGGTCGGCAAATTCCGCCCGGGTGGGCAGGCTGTCGACGCGGCGGCCGAGGGTCGCAAGGTCAGAGAGCAGGCCATCGAGCACCTGCCCGACCCTGAGTTGCCAGGATGTGATGGTATCGAGGCGTTCCTTGGCGGCATCGAGTTCTGGCACCGCAAAGTCGGTGCGCATGGTCACGGAGATGATGCCGGCGGTGCCGATCAGCACATCGGCCAAGGGCACATAGGCTTCGGGAACAGCCGGGCGCTGGGGATCGGCGCTCTCGGAACCGGGCACCACCGAGACCTGGGCGACCCGCTCCTGCACCATGGCGACCGACTGGGGCTCGGTTGCACGGGTGGTCACGTTGATGAGGAAGTCGCGGGGCTCGATCTCGGAGTCGATGGTCTGGCCATAGGCAACGAGGGTCACGATCCGCTGGGCAGCCGCCGGGAGGTAAGTGGACAGGCTCACTGCCTGGGTCACGTCATGGGTGAAGATCTTGCCGGCCGTATAGAGGCGTCCTGCTCCCACCTGCACCGTGGTGGCGCTGTCGCGCGTCGACAGGAAGCCGGCATAGCCCTTGCCGCTGACGAGGAGGTCATTGACCACATCCTCGAAAGTGCGGGCCGCATAGCTCTGGATCGAGTTGAGGTCGCCGAAGGTCACGTTCTGGCGCGACCGGAAGATGCGCTGCTTTTCCATATGGGATACCTTGTGGTTCTAGCGTTCCAGCCACTCGCCGAGGCGGAGGCATGCAAATGACTTGCCGTCGCCGAAGCGGACGGGGCTGTGGGCCTTCGAGTTCAGGAACAGCGTGTCGCGGACTGACTGCGAGATCCGAACTGCGTCCACGGCATTGAGGAGACCGAGCGTGTCGTCCTCGACCAGGTGATCGTCGACAAATTCGAGTGCTGCCTCGGGCTTACGGCCTTCGATGCGGACGGTGAGCACTGCCGTATAAGGGTCGAGCCGGAACCGGGCATTGTCCACGAAGTCGGTCGAGACCGGCAGCTGCGTTGCCCTGTCCATGTCGAAGAGACGGATGCTGTCGTAGATGCGGAACCGGGCCCGCGACTCCACCAGCCAGACGAGATCGATAGGGACATCATCGGCGAACAGGCTGACCTCATCGGTGGCCTCTGCCGTCACGCGCTCTGGCCAGGTGGTGACCGGCGTCAGCGACGGCCTCACCAAATTGTAGGCAAAGCCGCCGATAGTCGCGTCGGGTGCTACGGCGAAGGAGATGATGCGATTTGGCGTATCGGGATCGCCGAGGAAGCCTTGCGACGCCACATCGCTGGCAAACCACAGTCCACCCGCCTCTCCCGGCAGAATGATCTGCTCGAAGAAACGCCCGTCCCCGATGGGGACCTCTGACCACAAGAGAACAACTTCAATACCTTCCCGGTAGAGAACGGCTCGCCGGCCCAGAGCCTCGCCCGGTGTGAGACCGTCGTCGGCGAAGAAGGCAGGACCGTCCGCTGCCCCAAGGTAGGCATCGACATGGTCGGCGGGCCCGCTCATGGCGCTGACCCGGTCGAAGCCCTCCTGCGCAAAGGAGCGAATGCGGATCTCCGGGAACTGCCGGACCCATTCGCGGCGGTCGTCGTCTCCGAAGGCGGGGGCCGCGAAGAAATCGGACCGTGGCGTGATGGTGTGAACCAGATCGGCCCCCACCAGCGACAGATGGGCCCTAAAACCGGCTTCCGTAGTCTTGAGCCGGTGCAGCCACGCCTGTTCGGCGATGACCCAGCGCTTGCGCTCCTCGGACCATTCCGGATCCCAGAGGTCGACCGAACGCTCCAGCGCCAGGAAGGGCAGTAGCTCCGCCGGACAGGTCCAGGGATCGGTGACGTCGGAGACCAGTTGAGCCGGAAGGTCTGTCCCCCTGGCCGCTGCCAGCGAAACGGCCCTCTCGAATTCCGTGGCGTTGCGCGGAAGGAGATCGATCTCCTCAGACATCGCGCACCGCCACGTTGACAGTGATGCCGGTGCAATAGGGCGCCTCGTCGGGCTTCACGAAGACATCGGTGACGGGCGAGATGGCCTCGACCCGCTCGGCATTCGGCACATGGGCAGCACGCCACAGACCCGACGCAGCCACTGTAACGCCGATCCTGTGCCGCTCTTCCACATAGGCTTGCAGAGCGGCAGTCGCATTCGCCTTGACGGTGACGGGATCCTGCCCCAGCGCCACATGCACCGTGACGGAGACCGCGTAGGGCACGATCTTCGCGCCGACCACGGTAACAACATCCGTGGCAGGCGCCCCATCATCCGCCAGGAGTTTGGCCCTGACTTTCTCTGTTACTTCCGAAGTAACCGCCCCCTGCCCCGCATTCCCGAGCAGTACGACATCGACATGACCGCAACCGCGCGCCACCACGCCGACGTCCTTCAGGTCGGGAAAGGCCGCCTGCAGGGCGAGGAACCGGTAGGACCCGACCGTCCCGCCATGCGGCATGGCCTCGGGCGCCAGCTGGGTGCGTCGACGGAGCGAGGTATCAATTTCGCCTTCGAAGCGGCTCACGCCGTAGTAGGCGGCGATTGCATCGAGATTGGAGCCCGCCGCGAAGGCCAGCATGCGCTGCCGCGCGGCATCATTGATTCGAGCCCTGAGCAGGACCTCGCGGTAGGCGAAGACCTCGATCAGTTTGCGGGCCGGCTCGCTCTCGAGGTCGATGACGCCGGCGATCGCCGGAAACCTGGCAACGAGGTCGTCCCGCATCGACGTCACGATGGCCTCGATGTCCAGCGTCTCTACGACACCGGGATAGGGTAGTGAGGCGAGGTCGAAGACGGCAAAGCGCGTCATAGAGCCTCCTCCTCGCGAATGATGAGCCCGGCGGCGTTGACGTAACCGTTGACCCGCCTCGCACCTTCCACCGTGAAGTCGCCGTAGACGGCCCGGGGCCGGTATTCGCCGTCGAGATAGAAATGTAGCGCACCCTCGCGGGTCGCCTTCAGCACCTTGATCTCGGTGACCCGGAAGCGCGGCTCCCACTGTTCGATCGCCGACGTAATGGCGACGAAGAAGGGTGTGACTTCCTCCGGCGTGATCAGCTGGCCGAGAAGCGCGGGCACAAAGGACCCGTACCATTCACGGATGACCCGTTCCCCGAACCCGGTCGTGAAGATATCCGAGAGCGACTGCAGTACATGGTCCCAGTCGGTGAGGATCCGGCCCGTCGCGGCATCAAAGCCGACGGAGGGATTATTGAGGCTGGGCATCCGCGTCAGGTGCCTGGCGCTTCGGACGGCTCTTACGTTCGGCGGTCTCTTCGGCCGGGACCGGGGCGACAACTGTCACGTCGAGAGCCCTCAGCGTTCCGAGCCGAAGCTCATGCTCGGCCTGGCGCTCGGTGAGTTCGAGGACGGTTCCGACACCGGTGTTGCGATGGGCCGCGACGAAGGGGCCCGCCCTCTCGGTGATGGCGTAGCGTGGCATGGCGATTTTCTCCGATGTGAAATAGGTCGCGGCGGCTGCTCCCATTGGGGATCAGCCGTGCACAGTCGCGGCGACGAGGTTCAGATGACGAGCGAGTAGCTTGTGCTGCGGCCGCCAGAAGCATCCTTGGTGAGAATCCCGCGCTTCCGGAGGTCCTCGATATCGCGGAGCGCTGTGTCCTGTGAACACTTTGCGAGTGCGGCCCACTTCGAAGACGTGAGCTTTCCTTCAAAGCCGTCGAGAAGCCGATTGATCACGTGGCGCTGGCGCTCGTTGAGATCGGTCTGCGCGTGACGTTCCCAGAAGCTTGCCTTGGCGAGGACTTTCCCAAACGTGTCTTCAGCCCGGTCGAACGCCCGGTCGAGACACTCTAAAAACCACGAAAGCCATTCAGTGACGTCGAGGTCGCCCTTCTGCGCTGCTTCGAGCATGTCGTAATAGGCGTTCCGCTCGATCCGGATCTGCGATGACATGCTGTAGAAGCGTTGCGCAGAATGCTCCGAGCGGGCCAGTGCCATGTCGGCAATGGCACGTGCGATGCGCCCATTCCCGTCCTCAAACGGATGAATGGTGACAAACCACAGGTGCGCGAGGCCCGCGAGGAGAACCGGATCGATGTCAGGCTTTCCTTCGAACCAGGCGAGAAAGGCCTTCACTTCGGCATCAAGCCGGCCTGCTGCCGGAGCTTCGTAATGGACGCGCTCGCGGCCAACCGGACCCGACACCACCTGCATGGGACCCGACTTGTCGTCGCGCCAGGCGCCGACGATGATCCTGTCCATGCCGCTGCGGCCAGTGGGAAACAGTGCGGCGTGCCAGCCGAAGAGCCTTTCCTGCGTCAGTGATGCTTCGTAACGCTGGGTAGCGTCGAGCATCATCTCGACCACGCCCTCGACGTTGCGGTCGGCCGGCGTCAGGGCGCCGATATCCATGCCGAGGCGCCGGGCGATCGAGGAGCGGACCTGATCCTTGTCGAGGACCTCGCCTTCGATCTCACTGGATTTGAGGACCTCCTCGGTCAGGGTCTCGAGAACCGCCTCCTCACGGAACCTGAAGCCCAGTGCTTCCATCCTGCCGATGAGCCGTCCCTGCCGGTGGCGCACGGCGGCCAGTCTCATGGCGAGAGCCGCTTCGCTCCACCGGAATTCTGGCCAGCCTTTTTGCTGATGGATGTACATTACTTTCGCCGCAGATCTTGCGGCGAATATAGGCTCTATTCTCCGCAGAATTCAAGGATATTCTCCGCATTATTTGCGGCGAATATCCTGTCTAATCTCCGCAGGTCAATTCTGACGGCGTCCGGCAACCCGGTTGGGGGTGCAACTCACCAAAGGACTGACGCAATTGACCGTTAGGCATCCGGGCCAGCGAGAAACCCCAATGACACCGAAAAACCTATCCCCCGATACTCACGCCGATGCCGATGAGGCGCCCGATCTTTCGGCTCCAGAATGGAAGGGCAAGTTTTTGAAGGCCCTGCTGAGATCTGCCCCTCTCGAGGGTGTTGATCTTGAACGTTTGCGCGACTTCGGCCGGGACGTTCGGCTCACCAATGACGACGCTCCGCTCGAGGCCGAACCGGCACCGAAAGGTGACGAGGCGCAGCGCTAGTTTGCGGGCACATCCGTCAGGTCGCCGCCCGACACCACGCCGCCATGGATGTGGCTCGAGCCGATGTTCTTTCCGTCATGCGTGACCTTGCCGCCGGCGATGGCGACGCCTGATCCGCTCACTTCGAGACTGACGCCGCCAACCCTGATCGTCACGGCGGCGGAGGTGACTCTCAGGGTGGCGGCGCCAGCAACGACCTCGCAGAGGTCGTCCTTGATGGTCGCAATGATGTTTCCGTAGGTCAGGACATTCTCGTCGCCTCTCGACGACGGTGACTTGTTGTGATCGCTCCAGGTCATCGGCAGCGCCACGGCCTGCTGCCAGTCACCGTTGGGCGAAAGCGCTGTGAACTGCTGCCCCTTAGAGGGCGGCGTGTGAACCTTCAGGGCGCCGGCGATCTGGGCGTAAGGCACCCAGGGAGACAGAAAGGGCTTCCCCTCGACATCCTTTCCGAAGTTGAGCCGGACACGCTGCTTTCCGGCGTCGATCTCCTCCACAGTGCCGTGGCGCATGACGCCGGAGAAGCGGCGTTCCAACTCGGCGATGCGGGCGGCAAGCTCGACGACCTCACGCATCGGCGATCCGGGCGAGCGAGGTATAACGATTCACGATCAGCGGGTCCGGCCCACCGGTAACTTCCACCTCGGTTGCGGGTTGCGGGTCTTGCGTGAGGTCAATAACCGGCCCGATGCCAATCGCGTTCGCCGTATCCAGATGGATGCCCAGCATGTTGGCGGCGCGCCGCCAGTCGGCGAGCGGTTGACCGTCGATCTCAGAGCGCAACATCTGCGCAATGGGGGCGAGATCTGTGTCCGTGCTCATGGCTTGAAGCAATTCGGCCCAGCCAGTCCCCTCGGCAATCGCAGCACCGTCGGTCGGCGCCTCGATCAGATCGCAGGTCAGCACGATCTGCCTCGCGGCAAAGCGCACCCCCTTCTCGACCGAGGCGCCGCGCCGCGACAGACGCCTGGAGATACGCGGTACCAGCTTCATCCAGACGCGCGACCAGTCGCTGCGCTCGCGTATCAGCGCCGCCATCACCTGGTGTTCCATGAGATCAAGAGCCAGCTCCATCCCCTCGTCGGTGTGCGGGATGGTGATGATGCTCTCTGCCTCCCCGTCCCCGTGCACTTCGACACGCGCGGCAATGGCGGCCTCGATGACGAGGTCGCAGGCAATGGTCCCATGGAACAGGTCCCGCCCCGTCACATCCATCTCATGATCGTCGGTGGTGACGATGAGGATGGGCTGGCGCTCCTCGGCGATGGTCTCGTCGATGGGCGCGATGGCGCTGTCGTAGACGCGCCCTTCCGCGAGCGTTGCGCCCCGGAGGGCGCGGGCGGCGGCAATCCGCATGGCGAGACGGGCAAGGCTCATGGATAGTGATCCCGTTGAACTTGAGGTCCGGAAACCGTTCCCGAACGGAACGGTTTTGGCTTGTTGGGGGCACGGGGGCATGTTCCGTTCGGGAACATGCCCTAGTCAGCAACATCCTCCCGGACGAGAAGAAGGTTCAGATCGCCCATGCTGGTCGGATGAACCGCTGAGATGGCGAAGGACGGCTCTCCCGACCGGCCGTGAAGCCTCAGAAGATCGCCCTTGGCAGGCCGGAAGCCGAGTTCGGCAGCTTGCGCGGCCGCGATCCAGAAGGTCGATTGCGCCGCCACCATGCGGGTGGTCCCTGCGAACTCACCGCCCCGGGCCTGCCCCTTGATGTCGCCTGTTGCGGCTATTGCCGAGAATACACCCCGGACAGCAACAGCCATCCGGTCCGCATCGGGGGATGCTTCGACATACTGGCAGTTGCGCCGGGGGCTGAGGATGCCCTCCTCCCCGAACATGGTGACGGACGCCTCGGATGCGAGCGCATCGAACTCATCGAAGGCTGATGTCACCTCAGGTGCGCTTGCCGGGAATGAGCACGCGCGGACGGGTGCAGTAATGGAGAGCGTTCATCTGGAACTCCAGATTGACGCCCTTGCCGTTCTGCATCTCCCACTGCTTGCCGTAGAGGCGCTGGCCGGGAGTATTGACCGTCTCGATGTAGTCAGCCGGTCCATAGACGGTGCGGAACAGGCCCGGCACACCCATCGGGAACAGGTGGCACTTGTTGGTGTCGACGCCGACACTGCCACCGCCCCGGTAGTTCGCCCAGGTAATGCCACCGAAGTCGAAGGCCCCATGGAGGCCGCTCGCTCCTGAGTTGATGTAGGCCCCACGCAGGCTCGCCGCATCGGCATAGCCCTTGTAGGTCTCGCGCACCTCCTTGTGGGCGATGAGATCGTCGAAGAAGGTATCCCCGCACAGCGCCATGATGCCGGTATAGGGAATGCCATCGAGGATCGAGGCCATCTGGCGGATGACGCCTGCGCATTTCTTACGGAAAACGCCCTCGCCCGGGGTCACGTTGTCGAGATCGAAGTCGATCTCGGCGGCAGGGGTCTCGCCGAATTCGGTGAAGTAGTCGAAGAGCACCGAACCGTCGGCATCCATAAGCTTGCCGGCCTTCAGGATGTTGATGCGGTGGTATTCCTCGGTGAGGGCGAAGAACTGCGAGGCCTCCGCAGCGCGCTCGGCGATCTTGGCCTGCAGCCGCTCGACCGCCACCTCCTCGCCGAAGGCCCGGACCTGCTGGACCTCGTCGGCGTTGATGGCGTCATCCACCTGGAAGTGCGGGATGCGAAGGGTCCGCATCGAGCGCTTGCCCTTTCCGAAGGTCTGGCCCGGGCCGCCGCGGGGACTTGCCTGGATCAGGATGCCGTTCTGGGCCTTGTCCTTCTCGATGGCGATGTCGAGCGTGTCGATGCTCACCGTCTGGAAGAGACCCATCTGGCCGATGAGGGAGGGGACGTAGGAGATCTCGCGGAGCGCATCCGTGAGACGCATGACGCTGAAGGCGTCCTGGGTGAAGATGTTCATGATCGACATGGGGTCAGGTCTCCTGGGTCTAGCGCACGATGACGCCGAGATTGGCGAGGGCTGCATTGGCAGCGGCCTTTTCGGCCGGCTGGTCACGGTCGGCGTGCCAGGTGAGGCACTTGCCGTTCACCTCGGCATCCCGGACGATGCCTGAGACGGTGGCGTCAGCACTGGAGGCATCCGCCCCGTAAATGTTGATGGCGGCCGGCACCTCGCTACCGTCACTGGCTCCGACGGCACTCGCGACATACTTGCCCGAGGCCGTCACCCTGCCGAGGACAGTCCCCGCGGCGATGACGCCAGCTCCCGAAGCCAGCGTGATGGTTTCGCGCGAGCGCTGGCCATTGGCCTCGGAGAGGATGAACTCACCCGGGCGCCGGGTTTCCACAAGAACAGTCATGTCGGTTTCTCCTTTCAGGCGCGGGCGAAGCGGCGGTTGGCGTTGGCGATGGCGCGCTTCCAGCCTTCTTCAGCGCGGGCAGCGGGGTTGGGACGGTCGTCGCGGCTGGAGCCGAACTCAGGGCCGGCACTGGCACGCTGGGCGAGCGCCTCGACGCGGCTCTCCTTAGGGGAGGCGCCAAGGATCTTCTCGGCCTCGGCAACGGAAAGGGCCGTCTCGGTCGCCAACATCAGGGCCTGGGAAGCGCGCCCGTCGGCAGCACCGCAATTGACAATGGCGCGGATGCGGGCGCGCTCCTCGAGGCGGGCGGTCGCAATGGCCTCATCCAGCCTGACGGCAGGCTGAGGCGCCGGGGCCTCAAGTCGCACGGACTGTGGCGATGTAACGGTCGCGCCCGGAGCCGCTTCCGCAGCGACGGCAAGATCTTCGGTGCTCATGGATATCCCTCCTTTGCGAGCGGTTCGCCCGGACGGGCGGATGGTCTGTGAACGGGCAGATTCGGAGAGTGAGGCCAGCACCTCGTCGAAGCTGGCGATGCGGTCGGCGAGGCCAATGCGGACGGCGTCCGCGCCAATGAAGGTACGGGCCTCGGTGGCGCGTGCCATGTCGGAGGTGAGTTTCCGGCCGCGCCCCGCCGCAACGGTGTCGAGGAACTGGCGGTAATGGGCGTCGACGCTGGCCTGCAGATCTGCCCGCACCGCATCCGAGAGCGGCTCGAAGGGGTTGCCGTCGACCTTGTGACTGCCGGCGAAGATAAGGGTCGGCTTCACTCCCTGGGCGGCGAGCTCTCCCGACCGGTCAGCATGCAGCATGACGACGCCGATCGAGCCCACGGTCGAGGTCGGTGAGATGACAATTTCGCTCGCGGCACTGGCGATCCCATAGGCGGCAGAAGCCGCCATGTCGTTGACGAAGGCCGTGACCGGCTTGGAGTCGCGGACCTGCTTCACCAGATCGGCGAGGCTCGCCATGCCGGCGGCTTCGCCACCGGGAGACGAGATGTCGAGCAGGATCACGCCTACCTCGGGGTCCGATGCCGCGGCCCTGATCTGGGCCGCCAGCCCCTCGTAACTTGTGAGCCCCGACCGGCTGTCGAGCCAGGCGCCGCGATTCACCAGCGTATCGAGCACCGGAATGAGAGCGACCCCGTCGGCCGTGCGGGTCATTGATGTGGATCCGTCGGCGCGGCGGGCAGAACCCACGAAGCGGCTGGCATCCGGCGCGTCCAGTCCCTCTTCCGTCTCGAACAGCGAAGCATCGAGCCCGATGCGCCCGCTGAGCGCGCCGAGGATGATCTCCGCCTTGGCGGGATGGATGAGGAGCGGGGTGTTGAGGAGCCGATGGCTCAGTCGAAGAAGCTGTCCGGGCATCAGTACCCTCCCGCCCTGAGGCCGAAGCGCTTCCGCAGACCGCCGGTGCGGCCACAGAAGTTTTCCAGCCGCGAGAGTTCGGCGCGGAGCGCGCCAAAATCGGTCTTGCCGTACTGGACCTTGCGCCGGACACCATTGCCGGCGTCAAACTCGATCACCTCCGGGCGCCTGCCCTCAAGCAGCGCGTAATAGGCTTCGCGGATCCGCGGCAGCACTGCGCACGGATCGGCATAATCTGTGATGATGGTCATGGCTGTAAGCTGTCTCCGGAAGGGTCCTGAGAGTCGGCAGAGGGATCAGCCGTGTTGGTGACGCCCTGGAACTGGTGGTCGGCAAGGCTGTAAGTTTCGCGCAGCGCCTTCTCACGCGCCCGCTGGGCGTAGACGTCCTCGATGTCGTGGCCGAGGTCTTCGGCGATCGCCGCATCCGTCATCACGCCCAACCGGCACCAGATCTCGTGAGCCTTGGCCATCTTGAGATCATCAGCCTGCGGCTTTGGGACCCCGCGCCAGATGGCGCGCGATGCGGCCGAGCGGTTGGCGAGGAAGCCGTCGAGACCACCGGGAAACGGTATGCCGCCCCTCGCGATCTCTTCCTCGAGCCACGCCTCGTAGACGGCGGTGCAGAAGGGTGCCAGGATGTGGGCGCGGCGATAGAGCGTGATCTGGAAGATCTCTCCGGAGGCCATCCGGACGCTGGAATAGGTGGCGTTGGTATAGTCCGCCGTGGCGCTCTCGTAGGTGAGCCCCATGCAGCGGGCGAGTTCACGCAGCAGATGGGCTGCGAAGTCCCGGTAGTCGGAATGCGGATGCTGGGCCCGGTGAAGCTCTAGCTTCTGACCCGGAAAGAGATGCGCAATGCGGCCGTTGATGCCGAGGTTAATGGTGGCGTTGTCGTACCAGCCCGATTGGGCCTGGATATAGGCGTCCCAGGGCGAGATGCCGCTCGCCGATAGCCGTGCTTGCTCTTGCGGCGTCAACAGGCCGGAGAGCACTTCCTCGGTCGGTTCGTCGGACGTGATCGATGCCGCGAACACCGTCTGCAGGATCGCGGCCGTCAGCGTTGCATCGGACAGCTGATCGAACTGGCGGGCGACTTGCAGGGCCGGTGTCAGCGGCGAGATGCCCCTCACCTGCCCCGGCATGCCGTCGAACACATGGATGACCCGGGCCCGGCCCAGATCGTCCCGTGCTGCGACTTCGAACTCCACCGTGCCGAGTGAACTGTCCTTGCGGGTGGCGATATAGGAGACGGGCAGTCCATCCCCGTCCATACGCACCCCCTGCACGATGTTGCGCGCCACATCGTTGCGGCGGACCACCCGGTGCGGCGGAATGAGCCTCACCTTTGTGCCGTAGCGACCGCCTGCGCGTTCCCGCCACGGGATCTCCGCCCAGACCTCGCCGGTGGCGAACCACGATCGGAACGCCGCGGCCTGCAGCAGACCGAATGATCGCCTTCCTTCAATGTCGCATTCGTAGGGCTTGTCGGCCCACAGGCTCCAGCGCTGTTCGACCGTCTGGGCCCAGGCTTCGGCTTCCTCATTGCTCATTCCAAAGAGATCGTTCTCGGGCATCGCCTTGAGGCGGAGCCCGGTGCCGACGGTATTGGCAACTGCCTGGTCGATGGCGCCTGCCAACCAGCCCGAATTCTGGATCAGGTCGATCGTCCGCGCGACCGCCAGATCCCAGGAGGCGCCGACATCGTCCGCGGCTTCCCGCAGTGCCGGCCGCCAGCCGCCGAACACAACGCCGCGGTTGCCGCGCATGAAGTCGGTGCGGATGGACGGAGGCGAGACGGATCTGGCGCGGGATGGGCTGAACCAATCCCTCACGCGTTCCATCATGCCCATCGGTTCACCTGTTCAGTCGCGACGACAGTCCTGCAAAGCGCGAGCGGAGATCGGGAGCGGCCGCAACGGCAAGTGCCGCAACGGTCCGGACCGGCTTTTCCTCGCCCACCTGCGGCTCATTGCCTGCTTCTTCCCGAAGTACCCCTTCGGGGATGCGCTGGACATTGAGCGAGTAGCCGATCGCCATGGCGAGCGCCTCGCAGTCGAGATAGTGATTGGCGCGCGACTTCTGCACCCACTGGGGCTTCCCCGTGGCGCCGTCGACGACGCGAACCTCGGAGACCAGCTGCTTGGCGTAATCCTCATCGATGTCATCCGGCACGATGAATGAACCTGGCTGGTCGAGTGGCGTCCGGATCCGCGAGACCAGCAGCGACTTGAAGAAGTCGGTCGAGAGCCAGACGAGGTCGATCGAATATGACGCCTTCTTTCCCTTGGCCGTCACTTCGATCTTCGACACCCGGTAGGGCGGCGACATGGTGGCCCGACCCTTGGTGGGCGAGACGAGCCACGGATAGCGTCGTACGAACTCGTAGACCTTGTGCTCATCGCCCGCGTCCGGCTTGTTGGGCCGGAAACCGGAGTCGACGAAGACCCGCTCGATCTGCAGACCCGCGATGGGCGAAAGCATCAGGTCGGCAAGGGCGTTCCAGACCTCGTCATCGTCGGTGGGGCCGTAAAGCTGCCCCCGGTCGATGAGCCAGGAGCGTCCACGTGCGCCGAAGCCCCGGATCGTATAGTAGAGCGACAGCTTCTGGACATCGACGCCCATGCCCAGTCGCAGGACGCCGTCCGGCACCTCCTTCAGGCGGTAGGGTGCACGGCGCTGCAGGATCTCCTGCCAATCGAGCGCATCCCGCCCCGCCGCCGGGGTGAAGCATTCGCCGAAGCCGGCGTTCAGCGCCGTTTGCACCTGGTCTGGATCGCCCGAGGCAAGGGCCCGGACATAGCGCTCGATCCTCGTGCCCCAGGTGACGAAGGGGCTGGCAAGCCCGCTGGCCCAGAAGCTGATCACCGCATTCTCAGGGGGCTCGCCCCGGACCTCCCCCTCCTCGATCCATTGTCCCGGGGCGACATAGAGCCCCCGGGCATTCATCTCCTGCTTGTCGCTGTCCTGGTGCAGCCCGCCGCAGTGTGGGCATTGCAGATGCGCCGACTTCGCGGCTTCGGCCGGGGTGGCATTCTCCGGCCAGCGCATCTGCTCGAAGCGCGGCACGAAATAGGTCTCGCAGTGAAGGCACGGCCAGCAGAAGTGGTGCCGGGTGCCCGATTGCCAGAGCTTCCAGATGGCGCTCTCGACCGCCTCGGGCTGAGTCACCTTCCAGAAGCGCAGGTTGCTCCGTTCATCCAGTTCGGTTTCGATCAGGCCCCGCGATGGCGTCGAGGTAATCGCCGTGACGAAGTCGGCATAGGTCTCACCGCGGGCCTCGACGAGGCCGAGCGGATCGCCCTGCCCTTTCACATTGGCGAGCATCTCGTCGTACTCGTCGACCAATGCGAGCGCCGCAGGGCTCGACTTCAGGGCCGCAGAAGACCCTGCATGCGCCAGGCGAACCGGGACGCCAGCTACGATCTTCAGGGTCTTCTTCATGCGGCGGCCCCGCACCACCTTGGCCGACAATGTCTCCGCTTCATCGAGCAGACTCATCAGCCGCGGCTCGAACTGGTCGGTCAGAAAGTCCCGGATGGGACCGACGTAAAGAATGGGCGCGGGGCGCTGGTCTAGACGCGCACCAAGCAAGTCCAACAGAGTTTCAGTCTTTCCAGACTGGGCAGAGCACACCATGACAACGCGTTTGTACTGTCCGCCATGCACCGCGCGGGCCATCGGTACCATGTAAGGCGTAAGCCAGGGATCCCTGGGACCGGGAAGACCCGAGGTCTCAGGATACACCCGATGAAGCCTCGCCCACTCATCCGGCGGCAGTTTCGGCGCGGGCCTGAGAATGGCTTCTGCCAGCCTCCAGCACTTCAGCCTTTTCTGCGGCTCGCTGGGCAAGGCGCGAGAGGACACCATCGATCTCCGTTTCAACTTTCTGGCGCTCGGCCACGATGCGGGTGAGGCGCGCCGGCAAACCAGCGAGCTCCGATCTGACCAGCCCTGCCAGTTCCGCCATGTCGGTGAGCGCATCCTCGATCGGGATCAGGTCCCGCGAACGCTCGGCTATGCGCAGCTCGATTTCCAATGCTCGTGCATCGCGCACCCGGCTGTCGGCTGCCGACTTGGCAGACCGGCGCTCATCATCCTTCAGGTATCTGAGGTAGCCCTGAACCGCACCCACAAGCTGGACGAATCCCCGCTTCTCCGGCTTGGGGATGAAGCCCTGCTTTACGAGCTGCCGGATCCGTTCTTCCGAGATCATCAGCAGGCGCGCCGCCTGACCGATGGGGATCAGGCCTGCATGCTCAGCCATGCCATCTCCAATTGATCAGCCTACGTCATAGACAACCCGGCAACCGGAAGATTGTTGACTTCATCTACTTGACGCTGTCTTGTCTCGCTGCTGTCAGGGACAGCAGACAACTTAATATCCATGAAAGCGAGACACGACGTGGCGACAGGCAAGGTGAAGTGGTTCAACGAGACGAAGGGCTATGGATTCATTACGCCGGATGACGGCGGCAAGGACGTCTTCGTTCACATCAGCGCCGTCGAGCGTGCGGGCCTTCGCTCGCTTCGTGAAGATCAGGCCGTCTCCTTCGAGGTGACGAGCGACCGCAAGACTGGCAAGCAGTCCGCTGAACAGCTCAAGGCACTCTGATCCGCATGGCAAAGAAGGCGAAAACCAAGACGAAGGTAGCGGCCAAGGCCGGCACGACGAGCAAGAAGACGAAGAAGGTCATTGCCGTCAAAACCGTGAAGGCGAAGAAGCCCGCTGCCAAGAAGGCAGCCCGCAAATCGGCCCGCCGCAGCAGTGCGGATGTCGCGCAGCTGCAGAAGGCCGTCATCAAGGGCCTCAAGTCCGGCAAGTCTGCTGAGGCGCTTGCTGCCGAACTGGGCGTATCACGGCCTTACATCTACGTGCTCAAGAACAAGCGCTGAGACCGGACCCAGCGTCTGGTTCTCCTCAACGCGTCCCGGAAACGGGGCGCGTTTCTCTTGGGCTATCCCAGCTCCTCAACAAGCAATAATATGATCGTCTATTCCGCTTCACTTCAGTCGGAAACAGAGCATGTATGGGTCCAACACCGGAGCCAACGATGCACAAGCGGCACAAGGACAACAGCGAAGCGGTCGAAGCCTTTCTTGCGAAGAAGGCAGAGATTGACACCATGCTAGCCCGGCTGACGGCCCTCAGCGAGGAACACTTCAACACCGACCCTGAGACACTGCATTGGGGCCACGTCGGTAACCTCGAATTCTACGCCAGCCTCCTGAAGCGCGTGACCGACTCAGCGTTCAGGGAAGGCGAACACGCCGAATAGCCGCCGGCCCGCTTTCGCTCCGAACGCCCCGCACGACACGCGGGGCTGGGGCTCGTAGGAGCCGGCAACACCGCCGGTCCATGTATCCGACGGAGCCTGCCCCATGACAAAGCTTTCTGATACCCAGAGCGTGATCCTCAGCGCCGCGTCGCAGCGGACCGACCGCTTCGCCCTTCCACTCCCCAAGAACCTCAAGGGTGGTGCCGCCCACAAGGTCGTTAACGCCTTGGTTGACAAGGGCCTCCTCAAGGAGGTGAAGGCCAATCGGAAGCTCAACGACCCTGTCTGGCGCGAGACCGACGATGGACGCCTCGTGACGCTGGTCATCACCGACGCCGGTCTTGCCGCCATCGGGATTGAGCCAGAGGAAGCAGAGAAGCCTGCTGCAGAAGCGTCAGCTGCCGAGGAACCTGCCGCGCCGAAAGAGCGCAAGCCACGCGAAGGCACGAAGCAGCAGCAGATGATCGACATGCTGCGCCGCCCCAAGGGCGCTACCCTCCTCGAGATCGTCGAAGCGACCGGCTGGCAGCAGCACACCATCAGGGGCGCGATGGCCGGTGCCCTCAAGAAGAAGCTGGGCCTGACGATCACGTCCGAGAAGAACGAGGTTCGCGGACGGGTCTACCGGCTCGCCTGAATCTCAAGCACGCACCCAAGAAAAGGAGCCGCTGGATCGATTTCCGGCGGTTCTCAAGTCGTGGAGGTATATGGAACTTCTCTAACGGCGCGTTGGGCAAGGAATAATCGGAAAGCGACAATCGCTCGGTTCGAAACACCGTTGCATGGCAGCCTTGTGTTGCCTTTGGGGAGCGCGCCTTCTTCAGCTATGCTGACACGCACGTATCGGGCACCGCCCAGGAGGAAATGGTCATGATGCAGGGTTTCGATGGGATGGGAATGGGATGGGGTATGGGGCTGTTCAGCCTGCTCGCCCTCGTCCTCGTCGTCCTCGCGATTGCCGCGCTGATCAAGTACCTCCGAAGCTAATCTCCGGTCTGCCCGTCACGAGAGCGATCGGACCACCTCTTCGAGCATCGATCGCACCGCTCCTGCGATGGCCCCAAGTTCCGGGTTTTCGACCGCCTGCATGGATGCGACGGGATCCACCGCAGCTACTTCGATCTGACCGTCCTCCAGTTCCCGAACAATCACGTTGCACGGCAACATGGTCCCGATCCGCGCCTCCTTCTGCAGGGCCTGGTAGGCCATGCCGGGATTGCACGCCCCGAGGATCGTGTAGCGTGGGAACTCGACGCCCAGCTTCCTGTGCAGCGTTTCCTTCACATCGATTGTCGTCAGCACACCAAAGCCCTTGGCTTTCAGTGCCGCCGTCACGGCTTCCACTGCCTGCTCGAAGGGCATGGTCAGTTTTGTCACGAAGTAATAGCTCACCGAATTACCTCCACTGGAGTCTTCAACCCGAACTGGACCCGGGGAGAATGGATCCGTTACGATATACCATCAGCGCCAGTCCCTGGCATCAAACAAACGACGCAGCGCGTATCCTCTGACGAGGGACGACACGGTGAACAGCGCGCCGATCAGGAGATTGTCTTGCAGCGTCGCATGCAACCCGAACAATGGGAAGACGAGAATCTGAGTCAGGACCGCAACAAGGTAGCCGACCGCGATATTGGTGACAGCCTCCACGAAGGACATCCAGCGCGACTGCATCAGACGGCATTCTTCGACTTGGGCTTCCGCGCTACCTTCAGGTCATCGAAGGTCCGGTCCTCGCCCTCGAGTACGGCCTTGTTGCCTGTATAATCCTGCCAGCGCTGGACGATGACATCGACGTATTTCGGATCGAGCTCCATGAGCCGCGCGGAGCGGCCGGTGCGTTCGGCGGCGATGAGCGTCGTGCCTGAGCCACCGAAGAGGTCGAGGACGATGTCCCGGCTCTTTGAGGAATTGGTGATGGCCCGCTCGATCAGTTCCACCGGCTTCATGGTGGGATGGAGAT
>Ga0209023_10003198_pt1 | contig 19756 bp, 16 predicted proteins | sample LakOneMetagenome_FD_187468 | JGI IMG/M metagenome (GOLD analysis project Ga0209023, IMG submission 187468) | Freshwater and sediment microbial communities from Lake Erie, Canada (SPAdes) (version 2) | ecosystem: Environmental > Aquatic > Freshwater > Lentic | place: Lake Erie, Canada...
ATGTTGACCCTTTGGATAGTACACTGGCGTCAACTTTCTCCAGTCGCACGCGTCGGCGCCAATGAAACCCGGCTTTTCGCGAGCGACACACTAGAACATACAATGCCGTGCACGTTCGTTCTAAAGTACGTGCAGATGCTGGGGAGACTGGCAAAACCCCATACCGCTCACCTTCACTCCGGCCGGACAAACCCCGTAACCGTTGGCGTCGAAAGCGACGAAGGATATGGACACGGTGACCATATGGAAGCCGAGTAGGGACGAGTAGCAGGCCCGTGCACAAAGCGATAGAGTCTTCCCGGTCCTTCAAGGAAAGCGGTTGCGCTTGGCCAGTCTGATTAAACTGTTGGCCCACCATGGGCGGCTCGCGATCGTCACCCTACAGTGGCGCGGTCCCCGGACGCACTCACCTTTCCAGCAGGTCTCGTCCTGAAGCAATGCGAGAAGAACGGCTTCATTAAGATAACGCGTTACTGATCGAAGACCGCCAGCAGTTTTGCTCTACGGACGGATCGTGTGAGCTGCTGCTGAGTATCAATCGACGCGCACGCTACCGAATCCACCACAACCTCACGAACACGTGCGCCTACATCGAACCTGAACACGGTTAGTGCCGGTAGCAGTCCAGAAATGACGAGCTATCCGTGGGCTGGTGACGTATTGCAGGCCAGGGCGATACCTGAGGTTCCGCCTATGATCATCGGGACCGCCCAAGGCAGCGCCTTCGTTTCCTTTGCAGTTGATGATCATCGGCCGCAGGTAAATATCATATCGATGTCCCCGCAGAGTCTCACCTTGGCATTGTCTTGTCCCTGCTCGATCTCACCTTTCATGACTTAATTGTCTAGTTCAGTATCGCGGTTCGGCGCTGACGGCGTATTTTCTGCTTGGTTGGATAGCTTTGGACCGAACGAACATGGATCGTACGACACCAAACATCGCTATGTCAGCCGCGACAATCGCAGTGTCCCTGACCGGGCTCACCTTTCGGCTTAGGGCCGGCGACGACGGTTGCTTTGGCCGCGCCGATGATGTGTTGGACATTTTTCCTCCCGAGTGACCGGCCGCAACCGGCTTGGCCCTGTCGTCTCCGTAAGCGCAGCCTCAATAGTGATGCGACGTTCGTAGGTTAGTGCGCTTATGTGGTGTTGGGCCGATTTCGCCATCGCTCCACGTAGAAGCTCACCTTTCGACTCGACCACTTGCTGCACGCGCCCGTTTTTTCAGTTCGCCTGATGAGAATCTTGCCACGCTCGATGTGAGGCCCGCTACAGGCTTTGTGAGGGCATTGCTCAGCCAAATCGCAGGCCGATGTCTAATACGCACTCCCTGTGCGTTCTCACCTTTGACGGTGGAGAGTCCATAATTTCAAGGTCAATAGAGGGTCGTGTAGGAGAACTCGCACCTTGCTTAGTCGAACACACGCTGAACCTTGCCCGAGCAGGAGCACCTGCAGGGACGTGCGTCAAAGTGACACAAGAACAACGTGCCCAGGTGAGGCGACTGGATTCCCAGCGACGTGCTCGAGCACACAGGAGAATATTGTAAGCCTAGGCAACTGACCATTTCGGGACGTTGGGTGAGAGATCGCCAGCCCGATTCCAACGCGTCGACCTGATGCATCAGCGACTAAGGCATGACCACAGAACTCGATGCCATGTCGTGTTCTAGTTAGGAGAACGACAAAGGGCGCCGATGGCGCCCCGTATAAGCTGCTTATAACTGTTCCGTACAGCGCGCCTTCGCACGCTTGGGGACCGGCGGCGTGCTGGATTACCCAGACGTTTTGATCAGCTTTTCCTTCTTAGGTAACTCGAGCGTGCCAGCTAACTCCCGCAGTGCGGCCGTTGCACGTTGCAGGGCAAGCTCAACGTCCACCCCATCTTCGACCTGAATAACGATATCGCGGGATTTCACCTGGACACGGAAGGCCGACTCACCATTCTTATCATTGATCGTGCGCGGGGCTGCCGCCTTAGTTCGCACCCGTTTCGCTTCGAAAGGTTTCAGCAGCACGGCACGCAGTTCCGCTTGATCCATCTGGGGCTTGTCGATCAAGACCTCGGCCGCACGAACAATCGTTTCTTCGGCATTGGGATGTTTGACCAGTACGTCCTTGATCACGCGCGCTTTACGATACGTGACAAGCTCCGGATATTTCGCCATAAGCTCTAACAGGGGCGCAGGTAGGTCAAACAAACTCAAGCATTGCGACACGCGGGCTTGCGTACAACCGAATATGGTTGCCACCTCAGCCTGCGTGGAAGCGTAACCTTCCTTAAGGGTTGTCCTATATGCCAAGCCGCGTTCGTAGTCCGACAGCTTCACGTTGCTTTCGTTGTGGACCAGTGTCGCGAGACAGGCGTCGCGATCGGACAAGGTCGTCACGCGCGCCTCGAGCTCGGACCATCCAACCAGTCGTGCAGCCCTCACGCGACGGTGACCTGCGATCAGTTCGAACTTGCCGGTGGCGAGCGTGCGGACAGTAATCGGCTCGTCCTGTCCGCGTCCCTTCAAGGTCTCACCCAGCAGTTGCAACTCGGTCTCGTCATATTTTTTCCGCGGCTGATATGGCGAGTCGATGATCAGATGCAACGGAATGCGGCGTGTTGGCCACGTCACTTCCTCTGAGCTGGCCGCCATCGGCAACGTGTCCCGCAACGGCTGACGGTCCTGCTGCTGGTTGTCACTCAACAGGTCCGTGAGGGACTTTGATGGACCGCTCGGCAGATCATTCATGTGCATCGGCGCTGTGCCGCGCGTGCGTAGGCGCTCGGCCAAGGAAGCGTTGAAATCCGCTTCCGTTTGCTGGTGTTTCGTCACAGATTCTCCGTTTCTATCAATGACCAGCGTCGCTTAAGCAACGCGAAAGCCTTCTTTCTGAGGACCAAAGCTCAGCATCCCCATCCTCTCCACTAGCTCGCGGGTCGCCGCGCGCAGTTCGTCGGCAGGGGCACTGGTAGGCCTCGATAATGCCAGTGGCAAGCCATCGTCTTCGTCGAGCACCTTCTTGAATTCCTCGCTCGAGCTGATTTGGTTGTCCATCCAGGCTTCCGGATATTTACTGGTAAGTGCAATGACCTGTGCGGCCACCCGCACCCGTTTCGCATCGAAGAAGTTACCAAGCACAGACAGTTGCGGGAACTTGCTGTAGGTGTTTTTCATCTCGCCGATCACATCGGCGAGATAAGACACCGACTTTGTGCTGTAGCGCTCCATCGATACGGGTGCTACAGCAAAGTCACTGGCCAGCAATGCCCCGCGTGTTGTCTGGTTTTTCGCCGGGGGTGCGTCGAACATCACGATATCGTACTGGGACAGATCAAGGCTCGGATTGCGGCCAGAGAGGCCTTCGTCTAGCCAGCGTGCAATCGCAAGCTCCGGCTTTTTGCCCATGATGGCGTCGACCGTAAACAACGCCTCGAGTCGATCAAGTGTGACCTCCGACGGAATCAGGTGCGGTCCATTTTCGCCATATGGCTTCTTGATGACGTCCGCGAGTGGCCGCACCATGCCGTTCTGCTGCCACTGTGGCAATAAATGGCCGAGGTGGTACTCGACGCAAGTCGACTGCGCGAGTCCAGCAGCCGACGCTTCCTCGGGCGTCAGTTCTGGATCGTAACCGAACGAGATCGTGAGGTTCGCCTGGAAGTCGAGGTCGACGACCAACACGCGCAATCCCATCAAAGCAAGAATACAGGCAATGTTTGAGCTGATTGTCGTCTTGCCAACGCCACCCTTAGGCGCATATACCGTCAAGATACGTTTGAGCTTTGGTGCCAAGTTGTATTTTCGAGCCCGATACGTTGCCAGATCGAACACGTTTTCTACTGTGAAAATACGTGTTTTCGGTCCGCTTCCGCCTTGGCGCTCAATCTGCAGGCCGGCCTCGTCAGCGTCGCGGCGCACCGAATCCACGCTGATGCCAAGCAGCTTCGCCACGCCTTGTACCTTGAATGTTTTACGTCCCAAGTTCGCCTCCCCAGTTTCGATGCCGTAATTTTCTCGCAATCAATCCTTCTATGCAAGGAAAAGATCTACATTTCAGGGAAAGTCCTTGCATCAACCAAGCACCTCTAAGCTGAAGGGTTGTCCTTGCAGCCATACGTAAGGGGATTTAGGGCTTTGTGGCAGCTTAAAGGTGAGACCGCACGGGGAGCAACTATCTGCGCAAGGATGTTTTCCATCGTTGAACACCTGCGGATTGGTCCTGGCTTGCTCTGTACGGAAAATGTGAGTTTCTATGGGGAGTTTGGTTGGTGCTGGGATCGGAAGATTTGGATTTGCTCCTCAGCGCTAGTCATCGTGCAAACGAGTGGAAGGTGAGATCGGACAGGGACTGTTCCGTCAACGGTTGAGCATACTGAGGAGAGCTTGTTAAGGTGCGCCTTACTCAGCGTTCCCCGTCAAAGGTGAGCCTCTACGGGGATAGCGACGCCTGGAATTTGTGCCGATGGCGGATGCCAGGAAGCAGGTAGCTCGGCAAGCTACGTTTTTGCCTGCAGTCGTAAAACGGGTACGTCGCTGGTCGTCTGGTTTCTCGAACCATACCTGCGAGCTAGTACGTACGTCGTCGTGGTCGTGGTCGTGACAGTAACCTTAAATCGACCTGGTTTGGTCGCGTATTGAGAGGTTTTATTTGAAAAAACAAAGTTAACCCCTGTTTACCTGTTTACGTCGCCGGAAACTCAGCATCCATGCGGCTTTCCACGATTTGAGGTGAGACTGCACAGTGACGTCGGTGAGCTTGTACGGGGACTTGGGTGAGACTGTCCGGGGATGTAACGATTGTTGGGTGAGATGCGGCAGGGATACAAGGTGAGCGGATTCAGGTACCGAAAACGTCATAAGTGAGCTTCCGCGGGGACGCTTGACGGCATGGGTGAGCCTGTGCAGGGAGCAGCAGTCTTCTGGTGAGCTTCCACAGGGACCTGTTACGGCCAGCTAGGTCACTGCCGGCCGTCTAGGCGAAAGTGGTCAGCGGAGAATTCGTTTGTTGTAGTTGTGACGTCTGTCCGTCTTGCAACCCGCATGACGGCGCGTATGTCGAAGATGGGTATGCACGCGAAGACCTCGACCATTGAGTGCAGGGATGGGTACTCACTGTGTGAGTTGGAATCGGCGACAGAGCAGCAACGACAGCGTCCTATAGCGTGTTTTGGTGTGCTTGTGGGCTCTCTTGCACAAAGATCTACCCAAAGCGCTTGCAGGTCGAGGAATCAGGGCAGGTTGAACGCAAAAGTTGCTGCACAGTTCGTAAAAGGTGCCAATTACACAGCAAGACTCGCATCGTCCGTGAGCATACAAGCAGCCGTCATCAATCGACTCATCCGCGTAAGCGTCCGACGGCCCACATTTCGTAGCAGGGGGCAGCGAGTTGGTCGATCTGGTGGGGTGTGTTGCTGAAGCCAGGTTTCATGACGCTAACTCCGCTGGGTACCACGCGTATTGAGATGTTCTATTTGAAAAACAAAGTTAATCCTTTTTGATCTGTTTACGTTGTCTGAAACCTAGCATCCATGCGGGTTGTAGCAGATTAAGGTGAGACTCCCCGGTCACTTCGGTGAGCTAGTACAGGGACGTGGGTGAGATCGCGCAGGGATCGGACGGCCGCCAGGTGAGGTCATCCGGGGACGCAAGGTGAGCGGATTCAGGTACGCAAAGGTCGAAAGGTGAGGATGACCAGGGACTACCCGACGTTAATGGTGAGCTTGGGCGGGGACTTGTCGTCCCTAAGGTGAGATCCTACGTGTACCTGGTTGGCCTAACATCGGATGGCGGACTCCTCCCGACGGGGCCTAGCGGGGGGAAGTACAAAGTCGATGCCGATGTGGTTCGATAAGGTGAGCTTTTCCAGGGACACGCAGTGCCGCCAAAGTGCAAGGTGAGTGTGCGCGGGGACCCCGTTGCGTTCTCGTGCGGCGAATCGACGTGCCGGCAGGTGATGGGTCTACGGGGACTATAGTGCGACGTCGTTCACGAAGGTGAGACGATACAGGGACAATGCAGGAACTTACGGGGCAAAAGGACCCGTCGCTTTCTTGCTTATGTCGAGCATATAAAATGCAGCACGAAAAACTGTTCACCTCCCACTCACGCAGTCCGGTGAACCTAGCTGTCCGTCCGCAAAAGGTGAGGCTTAGCAGGGACTGTAATCGTCCGGTACCGCTAAAGGTGAGAGTCTCCAGGTATAGGGTCATCGGTGAAAGCGACACTTCACCCCCACAAAGGTGAATCTGCTTGACTCACCTCTGACAGGTCATGCAATAATTCACCCTGGCAAGTGCGGCATGCGGCGCGGATAGGACAGAGGGAAACTCAGATGGCAGACAACAACAAGGAAACGGTCGCCATTGGCGGCGACCTCATTGACACCTCTGCCAAGCCCGTAGCACCACGGACTGACTTAGAGATCCGCAAGTCGAACGAGGCAATTGGATTGCGTGTCGTTTCTGGCCGTCTGACGCTTCTGAACCGTAAGGTCTTCAACGTCCTCATGTACCATGCCCAGCGGATTCGTAAGCTTGGGCAAGACGCGCCCATTGATACGCCAGCTGCCCAAAAATATTTTTGGGTACCGCTCTCTGTACTCGCTCGCAATGCGAGCTACGACAGCCGGGACATGCAGTTTCTGCGCGAGCAGATCGCAGAAATGCAAGATATCAAGCTCTTGCTGGAAACGGATCGCCAGTGGACGAGTGAGCGTTTAATTGCGTCTGTTACGTTTGTGAATCCAAAGGGACTGCACAGCCGAAGCGGCCAAGTGTGGGTTGGTTTTGCCTTTCCGCCGGAAGTACACGAAAGCGTCATGCAGCCGGAAACCTATACCCGGCTGAGCATTCACTACCAGGGGCTACTCAAGTCCGGGACGGCGCTGGCACTGTACGAGTTGTGTCGTCGCTACGCGACCAACCCATCGAAGCTGACGTCGACGTACAGCGTCGAGCACTGGTATGGGTTACTGACCGGGAACCCGATGCCGGAAAAGCCTGAAGACCTTCCCGAGTATAAATATTTCAAGCGGGATGTTCTCAAAAATGCGATCGCCGAGGTAAACCGCATAACGGATATTGAAGTGGAGCTGATCGAGCATAAGTTGGGGCGCCGCGTCCAGCAACTGCAGTTTCGTGTCGAGTTCAAGCCAGACACGCAGAACGAAACTCGTGCACCCTTCACCATTGACCTGAGCTTGCTCGAGAAGCTGATGGCCTTGGGCATGACCCAGCAGGAGGCCAGCAATGTCATCGGCGAGTATCCAGACGAGAAAATCACCCAGGCGCTAGCAGTCGTCGCGGCGCGCCTCAACTCGGCCAATGGTGCACCCGTCAACTCGAAAGTCGCGTATTTGCGCTGGGCGTTGAAGAGCGATGCCAAGCTGCCGGAAAAAAAGACCGAGCCGAAGTTGAAAAATGGCGCGGCGGTTGACGGCCCTACCTTGCTCGAGCGTTTTCTGGCTGCACGGGCCAAGCTTGCCCTTGATGTCTTCAGGGAAATGGATGCGGACCAGCGCGCCGCTACCTATGAACAGTTCAAGGCGCAAGCGACCGGTAAGATACCAGCGCTGGACAAAGCCCTCGAGCATGGCGTCACGCGTACCGCGCTTAGCCTGTGGTACGCAGATGCACTCTGGGGTGAGCCCACGGTCGAGAAGTTATCGCACTTTGCCGACAAGAACCAGGTGTTGATTTGACGGGCGATCGGCCCTGACAACCAGAGCGGACCAGACATGCGGTACGTCGTTATCCACTCTGGCGTCACGCGCCGCCGTGTGTCACGGGTACTTTAGGAACGGACCGAACCGGGTAAAAACGCCTTACTGACGCCACCTGTGGGTCGATACGGCTTTGACGAGGTGCGCCGGACTCACGACAGTGTGAACGATGCGATCGAGTAAGGCTGGCGCTCCAGCGGCAGCGCCAGCACGCGCCGCGACCTATGCCGCTACACCGCTTATGGCCAAGATGCATGCGGTCGCCGGCTATCCGATTTCAGGCAGTGTTGCGTTCAATAGAGCGGAAGACGTACAGCAACTAGAGCTGCCCATCTCGACGGACCTAAAGCACCATCAACTACCTTTATGTCAGACCGGTTTCGAGAAACGGCTCCAGCGCTTATCGAACTCTGGTGCATGTCGCTGAACTCAGCGAAGGATTGTCGAGTGAGCGATTTGCAGGCCTCGCTCGGCCATCATCTTGGCCAGGTCGGGGTGCGACAGCTTATAGCGCAGGTACCAGCGCACACACAGAACGATGATTTCTTGCTCGAAGTGTCGACCTTTGAATAGGTCGCTCTGACCTGGACGGTTACGCATGCTAGGCAAAGTCAGTGATTCTAGTCCAGTGATAGGTTTACTGCAGAGCCCGGCGGTCTCCCTGAACCGTGCATTAGAAGGGCATTATGCAGGTTTGACCGAGTATGGTGCCGCCATCCCTACCATGCGGTCGACCATCGCCCGAATGTCCTCGATCCGCAAGTGGGGATCATTGCGCAGCAGCTGTTTGTATAGGAGCGATACGATCTGGAGCGAGTCGACCGCGCGAACTTGCACAGCAACAGCGGCCCGGCCACGCTGGATGAGGCGGAAGAAGTAGTGCGAGTCCTGGAACTCGATTTGCAAGGATTTGTCGTGCGCGCGGCCGTGGCCGTCAAAGCGCAGGGACCGGATCTTGTTCTCCAGCAGCGCCAGCATCTGGTACGCTTCTTGAACGGTCAACTGCACCACGATCTTGTTCGGCCAGTCGAACGCCTTGCGGGCGCCGCCGCCGGCCAGCGCCACCGCACCCTCGACGTTGATAGTATGCTTGCGCTCGGCCTGGGTCGTCGCCTCGGCAATGCAAAGCGCTGCGGCTGAGCCAAAAATCTTAAAGCTATAGTATGGAGGATCCGCCGCGGGTACCGGCGTCGGCGCAGCGGCCACCGGCAGCGCGGCCGCGCCAAGCTCGACCAGGTAGGACCGGGCGGCAGCGGCGCGGGCGGATCGGCTCTCGATCGCATCGATGGCATTGAAGAACCGGCGTTGCTCTCGGCATGCGAGGGCCACGAGCTGGTCGACTGCCAGCTGGCCACCGATGCGCTGCAGCGCAGCCCGGGTTTTCGCATCGAGCACGCGCACCGTCGCCTCGAGCTCGTCCCGCGCCTGGCGCTCGCCGGCGGCGAAGGCGATAAGCGCGGCTTCAAACCGTTTGCCTCCGCCTGATCCGGCTAGCTCGAGCAGCTGATCGCGCGAGAGCGCCGGTAGCGAGGCCTCGGCCAGGATGCTGGTAATTTCAGACAGCTTCATCGGACTTCTTTTTCCTCGGTTGCGCGGTTTCGTAGATTTCGGCCGACCTTTCCAGCACCAGGCCCAAATAACCCTTGAGGTCGCTTTTCGTGCGGCCATGCTTCAATTCTTGCGCGGCGAACGTGTTGCGCAAGGTGCGTCCGCCGCTCCGGTTGACGTCAATGCCGGCGCGGGCGAACGTCTCTTTGACCTGACGCCAGAGGGTCACCTTCGACATTGGCTTTCCTTGATCGTTGCCCGGGAAGACAAGATCGCCTTTCAATACGCGCTCGCCCTTGGCGTCGACGGCCAGCCGTTCGATGAGCCAACGGCGCAGCGCGTCGGCGCCATAGCCGTGCACAATAGTTTCGTGCTCGTAGCTGGTGTCGTGCTTGTCCTCTGGACTGATCTTTAATCGAATCGGGAGTTCGCTAAATGAGTCCTCCACTTCGTCGACGTGAAGGCCGATCGCTTCGGCCACCTTCAGGCCGCCGAACAGCATCGTCGCCTGTACGGCGTGGTCCCGGCGCCGCTTCCACGCTTTCGGCGCGCGGCCGGGCCGATTCGCACCAGGCGGATCGAGAGAGGGCAGGGCGGCAACGAACGCTTCGATCTGCTCGGTGGTCAGTGCTTCGGTGCCGGCGTTCTGTGCCAGGTACATGTTGTCGGTCGCCAGCTTGGTGGCTGACGTCGCCGGGTTCGGCGCCACCTGCAGGTAGTTGTAGCAGCGCTCCAGCAGGCGAAGGTATCGTTCGGTGATGCCGCTGTTTTGCTCACCGCTCCCGCGGAGTTGGCTGATAAAGCGCACCAGGTCTTGCTCTTCGACTTGGGAAAACGATCGATTCTGGCCAGCGAGCCAGGTCGCGAACTTGCGGAACATGAACCGGTAGACGGCAGCTGACTTGTCGGAGACCGGTTCGGTCGCGACCTTCCCAAGCCGGCGGCTCGTCTGGATGAAGTCGTCGGTTTTTATGAAGATATTGAAGGAGGCGATCGGGGCGTCGTCCCACTCTGTTGGGTCTGGCATGAGCACCTCGGTGTTCGAGCTGGAAGCAGTGGCGCGCTGGCCGGCGCCTAAGGCGCCATCGAGCACGATTTCTTTGGGGTGGAATCTCCCAAGCATACCATATATGAAACTAACGAACAGGCAAGTTGACTTAGACCCATAGGGATGCGAACGCTACGGACTTCGATCGAGGGCCAGGGGGATTCTCTGGATTCTCTTTGTTCTTTTCGTTCTTTTTGCTCTTTTAGCACTCGACGGCGGGCGGCCAGGCGAAGGGGGTGCTTGATTAGTCTGTGGCGTGTCTGGAGAGTCGTTTTTATTTTCCTTTCTGTTTGTTAGTTTCAATTATGGTTTTATTGAAGTCATCCGATCTTCGGGCTTTACTCCGGGGATACAACTGGTACTGATAAACGCTATCCCTGATGCAGCTTGCACCAGTCGAAATTGCATGCAAGTCAACATGAGGGAGATGACTGTCATGCCCAATCGATTCAAAAAATTGTGGGCAACACCACGCCACCTGTTGAGTGATGGTCAACGCAAGTTTTGACTGGCCAGGTTCTCGATGGACTGATGAAGTTTCTGGCGTTCTGCTTCCGGCATGGCGGAATAGATGAGGATCAGCTCTGCAAGTCGGTCATCTGGGCAGTAGAAGTACGCAGGCGACACATCCATAAGCCTGGCGAGGGTCTCAACGAACTGAAAAGGGGGTTCGTGGATCCCACTCTCATACCGGCTAATCCTCGCGCTACTGGAGGATTCCTCCAGGCCAGCCATGACACCAAGCTCGTCCTGAGCCAACTTGCGGCGTTGCCGGGCCTGACGTAGACGCTTGCCGAAGATGGTGTTCGAAGATGTGTTGCGTGGGGACATCCTACGATAATCGTAGGTTTCACTGGAGATTTCTCTACGAAAAACGTAGAATCGCTATGCGGCATGCAAGGGCCGCAGTGACCAAATGTTGGGCAGGAGCTTTCACATGTTAGATGTAGAGACGTTGAATTTCATTAAGCAGGAAATTGAAGCCTTGCTGAATCAGGGGAGTGAAGAGTCTGTTAGACGTGCCGAAGAGATGGCCCAGATGCTTGAAGCTCGCATTCAAGAGCAGCGCCAGATGGAATCGGACATCGTGCAGAGCAAGCTGCGGGCTCTCGTTGCAGCGCATCCCTGGATGGCCCCGAAGCTTTTACAACAGGACCTTAGCAAGATTGCGGGGGGAAAAGCCAGTGCGAAGTCTAAGCGCAGGAAAGTAATTACGATAGCAACTCGTGTAACCGATGCGCTTTCACCGTATGTAGCATGCAGGATAGGCTGCAGCGATTGCTGTCACATGAACACAATGATCTACGAACACGAAGCGATCCGCTTGGCCGAGGTTACGGGACGCAAAATGGTTCGTCTGGCTTACCGACCTATTAACGAAGTTTTCGCTCACGGCGCAAAATTCAATGGTAAGCCGTGCCCTTTTCTACGAGAGGACAGGTGTTCCGTTTACGAGGACCGTCCTCTGGTGTGTCGAACGCATCACTCCTTGCTCGATAACCCAACGTCGTGCAACATGGAAATTCCTCCTGCTAAGCAGACCCGTCCGCCAATGTATGACCCCGACCTCCTTGAAAAGCCTTATATAGAACTGAATGTAAAACACAACCCAGCAGAGCCCTGGGGAAACATCGCTGAGTTCTTCCCGGACTAACGAAGACTCAAGCAAATATGTCTCTCAATACAAATATGGCACCGCGATTACTTGGGCTCTATACCAAACTTAATGTGAAGCGTCATCGCAAACTAACACGAAATGAAATATGAGTAACTCCGACTCTGATGTGCACTGGCTTATGAAGCTTGCACAAGAAATCCGCGAAGGTAGTACACTGTCCGCTTCTGAAGAGCCGTCGATCGATCAGGATCTGGCACATCCAGCACTCTCAGTTCTAGGTGAACTTATTGACGGCTGTGGCTCCGAAATCGAACCGGCGTTTTTAGACGGTTACGCTTATGGACTCTGTCAAGCCGGGCTAATAGATGATGTTGTTTTGAGGGCAGTCAGGAGACACATTGGATTAGGTGAAGAGGATGATCTAACGCCAAGCCGAGAGCTCAAACACGAGGTAGCGTTACCTGGTGGGCCAGTTGGGGAAATAAGGCCGTGACAACGCTAAAGACTACCCGTCAAAAAAGCGATGAAGCTTGTGCTAATAGAGCACGATATGCGAATGGGTTCTATCGCTTCGTAAGTGCCGTTGCACGGTAGAAGGTGATGCCCTATCACTTTAAATATCCGCTGTGCTCAACGTTGAAGGAGCAAATTTTCCCATCGACGCCTGCACGTCTGCATCTACTCGTAAGTGGCCAACTCACTGAGCTACCGGCATATCGACGAGCTCATTGAAGAGCAGGGCGTGCCGGTTGAGAATCCGACAATTAACTGCTAGGCCATTTGTTCCTTCCACTCATTGAAACGCTTTTCCGCAAGTATAAGAACAAAGTCGGCACCAGAGGAGAAATGAACGAGACATATCTCAAGGTTAATGGCCTTTAAAAGTATTGTGTCGGCCGTTGGCAGGAAAGAAAGACCGTCGACTTCCCTCCGGTATGCTATCGAGACACAGCAGCACTTATCGCGTTTCCGACAATACAATGCGCAACAATAGTGTTTCTGACAAGGCCGCAGCAGAGAAGGGTGACGTTAACGAAGCCCAGCTGCGAGAGTGCGTGTGTTTTGTTTTGGGTTTGTCGGCGGATTAGCAGTGGGTTGTCAGGGGGAGCAGGAGGTTTGTCAGGGCGCGAAGGGGCAGGCAGAGATGTGAGGTGCCGTCAAATGATTCCTCGATGATTCCTCGGTGATTCCTCGATGATATCTTGACCTCACGGCCGTCTGCCATGGGATGAAAGCACGGTTCCCTCGCTAGTTAGACGTTGACGCAAGGCAACGGTTGTAGGATAATAGTTCGTCGCTATGCGGCATATTTGGACCCCATAATTTTTTCAGTTCCTCCAAGGAAGTGAAAAGATTTCTGAAACCGCTTTTGCGGGACATATCTGAAGCCGCCAGTGCGAGCTGGCGCTGTCTCAAGCCGTCAGTGCAAGCTGGCGCATTGCAATAGCCTCCCGTCTTTCGATAGAGCAGCCTCGTGGCTGTTTTTTTTGGTCTATCGCTCTGAAGCACGGTTCCATACAGAGTGTCGAGAAAACCTGATAACCATGCGGGTTTGCGGGCATTCCTGAATACAGCAATCCCACAGAACGGAATGTACATTGGCAAAACGACGCCTGGCGCGGTCGTTGCCGGACGCGTTCTTGCGAAGGCATGCCACGTCACTACAACAATACGGGGAAACAAGCGGACCTTCGGCACCGACCGGACACAGGATGCGCTGGGCCAGCTGGCCCGGGCTACTGCTGACCTCCGCGCACGTCTACGGGCGTGAAAATGAAATCACATCGGGCGCTAGCGCAGCCCCCAGGACCTGCCCATTTGGCGGGAAGCGCTACGGGAGAAACTGCGTCAATGTTCGGGCCCTGGCAGCGTCAAGTCAGGCGATCGGTGGTCGGAAGGCGACGGCGTGTTGTCGAGAGCCATGAAGGCGGCAGCGCGAAATTATTCTACTTAAGTTAGGGCCCTTCACCCCTGGCACAAAACCCCATTTGCATCACGCCATTCTCACTAAGATCGAGCGTGACGTACCAGGGCGTTAATAAATTGAAAAAGGATTGGGTAATATATATGGGATACGTGGGACTTTTCGCGATACTGAATATGATTCTTGCTGCTCACGCCCATAAGCGGGTGAATGGAAAGCAGGCAAGCGAACGTACGGCAGAGGCGGCGGGAGAGGCTTTGCGCGCCATCTTCGGGTTGTTGGTGGAATTAGGCTATCGGCTGGAAGATCCTAGAAATATTGGCGAGAAGCATATCAAGGCCCTTTGCGTCGAGTGGCACCGGCGGAACCGTGCGCCAAAAACAATCCAGGGCTACCTGTCGCATCTGCGTATTTTTTGCGGCTGGATCGGAAAAAAGGGACTGGTAAAAGACGCTTATTACTATTTGCCGGACGTGCCGAGAGAGGATCTGCACGTAACCACTGTTGCTAAGCGTAGTAAAAGCTGGGCGGAAGTCGGGATCGACGTTGGCGCCAAGGTGGCTGAAGCAATGGCATTAGATTGGAGGTTTGGGTTGATGATTATGGTCCAAGTTGCGTTCGGGCTACGCCTGATGGAAGTCCTGCAGATGCAGCCTTGGAAATGTGATAAGGGCGACAAGTTCGCTGCATATAAAACCAAAGGGGGCCGCCCACGTGACATCGATATCGACACGCCGGTTCAGCGCGCGGTCATGGATTTCGTCAAGTCGAGGATTGGAAAGAAAGAATATTTGGGCTGGTCAGTAAAAAAAGACGGCAGCGCCGGTTCGCTTGCATATTCGAGAGGCCACTATTACTATTTAATGGGGAAAATCGGCATTAATAAAGTGATGGCAGAGGTCACCGGCCACGGTCTGCGCGCGCAATTTGCGGAAAACGCGGCGTTGCTGAGAGATCTTATTCCCCCGACGCTGGGAGGGACGCCAGGACAGATGCCACGCGAGGATCTTGATCTCACCCGTCTGCAAGTGAGCGAGCTACTTGGGCATGCACGTAAATCGATTACCGGCGCCTATTACGGCAGTTTCGGCCGGGAAACGAAATTGGACAGCCCAGGGCGAGCCAAGGAAGTAATTGAGCGATGCCTGGCGATGATCGGAGCGGATCGAATGCACCCGATCGCAAACGACCGCCTAACGCAGTGTGTGTGCCTCAACGCCGAGCTAATGGCGATTCAGGTTTACGACGATCCTAGAAAGATCCAGGTCCTGTGGGAACACCACAGCCGGCGCCATGGTGTGGAGTGGATTCCTCCGACGTCCGGCTCCAACCTAGCGGCGCTCGAGGCGGCGGCTATCTCTCTTCTCCGTGCTGCGGGTTGACTTGCGCTACGCGGAACCGCTCATATGGTGTTTTCTAGAAGCAGCCATAAACCAGCGTTAGGAAAATAAATGAAGGATTCCTTCAACCACGTCATAAGTATCGTAGTGGCCGGTATTAAGCTGTTCTTCTATCTATACATCGCCCTGGGCCGACAATCCGTCGCGCCTCTAGGTTTATCAAGCATAAAGTAAAGGGAGGAATGAAATAATCGTTCGACATGTTGAACAAATGACCTCGCGCTGCTGCCGAAAGGCGTTCAGCGTGAGGTCGACCACAACGTCTTTCCAGCGATGAATACGCTAGTAATCGCTGGGCCGACAACGCAAGACCGCCGGGAGCGGCCGCGTCCGACATCCTGGCTTCGCGGCACCGACCTATTTCGTTTTCTGATGCTGCCTGCAACAAGTTTCGCCGTCCAGCGCCTCATGCTTGCAGTGGATAATTAGCCCATGCGATGCCGACCAGCTAATCAACAGGCACTTTGGTCGGTACAGTAGCTGCCTATCAGGGGGCTCTGGTGCAAAGTGCAGCTGGGCTAGAATGATGGCCTTTGCCCAGCATGCATAGTTACCTGAGCAAGAGCGACCTTTTCAAGGGCCGACACTTCGAGCAAGAGATCATCGTTTTGTGGGTGCGCTGGTACTTGCGCTACAAGCTCTCGTACCGGGACATGGCCGAGATGATGGCCGAGCGAGGCCTGTCGATCTCTCATGCACGTCCATCCTTCGCTGGGTTCAGCGGTATGCATCGGAGTTCGACAAATGTTGGAGCCGCTTCGCGACGCCGGCAGGCACCTCTTGGCGAGTGGATGAGACCTACATAAGGATCCGCGGCAATTGGGCTTATCTCTATCGCGCTGTTGATACTTCAGGTAAGACCATCGACTTCCGGCTCAGCCCGCGGCGCAATGTGGCCTCAGCAAAGGCATTCTTTCGCCAAGCCGTACGTTCGCAGCGTCGGTCGCCCGATACCATTACGCTCGACGGTTACGCTGCCTCCCACCGGGCCGTCCGCGAACTTCAAGGGCAGGGACGGCTTCCTCGCTTGACAAAGCTTCGCTCGTCGAAATATCTAAACAATCTTATAGAGCAAGACCATCGCAACGTAAAGTCCAGGCTGGGAACCATGCTTGGCATGAAAAGCTTCGCTTCCGCTGCCATCACAATCCGTGGAGTCGAGCTCATGCATCGGATTCGCAAAGGACAGTTTGATTTACGTGCTCTGGCGACTCAGGGGCAAACTACGTCTAAAATCTGGGCAGCTGTCCTGGCAGCGTGAAGTTCACTAACACATGAGCGGCTTCGTGCGTCCCTCATCCTTAGTTTGCACCAGAGCCCCATTTGGCACCCTGGAAGGCAGCAGAAGAGACTTGCGGTGGAACGATGCTCAAGCAGCTCAAGCAGCTCGAGCAGCTAGATGAGGATTTGGCCAAGGTCAGGTTTGCGTACTCGGTCTTCGAGGTGTTGAAGACCAAGCGGAAGAAGGGCGAGACGGTACGCCAAGCGCTCGAGCGGATCATCGTCGAGGCGCCGTAAGTCTTAGATTTTGTCGATGCTGCGTTTCATAAGGATTCCTGTAAGGGGCATTCTGACCGAGCAGTTTTGCTAGGTCAGGCCTTGGCGCGTTCTTCGCGGAAGGCCCTGATCGCGAAAGTGAAGGGTTCTAAGAAGAGGGCTGAGTCCTTGCGGGCCACTTCTTTGAAGTGAATCCACAAGCTAGTGCCCGGCTCATAGCGAGGAAACGTAATCACCGTCTTCCAAGTGAAGAAGCCTTTGATTGGCGCGATCGCCAGACGTCCAATGCGGGTCAGTCGAGAAGTTAGGGACATTTTTCCTCCAATGCACGTGACTATTCTGCCACCAAAACTGCATTGAGTCTTGAAGAATACTACTAGCCGAGCATTGACCAATCTTGAAAAGCTTAACTTTCCAGTGCCATAGGGCCAGCGATGATAATACGAGTTATCACTGAAGGACTTTGCAACCAACGGCGAAGCTAGTGGTGCTCAATTACCGGGCAGTACCGGAAAGCGGCATGGACGCTAGCTCTTACGACGTTATCAGTAAGATTATGCCCGAAAAATGTGGATATCCACGCCGTCTCGTGTTGTACCCAAAACCGACCGTTTGTAAACAGGCTGTTCAGCAATGCACGCTTACTGTTCATAAAATAGGTGTTTGACTTTTGCACATATTCACATATAAACTGAACGTTATTGAACAGTTCTGAACACTGTTGAACATAAAAGAACAGGTGCGAGAGATCAAAATGGCAATTTTCGGATACGGTCGGGTTAGCACCAAAGAACAGACGACGGAGAATCAGCGTCGTGAGATCGAAGCGGCCGGCTATGCGGTCGATTACTGGCACGCTGACGAAGGCGTGTCGGGGAAGGTCTCGGCGGCGCAGCGTCCGCAGTTCGCCAAAATGCTCGGCCAGATCCGCGATGGCGAAACCTTGGTGGTGACGAAGCTCGATCGCCTCGGCCGTGACGCCCAGGACGTCGGCGCCACGATCAAGGCGCTGGCCGCGCGCCGCATCGAGGTCATTGTTCTCCAGCTGGGGAAGCTCGACCTGACCAGCGCCGCCGGCAAGCTGATGCTGACCATGCTGGCCGCCGTGGCAGAGATGGAGCGCGACCTACTGGTCGAGCGCACCCAGTCCGGCCTGGCTCGGGCAAAGGCGGAGGGTAAAACCCTGGGCCGCCCGGCCAGCAGCACCGACGAGCAGCGCACGGCGATGGTGAAACGGTACCAAGGCGGCGAGGGCGAGTCGATCAGCGCTCTAGCGCGCGACTTCGGCATTTCCCGCGCCAGTGTGATGCGGATCGTGAAACCAGCGGCCACCGCCTGAGAGGGAAGCACCATGAAGCGCACATACGAAATTCGCCCGCGGCCGGCAGACCTTGGTGGCGGCTGGAAGCTGACGTTGCTCGAGAACGGGCAGGAAGCCGGAGGCGGCGTCTTCGCCGTTCCGGAAGATGACCCACACCAGGGCATGAGTTGGTGGAATGCGTTGACCGAAGAGCGGCGCGCGCACTGGCTGATGATGGCTGCATCGGCTGTACCAGCTGCGGCGCGCCATGCCTACCTACTCGCCCAAGCCTATAACGATGCCTTTGAGGAAGGAGAGTCTTGGGCGGTGTAAGCACGCAAGGTGCGGTACGTCCGCTATCGACCCAGACTGTGTAAAAACTCAAAACGGCGAGCTGCAAGCCGAATTGTGCGGGCCAGGGCTAATTCTGGAAGATGGAGAAGCGTTCGAGACCTTGTAATCCCACTTGAACATTTTCGGCAAGGCCGTTAAGGAAAACGCTTCAAACAGGCTTTGTAGGGTCAGCAAATGGGCGTACGCCCTGATTGCGGCCAGCATTCCCTGCATGCCAAGTAACGACATCAAGCGCCTGAAGTTATAGGCGAGTACGTGCAGGCTCATCTCGGCCTTGACGCGCTCCAGTCCTTTCGTCAGGAAGTGCGTCGATCCCATCCATGCTTTGATCGTTGCATACGGATGCTCGACCGTCGAGCGCCTGATTCGCATGGCGTCTGGCGTCTGTTCCAGGCGCGCCTGCATTTCGTCGAGCACGTCTTGATGTTCCCAGCGGGTTACCCGCCGCTGCGAACTCGGCGTGCATTGGTTTTTGAGCGAACAGCCCTTGCAGTTCGAGCTCCAATAGCGGTGGTTCGTCATTCCTTTCTCGACACTCGAGAAGCGCCAAATCAGGGATTCGCCTGCCGGGCAGCGGTATTCGTTCTTTTGCGGGTCGTAAATGAAGTCGGCCTTGTCGAATCGGCCATCGGCTTTGGCTCCGGAGGTTTTCGTGGGTGGCACCAAAGTGCAAATGCCGGCTTCATGACAGGCCAGGATTTCTTCGCCATTGAAGTAGCCGCGGTCGGCAATTGCTGTCAGCGTCGTCGTGCCGATGGCAGCGCGGGCTTTCTTGGCCATGCCAGACAATTGGTCGCGATCGCTGCCGTTGTTGGTTACCTCATGTTCAACGATCAAATGATGCTTGGCGTCGACGGCGGTCTGCACGTTGTAGCCGACGATTCCTGAACCGCGCGTCATCATTGAACGAGAGTCCGGGTCAGTGAGCGAGATCTGCGTTTCCCCAGTCTCTATCAGCTTCGCTTCAATTTCCTTCAGCGTTGCCATTTGCGATTTCATCGCCGCGATCTTGTCGTTCAGACGAGCGCTTTTCGACTTTGCAGTGGCTGGCTCCTGCCGGTCAGCCGTATCGAGTTCTGCCAGGTAGCGACCAATATTCGCTTCGATCTCTGCCATCCTGCGCTTGAGTTTGGCATCGGTAAAATTACGGTCGCTGCTGTTGACGGCCTTGAATTTGCTGCCATCGATCGCGACGACTGCATCCGAGAAAAGATCCAACTGCTGGCACAGAACGATGAACTGCCGGCAGACTTTACCAATCGCCTTGCCGTTATCTTTTCGGAAGTTCGCTATCGTCTTGAAGTCGGGCGCCAGGCGTCCCGTCAGCCACATCAGCTCGACGTTGCGCTGGGCCTC
>Ga0209023_10003199_pt1 | contig 19739 bp, 19 predicted proteins | sample LakOneMetagenome_FD_187468 | JGI IMG/M metagenome (GOLD analysis project Ga0209023, IMG submission 187468) | Freshwater and sediment microbial communities from Lake Erie, Canada (SPAdes) (version 2) | ecosystem: Environmental > Aquatic > Freshwater > Lentic | place: Lake Erie, Canada...
TGTTCCCGCTTTTGTGGAGCCGGCGGGAGTCGAACCCGCGTCCAAACATATGCCCGATAAGCTTTCTACATGTGTATTCCTGGATTGGGTCTCGGGAGCAGGCCGGACCGGGACAAACCTACTTACTCCCTATCTGTTTTGATTGTCGGTTACAGATCACAGCGTTCTGCCACTTATCCCGTTATTTGTTGATTCGGCGGCGGGGACGGCAACAGGCAGCCTTCCCGGCGGCTATAAAGGGTGTCTAATCTCTGATTAGGCAGCCATGGCGTAAGAATATTCGCCTTATAGATTTTGAACCTTCAGATTTACGTGCTAATTGTCCAACGCACGACATGCTTACAGACCCTGCCCTATGCTGTCAAAACCAGTCGGCCCCGGTTTTGTGCAACTTTTGATGGTACTTAATCAAAGAGCGATTACAAATTTACGACTTTTCAGCTGCATAAATTTGTTAAATACACTCAGCCAAACCGCCTATTCTCAACAGTTATAGGATATTAATTATTTATTTCTATTTTTGAGGCAGTTGATTATATACTTATCATGAACCAACATCAATACTGGGGATACGGTTACGGAAACGGATACATTGCAGGCATGCTTACGCTTGGCTTTATTATCCTGGTTACCTTCTTTGTAGGCCTGGCGCTGGTAATGGCCAACAACAGCGGCCGCGCCAAAATATGGGGGTTCCTGCTCATCGTTATTGCTATCCTCTTGTCCATTGTTGCATTGCTTATGTATTCAGCCACACGTACTGATCTATGGTAAGGTTCCTTTTTTCACTGCTGATCTGCATTTCTTGCTACGGCGCAACATTTGCCGGCAGCAAGGACGAAAAAGTCATACGCACCATGCTTGCCGCGCAGGTAACCGAATGGAACAAGGGCAGCATAGATGGTTATATGAAGGGGTACTGGGAAAGCGACAGCCTGCTGTTCATAGGTTCCAAAGGCCCACGGTACGGTTATAAGGTAACACTGGAACGTTATAAAGAAGCCTATCCTGACGCTGACCATATGGGGCAGCTTACTTCTACTATCACAAGCATACAGCAATTATCACCGGACTATTACTTCATTGTGGGTAAATGGGCACTGAGCCGCAAGGCAGGCGATGTGAGCGGTTCTTACACGCTGCTCATCAGGAAGATAAAGGGGAAATGGGTAATAGTCTGCGACCACAGCAGCTAACCATAAAACAAAACATAGCCATGAGAAAGGTCTTAAAATTCTTCGGGTATCTCGTTATTCTCCTTGTAGTAGGTGTTTCTGTAATGATAGGCTACGTAAAAACAGCCCTTCCCAATGTAGGCGCTGCGCCTGAAATGAAATGTGACAATAGCGCTGAAAAAGTAGCCCGTGGCAAATACCTGGCTGAAAATGTGACCATGTGCATCAACTGCCACTCTACCCGCGACTGGGCTAAATTTGCAGGACCAATAGTTCCCGGCACATACGGCATGGGAGGCGAAGAGTTTGACCGCAATGTAGGGTTCCCCGGCGTTTATTATGCAAAGAACATCACCCCGGCGGGCATTTCCAGCCAGTACACTGATGGCGAGCTATTTCGCCTGATAACAACAGGTGTAAAGAAAGACGGCAAGGCCATTTTCCCGGTAATGCCCTATCCACACTATGCCAAAATGGACCCGGAAGATATTAAGTGCATTATTGCATACATCAGGACGCTGCAGCCCATCAATAACACCGTTAAGGAGTCGGAATCTGACTTTCCTATGAGTATCATTATCAATACCATCCCCGGCAAAGCAACGCCGGAAAACAAGCCAAACCCTTCGAATGCTGCGGCATACGGCGCATACATGGTGAATGCATCGGCGTGCATAGAGTGCCATACCAAAGAAAATCACGGACAAATAATTCCGGAGTTTGCGTTCAGTGGCGGCAGGGAATTCAAAATGCCTGACGGCTCTGTACTCCGTTCGTCGAATATTACCCCAGATATGAATTCCGGCATTGGCAACTGGACACAGGAAGCTTTTATCAACAAATTCAAAGCTTACGCTGATTCAAACTACCAGCCGCAACCGGTAAGCAAGGGCGCATTCAATTCCATTATGCCGTGGACAAGCTATTGCAACATGAGCCGGGAAGACCTGGTAGCCATATATACCTATTTACGCAATTTAAAGCCAATAGATAACAAGGTAGCCAAGTTCACCCCGCCTGCCGCAGTGGCAAAGAACTAGCTGTTTATCGCCATAGCACTGTAGCCACTAATCGACATTTATCAAGATAAAAAGTATGACTCTATTCAATACGAATCTGTAAATTCGCGTCGAAGAGATGAATAAGTATACATCAATAGAGATTTGCGCTGGGGCTGGCGGACAAGCGTTAGGGCTTGAGGAAGCAGGATTTCACCATACGGCATTGGTCGAAATAGAACCAATGGCATGTAATACACTAAGATTTAATAGACCGGAATGGAATGTCATTCAAAATGACGTAAAAAATTTTTCAGCACGCGGATATTCAAATATTGATTTGTTGGCTGGAGGGGTGCCTTGCCCACCTTTTTCAATTGCTGGAAAACAACTGGGGAACTTAGATGAAAGAGATCTTTTCCCCGAAGCTTTGAGATTAATACAGGAATGTAATCCTAAAGCAATTTTATTAGAAAATGTTCGCGGTATATTAGATCCAAAATTTAGTGATTATAGATCTGAGATATTAAAAAAGCTCAAAAAGTTAGGATATATGTGTAGTTGGAGGTTAGTAAATTCCTCTGATTTTGGAGTTTCTCAACTTCGCCCTAGAGCACTTTTGGTAGGATTAAAAGAACCCTATTTCAAGTATTTTGAATGGCCTGCACAATCTTTAAAAAGAAAAATTCCAGTTGGAGAATTATTATTTAAAGAAATGGCTAGTTTAGGATGGAATAATGTAAATAGTTGGAAAGAAAAAGCAAACAACATTGCTCCTACACTTGTTGGAGGCTCTAAAAAACATGGCGGTGCAGATTTAGGCCCAACACGAGCAAAAAAGGCATGGGCAGAATTGGGAATAGACGGACATGGCTTGGCAGACATGCCTCCTAAAAGTGACTTCGATGGGATGCCGAGATTAACTTTAAAAATGGCTGCATTAATACAAGGCTTTCCCGAAAAATGGCAGTTCGTTGGAAAAAAAACACCCGCTTACAGGCAAGTAGGTAACGCGTTCCCTCCGCCAGTAGCGAAGGCTATTGGTAAATCTATTTTAAAAGCTTTGAAAGATGGCGAAAATGAAAACTAGTAGCAAAGGCGCAAAAGCAAAACTTCGAGCTTTTTTTATTGAAAACATAGGCAAATTACTAACAAGTGATGTTTTATATGAGGTGTCCGGAGGCAGAAGCGAATGGGCGAGGCGCGTAAGAGAATTACGGAACGAAGAAGGAATGAATATTGTTACACACAACGACAGGAGTGATCTAAAACCGGGCCAGTATATTTTAGTAGATTTAAAACCAATTCCTTCATTTGAGCGTGGAATATCAAAAGAAACCCGCGCAATTGTTTTAGATCGGAATGGATTTACATGTCAAATGTGCGGCGCAGCTGCAGGTGAGCCTAATGTATATGATCAGGGAAGGAAAACAAGGTTACATATTGGCCATATTATCGACAAATCAATGGGAGGTTCGGATGAACCTGGAAATTTAAGAGCAATCTGTTCTGCATGTAATGAAGGTGCGTCAAATCTGACCCTTAATAGGCCAGATGCAATTAAACTTATAGCTCAAGTGAGACGAGCCCCGGGTAAAGATCAATTAGATGTATTAAAATGGCTTATCACAAAATTTCCCAAACAAACAACGGAACTATTGAACTAATTAATTGCTGGTTAGGTTGATTTTATCTTTTGACCCTTTCTTTAACCTGTAATTTCATAAAACGGGTATGCATCATTATTGTTAAGATTTATCCATTCATTACTGTTACTCGGGCTTTTTTCAATAAATTGTGTTGTCTAAAGACTGATCGTAATGAATAGAACTATCCGTAAAGTAGCGGTGATAGGAAGTGGTGTGATGGGGTCACGCATAGCCTGTCATTTTGCAGGTATTGGTGTACAGGTATTGCTGCTGGATATAGTGCCCCCGGCACTTACTGATGCCGAAACGGCAAAGGGCCTTACGTTGAATGACAAACCGGTACGCAACCGTATAGTGAATGATGCCATGCAGGCAACGCTGAAAAGCAAGCCGTCTGCTGTGTATACAAAGTCTGTAGTAGCCAATATAAAAACCGGCAATATAGATGACGACCTGCCAAAGATAGCCGACTGTGACTGGATAATAGAAGTAGTGATAGAGCGGTTGGACATTAAGCAACAAATATTCGGAAAAATAGAAAAATACCGCAAGCCGGGAACACTGATCACTACCAACACATCAGGTATACCTATACACCTGATGAGCGAAGGTCGTAGCGAAGATTTTCAGCAAAATTTTTGCGGCACACACTTCTTCAATCCACCGCGCTATCTGCGTCTGCTTGAAATAATTCCTGATCCAAAGACGAAGCAGGAAGTACTCGACTTCCTGATGGACTATGGCGACCGCTTCCTGGGCAAGACGACCGTGCTGTGCAAGGATACACCTGCATTCATAGCCAACCGCGTTGGCGTATTTGGTTTTATGGCAGTGTTCAAAGCTATGCAGCAACTGGGCTTGAATGTGGACGAAGTAGATGCACTTACTGGCCCTATACTGGGCAGACCTAAATCGGCAACCTTCCGGACAGGTGATGTAGTAGGGCTGGATACACTGGTGCATGTAGCAAAGGCATTGCCGGTCAATGCACCCAATGATGAAGCGAAAGATATCTTCGCATTACCGCCATTCCTGCAAAAGATGGTTGAGAACAAATGGCTGGGCGATAAAACAGGACAGGGATTTTATAAAAAAGTAAAGGGCGAAGGCGGCAAGTCTGACATACAGACGCTGAACCTGGAGACCATGGAATATGGCCCGAAGGTGAAGACAAAGTTTGCCACCATAGAGGCCGCAAAACCTGTAGATGACCTTGCTAAAAGATTAAAAGTATTATACAACGGCACAGACAAAGCAGGTGAATTTTACAAACAGTTTCACCACTTGCTGTTTGCCTATGTATCGCACCGCATACCTGAGATAAGCGATGAACTATACAAGATAGATGATGCACTGAAAGCCGGCTTCGGCTGGGAGATTGGCGCGTTCGAAAGCTGGGATGCATTGGGCGTAACCAAGGTACTGGAGCAAATGAAGTCCGGCGGGTTTGAAGTAGCGCAATGGGTACAGCAGATGCTGGATAAGGGCATTACCTCCTTCTACAAAACAGAGAACGGCCAACGCAAGTACTACGATATACGCACACAGCAATACCAGCCTATACCCGGCATGGGTTCCTTCATACTGCTGGAACACCTGGACGAAAAAGTAGTCTGGAACAACAATTCCTGCAAGCTGTTCGACATTGGCGATGATGTGGTAGCGCTGCGGTGGTCGTCTAAGATGAACACAATAGGAGGCGACGAACTGGCCGGCGTACAAAAGGCAATAGCAATAGCAGAAGAAAAATATAAAGGGCTGGTGATTGCCAATGGCGGTGCAAATTTCAGTGCGGGTGCAAATGTGGGATTGATATTCATGTTTGCCGCAGAGCAGGAATTTGATGAGCTGGATATGGCAGTACGCCAGTTCCAGAACACAACTATGCGTATGCGCTACAGCAGCATACCAGTAGTAATGGCGCCACATGGCCTTACACTTGGTGGCGGTTGTGAAATGTGCCTCCATGCCGATGGCGTACAGGCAGCCGCAGAAAGTTACATAGGCCTTGTGGAAGTAGGCGTTGGCCTTATACCCGGCGGCGGCGGCACAAAAGAAATGGCACTGCGCGCCGGCGACAGGAATATAAAGGAAGATATAGAGACCAACTACCTGCAGCAATTATTCATCAATGTAGGCACTGCCAAGGTATCAACATCTGCTCATGAGGCGTTTGACAATTTCATCCTTCGCCCTGGCTTCGATCATATTTCCATCAATCCGGACCGGCGCATTGCAGATGCAAAGCGCGCTGTACTCAGCATGTGGGAGCGTGGCTACACGCAACCTGTTGCACGTAACGATGTAAAAGTGCAGGGCCGTGGCGGACTTGGAGGATTAATGTCAGGCATACACGGCATGTGGCGCGGCAAGTATATTTCCGACTACGATAAATTCATAGCAGAGAAGCTGGCTTATGTAATGTGTGGTGGTGACCTGTCATCGGCAACAACCGTTAGCGAACAATACCTGCTGGATATAGAGCGCGAGGCATTCCTCAGCCTTTGTGGCCAGAAGAAAACACTGGAGAGATTACAGAGTATCATTACTACGGGTAAACCATTGAGGAATTAATTATTCGGAGTTTACTAAATTTGTATAAATGACAAGTTATGGAAGAGATCATTTTTTTAGTGGAAGAAAGTGAGGATGGTGGCTTCATCGCCAAAGCCCTCGGTGTATCTATCGTAACTGAAGCAGATACTAGGGAAGAATTAAAAGACGCCGTAAAGGATGCTGTGCATTGTCATTACGACAATGACGAACTGCGCCCTAAAATGATACGGTTGCATTTTGTAAAAGATGAAGTTTTTGCTGCATGAGAATACCCCGCGACTTAAGTGGACATGACCTCATCCGCAGATTGAGGGTATTAGGTTACGAACAAACAAGACAAAGCGGTAGCCATATCAGGCTTACAACCACACAAAATGGTGAGCACCATATAACCATCCCGAACCATGACCCGTTAAGAATAGGAACGTTGTCCGCGATATTATCACTTGTGGCTGAACATTTCAACATAAGCCGGGAAGAACTATTGAAACAACTCTTTTAGATTAAATAGTATATGGAAGTTCGCGAACCTGCTTTAGCTTACGGCAAACAGAAATACACCATCGAAGAATACCTCGAAATGGAAGAACTGGCTACTGAAAAACAGGAGTATTATAAAGGGGAGATATTTGCAATGTCCAGAGCGAAGCACCCTCACAACATTGTAAAAAAAAATCTTTACATCGGTTTGGCAGGCAAACTAAAAGGTAAACCTTGTCAACCATGGGATAGTGATAGCCGCGTGCATATCCAAAAAAATACTTTGTTTACTTATCCGGATATTTCGGTTGTTTGCGGAGACCCTGAATTTCTGAATGACGATGAATGGAACCTTCTTAACCCAACAGTAATTATTGAAGTATTATCACCATCAACAAAAACATACGACAGGGGAGATAAATTCAATTTATATCGGGATATCCCATCGCTTAAAGAGTATATCCTGGTAGAACCTGAAACAATAAGCGTTGAAGCATTTTATATCAATGAACACAATCAATGGGAATTGAAAGAATATAAAAGCCTTACAGATACACTGGAAATAAAAGCTATACAAACTTCTATGCCCTTGACGGATATCTATGAGGGCACGAAGATCATTACCAAATAACACTATAAAACGCTATAAAATAATAAACCCTACATTTGAGGCAAGAGACATGCAGAAAAGAAGGAATATAGTGAAGATAGAATTGCTGATCGTATTGATAATACTGTTGTCAGGTAATAGTGCCTTCGCACAAGTCACTACCTCCACCGCACGGCAGTATGTAGCCCACAAAAATTACACAAAGGCGCTGGAAGCCTACAATGAGCTGTATGGCCTGCAGCCCGACTCGGTATACAAAGAATACCTCAATACACTTATCGAAACAAAAAAGTACAAACTGGCAGAACAGATCATCGCCAAACAAATGACCATGCGCGACAATCCTTTTTTGCGCATAGACCTGGGCAATCTGTATGAGAAAGAAAAGAAGGAAGCCAAGGCCAAGGAAGAATTTGATGCCATAATGGGCATGATCAATGGCGATGATATGGTTACACAAAAGGTGGTCAAATCATTTATAGAAGCCGGCCGCGATGACTACGCTATTCTTGCTTATGAAAAAGCGTCTACACTATTGAATACGCACATACTCTATATAAACCCGTTGGCAAAGCTGTATGCAAAGAACGGCAACCTCGCCAGTGCGCTCGATATAATCATAGAGAACTACCAGGGAATGGGTGTGAACCTGGAGAATGCTAAATCATTGTTGCTTGAGATAGTAGGTAGCGAGCCCGACAAGCTGCAGCAGACACAAAAAGCACTGATCAAAAAGATCAACGAGCATCCTGAAAATCCATACTTTGCCGAACTGCTTACCTGGATCTACATTCAGAAGAATGACTGGGATGGTGCACTGATTCAGATGGAAGCCGTGGACGAGCGCAACGGGGAGAATGGATTCCGCATTATGGCCCTGGGCCGCACCGCAACCTCCGCAAAACAATATGAGGCTGCGGTAAAAGCATATGACGATGTAATAGCCAAGGGCGCAGCTCAGCCTTTTTATATACAGGCCCGCAGCGAAAAAATAACCGTATCCTATGTAAAGCTCACCAATGACCCTGCATTCAAACAGGAAGATGTGGCTGCAGTAGCCAAACAATACGATAGCTTCCTGACCGAATACCCGCAGTATTACAGCACGCAAACAGCAGCTGATTATGCAGCGCTGGCAACCCAATACAGAGGCGAACCCTCCGACGGAATAGAAATACTCCAGAAGGCCATTAGCAGGCCGGATATACGCCGTGACGTAGCGGGCCGGTTCAAATTGCAGATGGGCGACTACTACCTGCTCAATGGCAGAATATGGGATGCTTCACTTACCTATAGCCAGGTAGATAAAGAATTCAGGCAGGATGCCCTTGGCGAAGATGCAAGGTTCCGCAATGCTAAGCTGGCTTATTACCGCGGCGATTTCGAATACGCACAAAGCCTGTTAGGCATATTAAAAGCATCTACTTCTGAGCTCATCGCCAACGATGCAATATATCTTTCTGTGCTGATAACAGAGAACGTAGCAGACAGTAACAAAGTACCGTTGGAACGTTTTGCCAATGCTGGCTTACTCCTGTTTCAGAATAAGGATCAAGAAGTATCACTCATATTGGACAGCATAACAGCAAAATGGCCTGACCATGCCCTGAATGATGATATATTGATGATGCGTGCAGACATGGCTAAAAAGCACAAAGAATACGACAAAGCCATAGCCTATCTGAAGCTTATAAAAGAAAAATTTGGTGATGATGTACTTGCAGATGATGCCATGTATAAAATAGCCGACATCTATCAGACCTACTTGCATCAAAACGACCTTGCAAAGAAATATTACGAAGATCTGATCATCGATTACCCGGGAAGCACCTATGCGCAAAATGCACGCCAGCGCCTTGCAGAGCTCACCAATGGCGCCAACCCATAGTTATCTTTATATTGCCGTAGCAGCAACTCATAAAAACTTTATGTATCTTACCTGCGATATTTTCATGTTATGAGCAATGTGCTGTATAAATTATTTTTGGGCAAGCCGGAATACAATAAGCCTATCCCCGCTACGGCGTATCAGGCTTACCGCACCAACCTCAGGAAAATATGGGACAACGAAAAGCATCACGATATCGGTTTTGAGAAGGTGCTTCGCTTATTCCTTGTAGCTGTCCAGATCATCTTCCCCGGAATACACATAAGGCAGCTATTTAGCAAGTCAGGAACAGTAAAGCGAAATGTAGCCGTTGAATTCTTTGTCCTGTTCAAGACTGTGCTACCTTTTATATTTATGGTCACTGGTTTTTACAAGCACCTTGCGGCTGTAATTATCTCTACCTACCTGCTTATAGAAACCGTTTGCTATGTGTCCTCCCTCATATTCGTTGCCGATATGTTTGTAAGGCCCCGCTCCTACCGCAGGAATATCCTGATGCTGTCTCTTAACTATATGGAGATCTCCATGTGCTTCTCTGTTGTATATGGCGGCCTGCACTTACTTGGCGAGCAGGCTAAGACATGGTTCGACTATGTCTATTTTAGCATCGTTACCTCCACTACAATTGGTTATGGCGATATGCACCCTGCCAATGCTACAGGCAAAAGTATGGTCTGTATCCAGGCACTGCTGGTAGTATCGTTTATCGTATTATTCCTCAATTTCTTCGGCTCCAAGGTGGAAACCCTGCAAAATGAAGAAGAATGAGTTTCGGTCAGAAATGATGAATTTATAATTAATTAACAAACTTATTTAGGAATATCAAATATTTTTCGTACCTTTGTCCTTTATTAATCAATTTATTTTAACTACAATGCAAGAAGGAACAGTAAAGTTTTTCAATGAAACTAAAGGTTTTGGTTTCATTTCTCCATCAAACGGTGGTCAAGACATCTTCGTACACGTATCAGGTTTAGTGGATGAAATCCGCGAAAATGACAAAGTGTCTTTCGAAGTTCAAAATGGTAAAAAAGGATTAAACGCTGCTAACGTTAGAGTAATCTAATTAAAGCACTGCTTTATATCATTCAGAAAAGCCCCGTTTTCGGGGCTTTTTCTTTGCCCGATATTACCTAACATAAATATTATTGATTATTTTGCGGAGGCTATATAATTAATCACAGCTTTTATTACTTTTACCCGAAGAAATATTTTATGATGAAAAACACACTCAAAAACATTTTTCTTGTATGCCTGATGGCATTGCCGGCTGGCGCCTTCGCTCAGGGCCAGTTACCCCCAAGCAATACCCAGCCGATAAACAGGTATGACCTGTTGGACAAAACATGGTACTTCGTGGCTATGAAATGTCCTGACAAGATCGGATCTGAGGCTCATTACATCCATTACTACTCTACGCTGCAGCTTACTGCCAGCAATGTAAATAACATCAACATAGGTAAATACGTGAAAATAAGCCGCGACCTGAGCGAAAGCCCTAAGGAAGTAGGCACGTACACATTGACTACTGACGAAGTAGGCAACCTGTTGCTGACACTGAAGAAAGCTAAAACAGGCACTACTGCAAGGTACATGGTACCAATGGTAGAAGCAAATCACCTGACAATGATCAGGACTGATGAAGTGGAAAAATGCAACATCAACTACGCTATTGCTCCTTAATAGCTAAACATCATAAAAGAGAAAGCCCACGCAAAATGCGTGGGCTTTCTCTTTTAAATAACAATTGATCGCCTACTCGTGACAAACATCGTCGCATGGCAGTATGGCCGATTCCAGTTCTATAGTAGCATGCTGTATGTTACTATGCAGCAGTTCGTGCTTTACTTTGTGCACCACCTTCATCTTTTCATCAAAACTAAGTTTGTCATCGAGCAGCAGGTGCGCCGTCAGTGCATTCTCCGTAGTGCTCATAGACCATATATGCATGTGGTGCATGCTTTCCACGCCCTTTACTTTCAGTATCACCTGCTCTATGTTCGCTACTTCCACATTTGCCGGTACAGCGTCCAGCGACATGCGCAGGCTGTTTGTCAGCAACGACCAGGTACCTATAAGTATCACCACAAGTATCAGTACACTCACCGCCCCGTCCAGCCAGTACCAGTTGGTATAACGGATAACCAGTCCTGCTATCACCACGCCCAGCGATACCAATGCATCTGTCAGCAGGTGCAGGTAGGCCCCCTTCGTATTTAGATCATGTTCTTTATTTTTAAAGAAGAACATCGCAGACCCAAAGTTGATAACGATACCTATACCTGCTACTATAGCCACCAGTCCGCCCTCTATCGGTTGCGGATGGAATATTCTGTTGATCGATTCATAACCAAGCACCCCGATGGTGATAAACAGGATCACCGCATTGGTAAGCGCAGCAAGAATGGTTGTTTTCTTATACCCATAGGTAAATGAATGGGTCGGCTTCACCTTAGCCAGCCGAAATGCAATAAGCGATAAGACCAGGCTGGCTACGTCGCTCAGATTATGCCCTGCGTCAGATAGCAAGGCCATAGAGTGCGACATCAGTCCCGCAACTGCCTGCACCACCACAAATGCGCTGTTCAGTACAATGCCGGCAATAAAAGCCTTACTGGCTGCGTCAGCAACTGTTACCTGGTGATGGTGGTGGCCTGCGTGGCTGTGATCATGATCGTGCATAATGCCTGTTGTTACTGCAAGCTACATAAAATATAAAAGTCAGACCGCGAATGTAAGGTTAAGTAGTTTTAACTGAATGTATCGCATTTTTAGGTTTTAACTTTTGCCTTTTGACTTACCCCTCCCACCATGTAGAATTGTGCGCCCCATTTACTTCTGTAGGAGTACCCGGCCCGGGCAGGAACAATGTGATATTCTTTTGCGTCGCTTCCTTTAAGATCAGCTCCACAGGTTCTTTCCATGGGTGCAGTGCCAGGTTGAACGTTCCCCAATGAATAGGCATCATCACCTTACCCTTCAGGGCAATGTGCGCTTCACTCGCATTCGCCGGGCCCATATGTATATGAGGCCATCCGCTGCCATAAGCGCCTATCTCCAGCATCGTCAGGTCAAACGGCCCATAGGTATCTCCTATCTCTTTAAACCCGGGAAAAAATCCCGAATCAGCGCCAAAGTAAATATTATGCGTATGCCCCTTAATAATAAATGACGACCACAACGCGCGGTTCCTGATAAGCCCCCTGCCGGAGAAATGCCGCGCGGGCATAGCCATCAGGCTGCAGTCATTACCTATCATCACCTTATCGGTCCAGTCCATTTCTGTAATGCGACCTTTATCTATGCCCCATTTTGTTATAGTAGCCCCCACGCCAAGCGAGCAATATATCGGCGTTGTAGTAGGTATCAGTTGTTTTATGGTCGGGTAGTCCAGGTGATCATAATGGTCATGAGAAAGAATGATAGCATCAAGCTCCGGCAGCTTGTCCAGCGGCAGCGGTGGTGCGAAAAACCGTTTCGGGCCCATAAAAGAAAGGAAAGAAGCCCTTTCTCCCCACACGGGGTCTGTCAGTATTTTCTTGCCATCTATTTCTATCAGCAGCGATGAGTGCCCCATCCAGGTTATGCGCAGCCCGCCTGCCGGGGGTGTATTGTATATTGCAGGGTGAGTTACAAAAGGCCCTAGCGGTTGCTCCGGCTCCCTTGCTCCCTTTACAGTCGCAAACTGCCACATCATTTTCCACATGCTCTCGGTGGTCTGTTGTGTGGGTATCGGGTTCTGATATACGTTGCCTTGTTTTTCAGCCTTTTTCAGATAAGTCATATTGCGTGTCGCGGGTAATGAGCTTGCAAAGCAACAGAATAGTTTGTGAACAATACGACAAACCTTTTCCTTTTGTTAATAAAACGATTTTATTTATGTAAAACGGTCGTTAATGCTTAAAAATCAACTATATTTACCGCTCATATTTTATAAAATATGATTTAGATTAAATGTTCCCTGTTGGTAAAAAATATACATCAAAAGGTTTTTTGATCGCTGCTCCTGTTGTGCTGCTTGCGCTAACGGAGCTGGCTATATTTTTCATCATCTCTTTCGGCAAAATTCAGGTTTCCATATGGATGGCCGTTGTCGTTGTCATCATGCTTTCAGCAATAGCAATAGCCGGTGTCCTGTACCTCTATAACAAGATGGTGAAGCCGCTGCAGCTGGCTAAAGTGGCGCTGAACAACTATGTGGTAACGCAAAAAATACCCGAACTGCCCACTCATACTACCGACGAAGCTGGCCTGCTGTTAAAGAAGATACACGCCACAATTACCCAGCTCGACGCACTAAACGTAGAGAAAAGTGATATGATAGACCTGCTCTCTCATGACCTGCGCAGCCCGGTTGGCCGCATCATTAGCCTCAGCAATTTGATAAAACACGACCCGGATGGCGACATTTCTTTGTACGCCGATTATATAAACAACGAGTGTAAAGGCCTGCTGCGCATGCTGGAAAATATACTCCTGATGCTGAAAGAGGACAATCATGTACTGGGCATGTCCAATGTAAGCCTCGAAAAGATCATCACCGAAACCGTCAGCTTTTTCGATTTCTCTTTAGCCGAAAAGCAAATACTGCTGGACATTGACATTGACCCTAAAGTGGTCATACACGTTCAGCCCGACCTGTTTACCCAGGCTGTGCGCAATATCCTGGGCAATGCCATCAAGTTCTCTCCTGAGGGGAAGACCATTCACATTACAGGCAAACAGAAGATGGAAAAGATATCCTTGTCCATACGCGACGAGGGCCTTGGCCTGAAGCCGGGTGAGGCAGAACAGATATTTGACCGTTTTACCAAAGCAGGTAAAAGAGGTACAAAAGGCGAGGCGTCCGTTGGGCTGGGGCTATACCTGAGCAAGAAAATAGTGGAAAAACATGCCGGCGAGCTGGTGGCCGAAAGCATGGGCGAGAACAAGGGCGCCTCATTTACCATTATCCTGCATCGCCTCATCACCAAAAAGCCGGACAAAATGATCAGCAAAGACATCTTTGAGCCCACTTTTATCCATGCAGCCAATAGCAAACCCCTGTACAACAAGTCCCAATTACCGGGATAAGTTTGGCGATGTTATCTCAGCTACGTTCCTTAGTTTTGCAGCCACATTCTTATATACATAATGCTTACTGCAAACGAGATACGCAAACAGTTTTTAGATTTCTTCAAAAGTAAAGGCCACGACATAGTACCGTCCGCGCCTATAGTGGTAAAAAATGATCCTACCCTGCTGTTTACCAATGCGGGCATGAACCAGTTCAAAGATTACTTCCTGGGCAACCGCCAGCCCGACCATACACGCATAGCCGATACCCAAAAATGCCTGCGCGTCAGCGGTAAGCATAATGACCTTGAAGAAGTGGGTGTAGATACTTATCACCATACCATGTTCGAGATGCTGGGCAACTGGAGCTTTGGCGACTACTTCAAAAAAGACGCAATAGAATGGAGCTGGGAATTGTTGACTACTGTTTACTGTATTCCTAAAGATAAATTATACGTTACCGTGTTCCAGGGCGATGCGTCTGAGAACCTGCCTATGGACGAGGAAGCGTACAACTACTGGAAACAGTTTGTAGCCGAAGACCGCATCCTCATGGGCAACAAGAAAGATAACTTCTGGGAGATGGGCGATACTGGCCCGTGCGGCCCGTGCTCTGAGATACATGTGGATTGCCGTACCGATGAAGAGAAAGCACAGGTACCGGGCCACAAGCTGGTGAATGCAGACCATCCGCAGGTAATAGAGATCTGGAACAATGTGTTCATGCAATTCAATCGCCAGAAAGACGGAACGCTTGTACCGCTGCCCGCAAAGCATGTGGACACAGGTATGGGTCTGGAAAGGCTGGTGCGTGTGCTGCAGGGCAAGCAGAGCAACTACGATACCGACTTGTTCACAGGCACTATCACTGCAATAGAGAATATCACCCACAAAAAATACGGCTATACCGATAGCAAGCAGGATATCGCATTCCGTGTACTATCCGACCATATACGTGCCATAGGCTTTACCATAGCCGATGGACAGTTACCATCCAACAATGGCGCAGGCTATGTTATTCGTCGCATACTGCGCCGGGCAGTACGTTACTACTATTCTTACCTCGATTTCAAACACCCGTTGCTGTACAAGCTGATGCCTGTACTGGCTACACAGTTCGAAGATGTATTTCCTGAGCTGCACAAGCAGATAGATCTTGTATGCAAAGTGGTGAAGGAAGAAGAGGATGCATTCTTACGCACGCTGGACAAGGGCCTGAAAAGGATAGATACCATACTCACACAATCAAAAGCAAGTTCTGCATCGCTGAAAGAAATATCAGGCGAAGTAGCTTTTGAGCTGCATGATACATTCGGCTTCCCTATCGATCTTACTATACTCATAGCGAGGGAGAACGGGCTGACCGTTGACGAAAAAGGCTTTGAAACAGAGCTGCAGAAACAAAAGACCCGCAGCCGTGCTGCCGGAGCACTGGATACGCATGACTGGATCGTACTGAAAGACGCATCTGCCACAAAATTTGTTGGTTACGACCACCTGGAAGCTGATGCATCGGTAGTCAAGTACCGCAGGGTAACTTCAAAAGGAAAAGAGTGCTACCAGATAGTACTGGACGTTACCCCATTCTACGCAGAGAGCGGCGGACAGGCTGGTGATACCGGCGAGCTCGTCTTCCCGAATGAGACCGTACAGATAGTAGATACCAAAAAAGAAGACGGCCTTACCATACACTTTGCAGAAGTTCTGCCGGAAAGCCTTACCGGCTCCGTGCATGCAAAGGTAGATGTAGTGCGCCGCCTGGATACCGCTATGCACCACAGCGCCACGCACCTGCTGCATGCAGCCCTGCGCCAGGTGCTGGGTACGCACGTAGCACAAAAAGGATCGCTGGTAAACAATGACGCACTGCGTTTCGACTTCTCTCACTTTGCTAAAGTGACCGACGAAGAAATAGCGCAGATAGAAGTGATCGTAAATCAGAAGATAAGAGAGAACATACCTGTTATCATAAAAGAGATGACCAAGGACGAAGCTGTGGCTATGGGCGCTATGGCATTGTTCGGCGAGAAGTATGGCAACATAGTGCGCGTGGTCATCATGGATGAAAAATATTCTTTGGAGCTATGCGGCGGTACGCATGTGGGCGCTACCGGCCAGCTTGGCTACTTCAAGATACTCAGCGAGAGTGCGGTAGCAGCAGGTGTGCGCCGTATGGAGGCAGTAAGCGGACAGGCAGCAGAGAATTACATCAATAGCCAGCTACAGCTCATCAGCAATATACAGGCGCAACTGAAGAACGCTAAGGACCCGCTGAAAGCAATAGAAAAACTGCAGGAAGAAAAAGCGCAGATAGAAAAGCATGTAGAGCACCTGGAGGCAAGGCAGCTGGTAGGGGTGCGCAATGAACTGCTCACAAAAGATGAGATCATCAATCAAATTACTTTTGTGGGACAGATAGTACACGTAAGCTCAGCCGATGCATTGAAGAAACTAACCCTCGATATCAAGTCGCACTTGAATGATCACATTATAGTACTTTGTGCCAACATAGACGGCAAAGCATTTGTAGCCATAGGTGTTGACGACAAAGTAAACGCAGCCACTGGCCTCGATGCAGTAAAGATCATAAAGGAACATGTAGCGCCACTCATCAAAGGCGGCGGCGGCGGACAAAAATCACTTGCCACAGCTGGCGGACAGGATGTCGCTAACCTGCAGGCAGTGATTGAGAAAGTGAAAAGCTTGCTGTAGAAAATGTACCAGACATATAAGTGGACTCGGATTTGACGCTAGCCGATTCGGTAAATAATAAAACCCTTGCTAAACAAGGGTTTTATTATTTACGTCTGGTAAACCTCACTGGCGCGGGTCTGTAGCAGAGCCCTAAGCAAGGCTGACCCGTGCCCGCACAAATGAACCGGTTTGCAACCGTAAATTTTCCAGGTACACAGATCTACCTCGTATACTTAGTAGTGCATGAGCCACTTCCTGCCGGATTATAAGTAAATATCAGGGTGTCATGAGTTGGGTGGTGAACAAAGGTTCCCACTGTTGTTGACCCGCCGGCATTCACCATAGTTCCGGTAGCACAATTCAGGTTTACCGCATACACAATTGAAAAAGGGGTGTATAGGGCCAGCTGATTCATAGTAGAACCCGAGGCGACAGTTTCGGGATGCACCCCCGTTTCAGGTCCGCTGTAAGAGGTACAAGTGGTAGTACTTGAGTAAATGCCGTTAAGGTCGCCCGCACAATCCGGTGACGGAACGATCTTCAGGCTGAACGAACATGCCTTTGGTCCTGTTGTCGCAGACGATGCATGAACAGTAACAGGATAAGTGCCTATGGCCTGTCCTGCAGGAATATGCAGTACGTAAGTAGTGGTAAAATCAGGCTTGCCGCTGCTGGTTGCGGTCGTCATAGTTACACCGGATGGCAGCCCGTCCGCCACAAGCATTACCGTTTCTTTTGTACCCGCAACATAGGTCACAGCAACAGGCACATCAACCGTAGCGGCACTGCTTGAAAAAACATTGCTCACATCGGCTATTGCTACATTATACGCAAAAGCGGCCTGTGGCGTAACGATCAGGTTAAAAGAATAATTTGTTTTCGCCCCTGCCGCCGTTACTACTTCTATCGCAATGGGGAAAGTACCGGAAGCAAGACTAAGCACATGCACCGTAAACTGTGCGGCAAATGTTGGGGTGCCGCTCACACTATCTGGGGTAATGGTGACACCCGCAGGCAGGTTCTTTGGCGTTACGGTAACAGGGGCCTGTATACCCGATTCCAGCTTAACATTGTAAACAACATACACTGTGGTATCCAGGTATTGTGGTACAATAATGTCAGACAAGCCGTTCACTGTATAGACCAGTTTGGTCGTATCCGTTGGCTTAGTAGTGATAGTATCTTTCTTCTTAGAACAGCCTAAGGCTGCAATGATAAAAAGCAAGGGAAGGTAAAATAATTTCATATTTGGATGCCAATGCATTATAGTATATAGTAAAGTTAACAAGAAACATCCATTTACCGGGCCTACTCTCTCACTACCTTCCTGGTAAACGTCTGTTTGCTATCCATGCTCGTAACTTTTAGAAAGTATAAACCGTGTGGGATCTTTGGATTCATACTTATCGTATTGCTGGTATAGCTATCCTTAAAAACTACCTTCCCAAAAACATCTGTAAGAGTGGCCCGCCAGCCATTCCCTCTCTGGTCCTCGTTTGTAACACGGATCGCATGGCAGGGCGTTTGTAACGCCCGTAAAAGAAATAACCCATTGGCGCGGCTCTTTAATAAAACAATGATCGCTACTGACCCCACCCACCCAAATGAACGGGTTTGCAACCGGAAATTCACTCCCATTAGCATAGCGAAAATCAGCCCAAACCCTTGCTGCTGGCTCAAACAAATTTTTATGATACTACCGAAAACGCTATATCATAGATTTTTGTCCTTGTTTGTTCGCATCACCTTTCCGAAATTTGTGTCGCGTAATATAGAGTATATAGGAAGTCCCCTCTCTGGTCCGCGTTTGTAACGCGGATCACACGGCACGGCGTTTGCAACACCTGTAACCCTTTGGTCCGCTTTTATAACCCGGATCAAACGGTTAATTATGTCTAAAAGTCATCAGTACCCCACCCATCAAAATCGCAATCATATTTGTAACCTATCTGACACATTTGTTCCGACCAATCTGATATATTTGATGTAGACATCGTTATTTTATTAGTCCAGCCATTTATGACAAATAAACGCTTATCCCCAGCGGATGCTCTACAATCAGAAGTATAGCCTAGTGAGATCAACGCCTTACACAGTTCCTTACCTTTTGTCTCTTTATCAGAATAAAAAAAATATTCAAGTTTACATTGTTTTTCTTCAGTTACATTCTGTTTTCGTAGTTGTGAAACAATCGACTTATTCATTGCCGATTGCTTTTTTAAATTACTGCTAAATACCTGTTCTGTTACAAAGCGGTTGTCTTTTTTTTGAAAGATATTGAAAAGCCCGAGCATGATAAAAAAGGTATAACTGATATATTTGCGCACACAAATGCTATTAATTCTATGCTAATATAGGTCAGAAATCACTAAGAGTGATCGCACCTCCCTATTTAATAATTTCTCACTGGCTCCTCTGGTCCGCGTTTGTAACGCGGATCACACGGCACGGCGTTTGTAACGCCCGTAAAAGAATTAACCCACTGGCGCAACTCTGTAATAAAACAATATCGCTACTGACCCCACCCACCCAAATGAACAAGTTTGCAACCAAAAAAACTTACTCCCATTAGCATAGCGAAAATCAGCCCAAACCCTTGCTGCTGGCTCAAACAAATTTTTATGATACTACTGA
>Ga0209023_10003200_pt1 | contig 19733 bp, 15 predicted proteins | sample LakOneMetagenome_FD_187468 | JGI IMG/M metagenome (GOLD analysis project Ga0209023, IMG submission 187468) | Freshwater and sediment microbial communities from Lake Erie, Canada (SPAdes) (version 2) | ecosystem: Environmental > Aquatic > Freshwater > Lentic | place: Lake Erie, Canada...
TTTCCAGCATACCTGAAAGGTTGCTTGTACCAAAATGAACTCTCATACTTTTCACTTTCTTGATCAAAGCTATTGGTATATTAACACTATTTAAAAGAACTAATTTCCCCTTCTGCAAACATAGGAGTAACAAAAAAGGGCACCCGAAATCGATTACATCCCTCCCGATAGCTATCGGGATCGGGTTGGTTCCCTGATTGGGCTTTTGTACTACTGTGGCTTGTGCGTTGGTAATTCTATTCTTAGTTGCGGACGACGCAAGTAAATACAGGCAATTATTAATTTAACAAATACCCATCCCGGATTTTTTTCAAAAAAAACCAGCAGCAAAAAATTGTCTACAAACTTGCTGCAGTAAATAAATGCAGATGTCTATTGCTGCAATATTTCAACGAGTTTTCTAAGCATGGATCTTATGGCTTCCAGGTCGGTAGTATGTATGTGGTAATCGTCTTTATACCGTGTATCAATATATGCTTTTTGCAATAGCTGAAACAGGCGTTGCTGCTGTTCGGTGTGGCGGGGAAATATATGCGGGATGCGGTGATCTACCATGCTGCAGTAGCGCAGCAGCTTATCGATGCTGTGGGTATTTACCCGGAGGCCGCTGCCCTTTTTCAGGATGGCCAGCAGGGCATGTTCGGCGCACTGGTGCAGCATGAAGGCTGCCATTTTATGCTCTTTCCGGATGATGAACAATTCGGCGCCGGCCAGGAAGGAACTTACTTTTTGCAGGGCTGCCGGCTGAGCGGCCTGGCAGTCGCCAGGCGCTGTGTTTGCGGATCGGGATGATGGCGATTCATCGTACTCAACAGGATCGCCATGCAGCAATATTGCCTGCTGCTGTACCCTGCAGGCAAAGGGATGGCCATCCTGCAGCCATTGTAAAAAGGTTTGGGTGTTTACAACCAGGGCAGTTAAGGGAATGGACTGCCTGCTGATATTTTCCAGTTTATCCTGCAGGGGACCGGTATTGTCCTGCTGCTGTACCAATACCAGTACGTAGTAATGCCCTACCCTTTGGCAGGCTTCCGTTTGTTTCATAAACAGGGTTTCTGTTTGTTGCTGTATTATAGTGCTGCCGAGTAAGTAAATATTCCGGGCGGGAACGGCATCGCATATTATTTGTACCAGCTGGGTTTGCTGTTGGTTGAGGGATGTTGTTAGTGGCAGGTGCATGGTGTTAGGTGGAGGTTAAGGTTGAGGTTGAGGAAGGTTGCTGCGGACCTGGAGGAGGTGGCAGGCTTCGATGAGGCGGAGCAGGTGCAGGCGGAATGAGAGTATCTCTGCAGCGGGATACTGATCGGCCATGGAACTGTTGCTGAGTGCATATTCGGCCAGGTCTTTACATACCTGTTTCCATGCTGCTTCTGTTTGGCGTGCCGTGAATTTGCGGATGGCCAGGTAGGGATCGTGGTACTGGGCGGCATTGAGGTGACGGGGCAAATTATTCCAGGGTTGTTTGTAGCGGTGGCTACCCACATAGTGTTGGATTTGGGCCAGGTCGGGTATGCCGGTTTCTGACGTGATGATGCAGGCATCCCTGCGACTGCCGTGTTTTTGAAGCACAAAAGCTGCCGGCAGCAGCTGCTGCAGGGTTTCCATAAAGTACACGGGGCGGAATGGCCAGCGGCAGATCCATGCTTTTTCGGCTGCAGCTGCTTTGAAGATCCGGTTGGTTTCTTTTATGGCTGCACTGAAATGGTAATTGTCGAAAAAATCGTGGATGCTTTGGTAGGCATACTGCACGTCTTTGTCTTCTGATGTGGCGGTTATCATACTGTTTAATTTTAACGGTTATTATTTGTATGTGCTTTTATTGCCTGCTGCAGCAGTCGCTGGCTGTGGGGAAGCATTTCAACCAGTACTTCGTAAAAGAAGATCATGTTGCTGCGTTTAATTTCATTGAGGGTTTCGTCGTTGCTGGTAAGGGAGAGCTTGAGCATCTGCCAGAGCAGTTCCTTACTATCCTCTGCTGTGTAGCAGTCGAAAAAGTATTCCAGGCGGCGCCATTCGTACGGTAGCTGCAGCTGTTCTTTTTTGCGGGTCTTTGATCTTGCTTTTTTCATAAACGGGATGTTGCATGAAGCATGATGCAGGCTGCTGAGGCTTCGCCGGGTGACCGGTGAAGGAAACAGTATTGCCTGTTGAAATTCTGAAGAATGGGCGATGTGTCTGTATAAAGCGATGGGGGCTGTACCTGGCAGCGGGGAACGGGCGAAGGCTGTATCGGGATGATGGCGTTGAAGTGGACGGCCCGGTTCCTGTTGTTTGTGTATGCAAGAAACGAAGAGCGGGGGTTGTATCCCACCATGGGGGGTTGTATTTTACAATTAAAAGCTTGTATAATACAACCTCACCCCCTAACGAGCTACGCTCGTTCCTTTGCAAGGAACTCCTTGAAGAGAGGGGGGAGCGAAGACCGCAGCGAATGACCTCACCCCCGTCCCCTCTCCAAGTGGAGAGGGGTGAGGCGAAGACCGCAGCGAATGAGTGAGATACAATTTGAAGTAACAATTAAAAAAAATTATCTTTACCTAAAGCAATTTTTATGAACGATAAAACAGTACACGAGGGCCGCAATGTAAAACGCATACGGGAGATACTGGGCATTAAACAGGATACCCTTGCCAATGAACTGGGGCTTAGCCAGCAGGCTATATCGGCACTAGAGCAAAAGGAGGCAATTGACGAAAAGGTTTTAGAAGATGTTTCTAAAATATTAAAAGTTCCTGTTGATGCAATCAAAGGGTTTAATGACGAGGCTGGAATTAATTACATCAATACTTTCAGTGATAATAGCAAAGGAGAGTTCAATTATAACTGTACTTTTAATCCGCTTGAAAAATATATTGAGGCGATGGAAGAGATTAAAAAACTACATGGTGATTTGCTGAAGGCAAAGGATGAACAGATTGAATTGTTGAAAAAAATGGTTGAGAAGAAATAAAATTTGACAAATTGATAGGCTTTTTTAAGAAATTATTTAAATGGGTACATATATTATAAGAACTTTTAGAACATTTAAACTAAATTTTAAACTTGTAGTAAATAACTATGGCAGTTAGAAGTTATAGAATACAAGCAATTCACGATAGAGTTATTACGGTTGCAGCGGACAATTTGGTTCGAGGCAGGCAGTTTAATGTATATAGAAATCCCGGGCAACAGCTTAATACCAGAATTGGAGTTTTATATCCTGATATTATCTTAACTCCAACCAATTCAAACAATGTTCAATTTATAATTGAGGTAGAAACAAGTGATACTGTGAATGCAAGTGAAGCTCTATCACAATGGAAAAGTTACTCTAATCTAGGAGGAATTTTTTATCTACTCGTGCCACAAGCCTCAAGAATACTAGCAGAAAATATTTGTAGACAACACGGTATCAGAGCAAGGTTTGGGACTTATTCAATTGATTCTCTAAATCAATTAACCATAAATTACGAATAAGTATGCCAGCATGGTTAGGTTATATAATAACATTTATTAGTGGTGGATTTGCAGGCGCTATTCTCAATCGAATTTTTCATTTACGAGATAAGGCAATTAAAAAACTCACTCTTAAAATAATTAAGGAAGAAGTTAAGTCAATCATTCCCGTTATAGTTAATGAAAAGAACTACCAGAATTTAATTTCAAAAAAATTTGTTTTACATAACACGACAAATCAAGACTACCCTGAACTAGATATTGTATTTGAATTTGATAAAGGATCAGAAATCGTTTTTAAAGAAATATCTTCCCAAAAACATGGCACTAATAAATTTGCTTACACAGAAAGAAAGCCAAGTGAGTTGGTTTATCATATCAAGAATTTTAATCGTAAGCAAGAACTTGCATTTTCATTTGAAGTAGGAAATATTACAGAAAATTTCTTTTGCTCAATTATAGATAATTGTGGCGTTGATATAATCGTAGTTAATTCTCAATCTTATAATCAGCCGAGTATTTCACCTAGCAAAATAGTTCATAAGATAGATCTTGAGTAAGTCGTAACTAAATTATAATGCTCTGCAACAACTACATTTCAAAGTAAAGAATTTGATGTAAATAATTTATAAAAGCCGATTAGAACGTAAAAAGCTATTGCATTTAAACTAACTTTGGTATATATTATACCAATAAAATTTAATAATGAGCCAGTTCGAGTACATAAAAGACATAGCAAAATTCGGGTTAGAAAATGACCAGGAAAAGCTATTGTCAGTACTTAACGAGTTAATTGAACATTCTAAAAAAACAAAAAAAATAAATTTTGCTTTACAGCTTCAATCCATTCTTAAAGAAGCTGTACATTATCAAAAAAGTAACACATTAACAAAAGTTGGGTCAGACACTTATTATAATCGTATTGAAGACAAGGAAGTAAATGAACTGATTTTAGAAAAACTTACTTCTGATTATACTTTTGCAAACTTGGTAGTGAATGAAAATGTAAAGCAAGATTTAGACCTTTTCATTAAAGAGCACGAAGCACACGAACTGCTTAAAAAATTCGATTTACCTATCGCTAATAAAGTATTGCTGCATGGCCCATCTGGCTGTGGTAAAACGCTGGCATCTTATGTAATAGCAGGTGAATTGCATAAGATGATGGTGGTAGTTAACCTTGGTGCTGTGGTTTCTTCTAAACTGGGTGAAACAAGTAAAAATCTTGCAAAAATTTTTAGAAAAGCTGCTTTTGAAGATTGCATTATTTTCATTGATGAATTCGATTCACTAGGAAAAGTCCGGGATTACGGGCAAGACCATGGAGAAATGAAAAGGGTTGTAAATACTATTCTACAACTGTTTGACTACTTGCCACAAAGCAGTATTGTAATAGCAGCCACCAATCAAAAAGATATGTTGGATGATGCTCTACTAAGAAGATTTGACCTGAGTGTTGAATTTGATTTACCCAACGAAAAGCAAATAAAAGAGTTGGTTAATTTAACACTTAAAAATGGCCAGTTTAAATTTGATAAGCAGCGGAATGTTTCAAATATCATAAAAGAGGCTTTGGGTTTATCTTTTTATAGTATTCAAAAAACGCTTGTTACTGCTATCAAGCGGAGTATTTTTAATCTTTCTGGTAAGGTAATCCCCATGCAGGCAATAATACAAACAAGCACCTGGAAAGAGTTAATTTTACAAGAAAAAAAATCGCTGCATAAGTCATAACTCCTAAGCTTCTGCTTCAGCAGTACCTTCGCCTTCAAGGCTAATCACTGTAATATTTTCAATTGAATTACAAAGAATCATTTCCTGATAAAGTTTGCCAGTAAGTTTGTCTTCTTGCAATTTTTCTTCCACCGTAATAACCAAAGAAAAAGGGTGTGGTTTTATATACGGCTTTTCGGTACCAGGCAAAAGTTGCGGATTTACTCTGCAATTTACAGCCAGTTTAAAAGTGCCTTTTTCATTTACTAAATCCTGAACATTTACTACAAAATTTATTTTTTGTGTATTCGTGTAAGGAACAGGTTTGCTTTTATGCCTTCCGCTTTGTGACCAGCGGAGATTTCCTTTAAGTAATGATTTTACTTCTTCTTCGGTTGTTTGAATCTCATCACCCGTTTGGTTTTTAAAGAAACAGAAAGCCATGTGCACAGGACAATAAGCAAGTTGATGATTTATAACAGGAAGAAAGCTAAAGCATAATGTAGCAGTAACTCTAAGAATCCCATTCTTCTTACCCAAATCATCTTCTAAAAGATACTTTGGAAAATTTATCGGAAATATTTTTAACTGCTCCGGCTCAATTTCTTCCTCTAACAAAAAAGTAATTTCATTGTCATTTGAAAATGTACTTTTCAACTCATCAGCCAATCCATGACCGGCTGTTTTATTTAATAGAGATGCGAATGGAATTTGAAAACGAATTAAATTTAATGATGCGCCATTTATTATAAGGGCCTTTATTGATTGCGCCTTTATATCCGGATAAATTTTTTGTATTTGTGCAGCGATATTAGCAACTAATGGAGCCGAAAAACTTGTACCAACATTGTTATAGAAACTTTCAGTCGGATTAGCAGATAAAACTTCCATTGATGCCCTGGTTCCTGCACCTATAAAACTATTACTCCTGCTGTATTCATAATCGCCACCGCATTCAATAATATCGGGCTTAAAGTAAAATTTATTGAATTTATTTTTAGAAAATAAAGCCAATAAATCAATATGGCTTTTACGTGAGTAAAGTGTTGGAAATTCTTTTGATGTAGATATGCCTTCAAAATTTCCTGTACGCAACGAATGTGCCGCAGCACCAACAGTAATATTATTCATAGATTCTGCAGGTGTACAAAGATTAGTTGCTTCCGTTAAAAAGTAATTCAAATCATACGTTGTATTCCTAACTGCTGCATCATCATTGTTAGCGGTACAAATTGAAATTATACAATCATTTTCATGTGCAAATTTATCAAGCTCAAAAGCATACGATGAATAATCTTCATTTTTTCGTTTATGGTTTTCGTAGCATATAGTGAGTACAAAAATCTTTATTGAAGGGTAATTTTGTTTTGCTTTATTCAATAAATCTAAAACTGATTTTTGGGACAGAAAGCTTGAATTTCCATCCAGTACTTTAATTGATAAAAGTTTTGCATCTGCAACAATTAGCCCTCGGTACCCCCCTGTGGAATAAACTTTTTTTCCTAAAGCTGCTAATGCAGCAACGGCTGTACCATGATTTACTGAATCATCAAATGGACTGGTAGCGGTAAGGTTATATCCAGTATCATTTACTATCAAAGGTGCTAATGGTGTTTGATTGCTAATACCTGTATCCAGGATACCGATGATTGGCAACTCTTCACCTGCATTACTAATTCCAAAACCATAAGTACGCTGTGGTAAATTCAGTTCCGAAGGGCTAATTACTGTGGCCAATGAAGATGTTACATTTAGTACAATATCAAAATTTTGAACTATCTCTACAATCTGGGCATCTGTTGCATTTACTACTTCTATATTTTTTGATTCTTCAACAAAAGTGAAAAGTATAGCATTATCATTCAGATACTTTTGTAATGCTGTAAGTATGCCTTGAAATATTGCTTTACCTAACGGCAAATCATCCACTAAACGAAAGTTCATCAAATCACCAGCTTGTCTGAATTGTATTACATCTGCAGTTGTCAGTAATTTAAACTCTTTGATATAAATAATTTTAGGTGAATACTTTGCATCTGCATCTTCACCCAATTCTTTTTTTATAAAATTGTCTATATTGTCGATGAAGACCTGAAATTTATCTTTATTAGCAATTGAAAAAAGCACCTCATTATTAAACTTAGAAAAATGAATACCCAATAAGCCAAATTCATTGAACCATTGGCTATAAAATTCTGAAATGACGAACTGTGACTGAAATAGAATTTGAATATATTCTATATGGACAGGTACTTGAATTTGAGGATTTCTTTGAGCAACACGAATTTGATAGTCATTATTAAAACGAGTTAGGTAACCACGGAATGCCTGTGCCATCGGATAATAATTTTTTAACTCGTCATCCTTAGGCTCATCTTCTTCTCCAAACCCGTAATTAAATTTCAGTTTAATTGGTTGCTCTTTCTGTTCTTTTGTATTAAGCTTTACATGAGGTTTGATTGCCATTGCTGTTAGTATTGCCGGTAAAAAATAATTAATTAACAAATTTACTCATTTTAATTAAGCATTAAGTATCGCTGGCTAACTGGCTCTAATTTGCCTCTGCTTTGATGCGTGGCATACGAAAGCTTATTAGTCCCAGTTTTGGTTCTTAATATTTAACTTTATCAAAAAACAAGGCAGCACTTTCGGCGGGAAGGATTCTAATTCCCCAACATCGACAATACTTTAGCGTTAGCGGTCACACAAAGGACGACACCCCAATAAGAAGAAACCAGTATAAAAATGTCGCTTAAACGAGAACTGATATACATAGACGACCAGGACGTTACCGATAAAATTGAAAAATATTCTTATAAAGGCGACCGATGTGTTGTTGTTTTTAAAAACAGCAACAAGGAATTTTCTTATAGCAGGAACAGGGCAAAAATTGTACGGACGGCGGTAAGTGGCGACAAAGCATTTAATGTTTTCAATTACTTAAAAGAGATTGCAGACACTGTTGGGCTTAAAACCGAGGAAGGTAATAATATACTTGCAGGAAGTTATGAAAGCATTTCTGAAATCCCCGAAGACTGCATTCTTGCAAGTCTTTTAAAAGGCTCATTACCGGCAGGGAAAAGCAAGCCGGCAAGTGCTGATTTTTTTCCATTCGGATTTAACCTGAGCCAGCAAAATGCGGTTAATAAGGCATTTACTAACAACTTAAGTGTAATTGAAGGGCCACCAGGCACAGGTAAAACGCAAACCATCCTGAATATTATCGCTAACACTGTTTTAAATGGTGAAAGTGTTGCTGTTGTTTCAAGTAATAATTCTGCAACAAAAAATGTGTATGAAAAACTTGAAAAGAACGGCGTTGAATTTATAGCCGCCCTTCTTGGAAACTCCCAGAACAAACAGGCGTTCATCGGCTCACAAAAAGAAATCCCCGATCTATCGGCATTCCATTTAACTGATACAGAAAAAGACAGTTTGAAAAACAAAACAGTAAAGCTTGTTAGTGAACTATCGGAGAATCTTGACAAGAAAAACAGATCAGCCTTACTTAAATTACAACTTGACAACCTTGAAACGGAATATGAACATTTTAAAGAAACCTATAAAAACAAACCAGTAAAGAATACAGTACTAAAAAGAAACATCACAGCTGCAAAAATCCTGGAATTGTGGATCTCTCTTGAAGCACTCTCAAAAGCAGGAAAAAGACCGGGCCTGGTAAGAAGGCTTATTTACCGGCTGAAATACGGGCTTACCGACAGATCATTCTTCACCCATTCTCCCGGCGACATGATCTTCATCTGCCAGGCAAAATATTATGCTACCAAAATCGGAGAACTGAAAGGCAGCGTTGACCTGTTGCAACAGGCCTTAGACAATTTTGCATTTGACGACAAAATGAAAGACTACACAGCCATGTCGATGCAATTGCTTAAAGCAGCATTGTGTGAAAGGTATCATCAACAAAAGCGGGAACCTTATACCATTGCAGAACTCCGGTATAAATCAAACGAGTTCATCAAAGACTATCCTGTTATCATGAGTACCACCTACTCGTTAAGACAGAGCCTTAGTGACAAATTTCTTTATGACTATGTTATTATTGATGAGGCTTCGCAGGTTGACCTGGCAACGGGTGCGCTTGCTTTGTCTTGTGCAAAACGTGCGGTAATTGTTGGCGATATTAAGCAGTTGCCAAATGTAGTAAATGATGATATGCAAATAAAGACGGACATGGTTTTTAATGCCTACAACCTCAAACAACCCTATCGCTATTCAAATCATAGCCTGTTATCATCGGTTATTGAATTATTTCCGGATATTCCCAAAACACTTTTAAGAGAACATTATCGCTGCCACCCGAAGATCATAGGATTCTGTAATCAGAAATTTTATGATAACCAGCTTATAGTTCACACAGGCTATACAAATAACCGCCAACCGCTTATTGTTTATAAAACGGTACAGGGAAATCACGCAAGAGAGCGGATGAATCAGCGGCAAATTGACATGATAAAACAGGAGATCATCCCGAACGAAAAACTTGAAGATGTGGACCTGGGTATTGTTACACCATACCGTAACCAGACTAAAGCATTACAAAGTACATTCCAGGGAACGTCTGTAAAAGCAGACACGGTTGATAAATTTCAAGGCAGGGAAAACGAAGTCATCATACTGTCAACGGTTGACAATGAAATTTCTGACTTCACAGACAACCCCAACCGGTTAAATGTAGCAGTTTCAAGAGCAGTTGAGCAATTGATATTGGTTGTAAACGGGAACGAACATGAGCAGGATAACAATATTGCAGACCTGGTAAAATACATTGAGTACAACAACTTTTCTGTTATCCAAAGTGAGTTACATTCAATCTTCGATTTGCTATATAAAGGTTATGAGGAAGAACGGGCAAAGATCATCAGAAAATCCGGCAAGGTGTCGGCTTTTGACAGTGAAAATCTGATGTCAGGGCTAATCAAACAGGTTTTAGAAGACGAAAGGTTTTTGAAATATGGAGTTCTTATGCATTTCCCTGTCAGGCAACTTATAAAAGACTTTTCCAGGTTGGATGAACAGGAAACCAAATATGCATCACACCCATTGACACATATAGACTTTTTGATCTACAATAAACTTGGAAAAGTTCCGGTTCTTGCGATAGAAGTGGACGGTTTTGAATTTCACAAACAGGGAACCCAGCAGGCGGAGAGAGATAAAATGAAGGACAAAATTTTAGAAAAATATAATTTCCCTTTGTTGCGGTTCAGGACAAATGAGAGCAAGGAAAAAGAAAGGTTGATAGAAAAATTAAATGAACTCTCCGGAGTGAATATGTCAATTGGCAAATGAATGATTGTGTATGCTTGACCATTAGGTTTCCTCTCACTGGTCCATAGCTTATTATTGCAATAATAGTTCTACCGGTTTGATCGCTGGGCACTTAGGCCCCAGATCCAGCTAAACGCATCTAAATTATAATTCCTATTTTTAGGTAGATGAAATTTTACCTGGGTGTAACAGATAATAATTGGTTTAATTACCTCGCTACTATAAATCCGGAAGACGTAAACTTCTGGCAGCCTGGGGGCAATTCGACATTTAAAGTGCTTACTCCCGGCTCTCCTTTTTTGTTTAAACTGAAAAGCCCGATAAATGCAATCGGAGGGATTGGTTTCTTTTCAAGTCATACCTTTTTACCCGTTTCAATAGCCTGGGATACTTTCGGAAAAAATAATGGCTGTAATTCTTTCCAGGAATTGCAAAGAATGATTTTGCAGTACCGGCAAAATAGGGTTGATATAAATCCTACCATCGGGTGTATTGTTTTAACTAATCCTATTTTCTTTGAGAAGGAAGATTGGATAACCTTGCCGGAAGATTGGAGTAAAAGTATTGTACAGGGTAAATCTTATTCAACGGAAACTGAGATTGGCAACAATCTGTGGATGCAGGTTGAAAATTTACTGCAGAAATATTTATACCCTGTAGCTGATGAGTTCAAGAGCCAGTTGATATTAGAAGATCCGGAAGCCAGGTATGGAAATGCTGTTCTAACAAAAGTAAGGCTGGGCCAAGGTGCATTCCGAGTGCTAGTGACTGATGCTTATAACAGAAAATGTGCCATTTCCGGGGAGAAAACATTACCGGTGTTGGAAGCTGCACATATAAAACCCTATGCAGAATCAGGGCCACATTTTATTTCAAATGCATTGCTACTACGTTCGGATCTACATAAGCTATTCGACACCGGATATTTAACCATTACTGAAGAACTCAAAGTAGAAGTTAGTAAAAGAATAAAAGAAGAGTATCAAAATGGGAAGGAATATTACAGGTTTCATGGGAACCAGCTTTTCACGCTTCCCAATAGATCAAAAGACAATCCTGAAAGCCGGTTTATTCAATGGCATAATGAAAATGTTTTCAAAGGATGAATTTTCCGCATTACTATGATTACTGGAACCCGACTCTTGCATACTACTCATTGAGAAAAAAATGTCTTTCATGAAAAATTTATCTTATTATAAAAATTCGTAAATTTCAATTGCGCTTCAAACAATTTGAATTGTAGAAAATTAAAGTCTTGATTTTCCAGGTGATTCATTTTGGATAGATAGCGAGTAATAACATCATTAAAAATGTTGCCTGCTAATTTAAACGAACGCCGCTATGACAGAATCTGCTCAACTTGATGAACTAATTGAAAAGCTTGAAGAGATGGTTCGTATAGCTGCGAGACCAATTATTGGTGATACTTCCAAAGCACAATGGGACGACATCTTTGAGTTGATGCCAGTAATACAAGACAACTTTAAGTCAGTCCGTTATCCTCAAAAATTTGACCGAGAACAAGCATGGGTAAAATTCAATGATATAAGAAACAAAGCATTTCAATCAAAAAAGGAACAATTCGAAGAGAAATCAAAATTTCACTATAAAGAATTATGGGAACAACTTAATAATGCAGATTATAATTGGAGGCTTGATAGTATTGCAAAGGATGTTTTATGGGGCGAATTTAAAGTTACTATTGAAACGATGAAAGATAGAGGCGCAATGTTAAAGGAAGCAGGAAATTATTTTAAAGAAAATAAATTCGAAATGACGAAGCAGCATAAAAATGAAATCCATGAAAAATATACAGAAGTTAAAGAAGCACACGATGTTTTTTGGGGTAGAGTCAGAGAGTATCGGGAAGAAAAAAAACAAGCGTGGGAAGAGAGGCAGGCAAAAAGTCATGAAATAAAAGAGCGACTGATTACAAACAGAGAAAAACTTCAAACTACTCTTAGTAATACGGAAGATTACAAATCAAAAGTAGAAGATCAAATCAGAACCCTGGAAGAAAAAATCGACAATGCCTACAGCGATAGTTACAGAGAAAAGCATGAAGAATTTCTTTCTGAAAGACAAGACAAATTAAGAGAAGTAGAAGAACAAATTGATAAAATAAAAGGTTGGATCAAAGAAATCGACGACAAGTTGGATAATTGGACATGAACAAGCTTTGAAGGACTAAAACACCAAGCAATATTGAGGTTGCTACAAGCCCTGGTTGCCCATAGGAGTAATGCTCATCTTATCCCTTTATACAAAGAACCCGCTCGGACTAAAATATTTGTGCCAGCCACTTCTAAAACAATCATGAATACCTTTTACATAAAAACTTCCTCGAGAGGTACAGCAGCTGAAATTGAGTCTGTTGTAAACATGTTGCCTCGATACACGAAAGACTTAAATGAAATCAATCATGTATTGATTTTTGTTCGCAGGTTAAAGGAAATCACCTTCAGCGAAAATAACGACAGCATTACCCATGGATTGCTTGAAATTGAAAAGCAAGGTATTTTGAATCACTTCCTTATAATATGTTTACTAGACTTCCTGGTTGTTTATAAAAATTCCTTGTCGGCTATTCATTTATGGGACGAATTACACAGTTTACGACAAGGATACCTTTTAATACATGAGGCGTTAAAAACCTATAACGGTCATAACAAGTCTCTTAAAGAATTAGCTTCCAAAACATCCCCAGAAGCTGAATCATTATTTTATTCCTTATCTGGTGAAATAAAAAGATTTAAAGAAGACTTTAAATATCATAGTTTAATTGCTGACTTGCGAAATAATACTATTGCCCACATCGAAAAAGACACTGTTAATTTTTTTGATAAGATGAGTAAATTTGATACCGATGTGGCTTTTGCCGCATTAAAAGCATTCCCTTTGATTTTAGGAAGGATGTTAAAGTTATCAGATCTAATTTTCAAGGCTTACACAAAAACTATTATTAAACAGATTTCATTTGATGACCTTATTCGTGGTGAGAATTCGGTTCAAGTTGAAAAGCTTTTAGATTTGATAGAACCTGATTGGCGTAAACAGTAGCCCCCCTCCACTGATGCCGAGTGTTGCCGCGGGCCTGCATTGAAGATGACTGCCTGGCTTCGGAGTTTGATAATTTCTTTTATGACAGCACCCGGATACATCATGCGGGGAGCGGTATCATTCCTTTTTACCAATCTTTCGCTGATCTTACAGAAGCCAGGAAGATCACGGATCATGTGCCGGTGTACCTGCGGTTTTGGGTTAAGGAGTGAGATCTCGTCCCGGCAGAGTTTTGTACCTGCAATGAAGATCATGGCATGCAGCCATCAGTCATCAGTCATCAATAAATAATTTCCACCAGAAATCAATTGAAATAAGGTTGCCGTTCAACCGGCTATTCCTGGCCTGTGTGTACCATTCACCGGAAACACTGATCCTGTAGTTAGGGGCGTTGTATGATAAGGCCAGGTATTTGATGCCCATCAGGTCGCGGGTACCCAGCCCCTTCCAGTAAAATAAAGATGTGCCCACTGAAATTTTATTCCGCGTTGCAAAACCCAGGTAAACCGGAAAATACACGGGGTTCCGCTTTGAGTGCTCGTGTGTGAAAGCTCCGGTAACCGGATCAGTTAAAACGGTATCAAAAACATGGGCCTTACTAAAAATAAATCCTGATTCAACCACCAGGTTAATATAGTACTGCCTGAAGGGCCTGGGATCGTGAATATGGATCGGGTAGTCGTACCGGAACAAAGCCTGCAAGCCAACAGAACTTTTGTCGGTGGTATAAAAAGACTTAGGGCCATACATAATACTGCCCCTGATCAGTTTGATACCAAAACCAATTTCGGGTTGGGGCCGCTCCTCGTAATACTGTGCATGCAGGCAAGGGCCAATGCTAAGCCATATCATTAAAAACAGGAGCCTGGGATAAACAGCGCGGGCAGGCGCAAAAGCAGGTCTTTGTTGCATCAGTTAAGCTGGCAGTTTTGTAAATAAACCAGTAAGGAGTAGAATTAGTGCAGGCGCTGATGCTTTTGTTCCGTTAAGATAGGTAATTATTTCCGGAAAGGGGCATTGTGTAATTTGTTTGGTACCTATTTCGTCCCGGCGGGGTTTTCACTACTTGTTTTGTAAATAATGATGCCCTTTTACACAACATGGAATGCTGCGCATGCATAAATCTCACCTGGTTAATGCTCACTATGTTTCAAAGTTTGACCGTGAGGAAACTTTGCTGATGACCGATGGAAGGCAACTTATTATTTCCAAGGGAAGGAAAGAATGCTGATGAGTAAGCTGAAGCAGCACCAGGATCAATAATCCGTTAGCATCATGATACAATTTATCAGTCAGCCATTTACAATTGGTATTTTGTGTTATATTACATCCCGTATTTACTAAACAGAAACATTTTCGTGTATTCGTAATGACAGCATTACATGACAAACCAACGCATTCAACACCCGAAGAAGCAGTTCCGCTGCTGCAATTGTTCAATTATTTACACCCCATCAGCAAGGCAACAGAAAAGTATATTACAGAAAATACTTTTCCTGAAAAATTAAGCAAGGGCCAAAGCCTGCATGATGCAGGAACCATATGCGATGCCATTTATTTTATAAAAAAAGGAGCTGTACGTGGCTATATCATGGATGGCGGCAAAGACAAAACCACCTGGATATCGGTTGAGAATGAAGTGGTATCTTCTATTTACAGTTTTGTAAAGCAGGTGCCCAGTATAGAAAATATGCAGGCTATAGAAGACTGCGAATTTTTAAGAATGGACCAGGTTGACCTGGAAAAGCTGTACGAAATATCGCCCGATTTTAACATTGCCGCCCGGCGTGTTTATGAAAGATATTATGCCGATGCAGAAGTAAGGGCACTAACGGTGCGCCTCAGCAATGCCGAAAAAAAATACGAATTCTTTTTGCAAACATACGACCACCTGGCAAACCGGGTACAACTTACTTACATCGCTTCTTTTTTAGGCATGACCCTGGAAACACTGAGCCGGGTGAGGGCAAAATTTAAAGCGGCTAAAAAGTAGCATTTGACAAATGTCAAATAATTGCACAGCACGGCCATTTTCTTAAAAAAGCCAATACCTTAGTGCTGTGTTCGGTGTTTATAATCTTTAACCTCTAACCAGTCTTACCAAAATAAGTGAGCCCTGTTTTGTAGCAGGCCTTAGTACTTAACCAAGAGGCGTAGCAGCTAAGTATGACTTTTTAGAACCTTGCATACTGCTTTAACCAGATCGCTTAACTAACCAGGAAATATTAAACCAGCAAGGTGAGCATCAATAACCTGCTCCTGAAATAAACTGCTTTTATGAATTGTATTACTATCCGGTCTGTAAAATTTATCACCTCCCTTTTTCTGCTGCTGTGCTGCTGTAAACAAGTAAAGTCGCAAGCAGCCACCGGGTTAAATTTTGATGGCATCAATGACTATGTGAGTGTACCAGACCCACTGTTGGGCACATCTGATCTTACTTTGGAAGCCTATGTAAAATCCACTAGTTTTTTAACCCCCATTATATCTACCCGTACTTCCGAATCCACCAATGCCGGTAAATGGTTTACCGTTTCCACCACTGCAGATGGAAGGCTTACCTGGGAACTGGCAGATAATAATTCAAGCTATACCGTTTTTACAGGCACTACTTTAATGGCACTTAATGCCTGGTACCATATTGCCATTGTGCGCCAGGGCACCGCCATTCGTTTTTACATTAACGGTAGTGCAGATGGCAATTTTACCGACCCCGTGATACGTGACCTTACAACCGGCAACAATGCCTTCAGGCTGGGTGCAATGGTAGAACGTAATGCCTGGTACAAGGGTGATATGGATGAGATACGCACCTGGAAAAGAGCTTTATGCCAGGCCGAACTGCAGAACAACAACAGCTGCGAACTAGCACTTCCTCAAAGCGACCTGTATGAATATTATAAACTGAACCAGGGTACGGTTAATGCAAATAATACTGCTATAACCACGGCTACAGATAATAGTGGTAACGGCCGCAACGCTACCCTGGTTAATTTTGGTTTAACCGGCGCCACATCTAACTGGAGCACTGGTATAGCAAGTGGTACCTGCGCTACTTTTGTAACGGCTACGCCGGCATCGCAAACAAGTTGTTCCGGTTCTGCCATCACTAACATTATACTCAGCAATGCTACCAGCTGGACAAGGGACAATACGGCAACCGTAACCGGTATTGCCGCCAGCGGCACCGGCAATATCAGTGGTACGCTTACCAACACGACTAGTTCACCTGTAACAGTAACGTTTACTATAACAGCTACCTGCTCTGGTTTGCCCATAACGGCAACTGTAACGGTTAACCCGTTACCAACAGTGAATGCTGTAAGCAACCAGGTGGTTTGCAACAATGGCAGCACAACCGCTGTAAACTTCAGCAGCAATCTGCCGGGCGGCATTATTTGTGCCACCGCCAATGAAGGTTCAAATGCGGTATTAACAGCACCGGCAGGTACCGTAATAACAGCTATTACATTTGCCAGCTTTGGAACCCCCAATGGCAGCTGCGGAAACTTCAGCATCGGCACCTGCCATGCAGCCAATAGTATATCCGTGGTTTCTGGGCTGGCTGTTGGCCAGAATACAGTGAGCATACCGGTAAGCAATGCAACATTTGGAGGAGACCCCTGCAACGGTACTGCAAAAAGGTTGTACATACAGGCTACTTATTCGCCAGTATATACCTGGGTTAATAATACCCCATCTATTGGCCTGGCAGCAAATGGCACAGGTAACATACCAGCCTTTAACGCTGCTAATACGGGCACAGCACCGGTTACAGCCACTATAACAGTAACACAAAGTTTTACCAATGCAGGTACAACCTGCACCGGTGCAGCAACTACCTTTACAATAACTGTAAACCCAACAGCAGCTGTAAACCAACCTGTAAACCAGGTGGTTTGCAACAATGGCAGCACAACCGCTGTAAACTTCAGCAGTAATTTGCCGGGGGGCATTATTTGCGCCACCGCCAATGAAGGTTCTAATGCAGTATTAACAGCACCTGCAGGCACCGTAATAACAGCCATTACATTTGCCAGTTATGGCACCCCAAATGGCAGCTGCGGAAACTTTACCACCGGCGCCTGTAATGCAACCAATAGTGTATTTGTGGTTTCGGCTTTGGCCCTTGGCCAGAATACGGTAACCATACCGGCAAGTAATACAACATTTAGCGGAGACCCCTGCAACGGTACAGCAAAAAGGCTGTACATACAGGCTACTTATTCGCCGGTATTCAACTGGACGAATGATAATACATCCATCGGCCTGGCTGCCAGTGGCACAGGTAACATCGCATCATTTAATGCTGTTAATACAGGCACGGCACCGGTTACAGCCACCATAACAGTAACACAAACTTTCACCAATGCAGGTGTAACCTGTAACGGTACTGCCAAAACATTTACCATAACGGTCAATCCAACGGCAACAGTAAATGCGATAGCTAACCAAACTGTATGCAGCAATACTACCTTAACCGGAATCAGTTTCAGTAGCCCCACTACCGGAGGAAGCATTGTTTACAGTTGGGCGAATAGCAATACGTCCATTGGCCTTGCCGCCAGTGGTACAGGAAACATCGCATCATTTAATGCTGTTAATACAGGCACTACACCGATTACAGCTACTATAACTGTTACACCAACTTATACAAATGGCGGCAGCACCTGTAACGGTACTGCCAGAACATTTACCATAACCGTTAACCGTAATCCAACTGTGAATCCGATTGGCCAAAGAATATGTAATGGCGATTCGGTACATGTTATTTTTAATGGTGTCGTTGCGGGTACGGTGTATAACTGGACAAATAACAATACGGCTATTGGCCTGGCGGCCAGTGGTACAGGAAACATCCCGGCATTTGTGAGCACCAATGCAACCAATATGCCTTTACATGCCAGGATTATAACAATACCATCTTATACTAATGCTGGTGCCACCTGCATTGGCAAGGCTGATACATCTTATATTTCAGTTAAACCAGCAGCTGTTGTGGATATGGCTAACCAGGGTGCTTGCAATAATAATATAACAGCAGTTAATTTTACCGGCATTACTGTACCCGGCACTACTTATACCTGGACAAATAGTAATACTTCTATTGGCCTGGCAGCAAGTGGAACCGGCAACCTGAATTTTACAGCAACCAATACAACCAATGCACCAGTTACAGCCACCATTACAGTATCGCCACATGCTACTGTTCCTTACGGCAGAGATACGTTGGTTTATATTCCTAATGCAGGTTCAAACAACGTATCTGTAATTAATATGGCTACTAATGCTGTTTTTGATTCAATACCTGTTGGAACATTGCCGAGGGGTATAACAGTAACTAATAACGGGGGTTTTTATGTGTCAAATTCAGGCTCAAACAGTGTATCTACATCCGGTGGAATTCAGATCCCTGTTGGTTCAAGTCCCATTGGCCTTTGCGCCCACCCTACTGCCAACCGGGTATATGTAGCCAATAGCAGTTCCAATACGGTATCGGTTATCAATTCGGGAGTTGTTGTTGCTACGATTCCTGTGGGCCAATATCCGCTTGGAGTATGTGTAAGCCCCGATGGTAACCGGGTATATGTAACTAATTACGGTACTAATACTACTTCTGACAAAACTGTATCTGTTATCAATGCCAATACCAATACGGTAGTTGCTACCATCACAGTTGGTAATAAACCTACCGGTGTATGCATAAGCCCCGATGGCAGCCGCTTATATGTGGCCAGTTGGCTTGACGAAACCATATCCATTATTAATACAGCTGATAATACTGTAATTGGTACAGTAGACCTGGACGGAACACAAAATTACAGACAAGACCCTTACGGTATTTGTGTTAGCCCGGACGGCAGCTGGTTATATGTGGCGGATAATTACAGAAATGAGGTTATTACGATGAATACAGCTGATAATGCACTTGGTTATTTAAGCCTTGATCCTGGAAATACTACAGTCTCAACAGCCTATGGCATATCAGTAACTCCCGGGGGCAGCCGCTTGTATGTTTCATCTGTAGATGGAAATAAAGTATATGCTGTTAATACAGCTACCAATACAGTAGTTGCTACGGTTGGGGTAGGTAGCGCACCCTTTGCTTTTGGTAATTTTATCGGCGTTGACACAACAGCAGCCTGCCAGCCTTTATCTAAAACCTTTACCATAACTGTTAACCCTACTGCAACAGTAAATACAATAGCTAACCAAACCGTATAGATCGGAAG
>Ga0209023_10003201_pt1 | contig 19732 bp, 16 predicted proteins | sample LakOneMetagenome_FD_187468 | JGI IMG/M metagenome (GOLD analysis project Ga0209023, IMG submission 187468) | Freshwater and sediment microbial communities from Lake Erie, Canada (SPAdes) (version 2) | ecosystem: Environmental > Aquatic > Freshwater > Lentic | place: Lake Erie, Canada...
AAAATAATTTTACTCTTTTAAAATATTTACCGGTATGGGAAAGACGGCGTCATTTGAAAAATTATTACTTGCATTCGGAGTATTCATCGGGGCTATGATCTGCTGCAGGATATATTATTCGGGCAGCCTGCTGTTCATTTTTTTGCTGTGGAATATTTTCCTGGCCTGGGTGCCTTTCAGGATAAGCCATTACCTGGCGAAGTCAGTCAATGAAATGCTTTGGAAGCAATTGCTCCTTTTTGGAGTATGGCTTTTGTTTTTCCCCAATGCACTCTACATCATTACCGACCTGGTGCATCTTGAACTGGAAACAACGGTTCCCAAATGGTTTGATGCGATCCTGCTCTTTGCCTCATCAATACTGGGTTTAATGATGGCCTTTGTTTCCCTGTATCGGATAGAAAACTTTCTTGCCTTTAAGATTCAGAAAAAATGGCTTTCTGCGGTAATGCTGCTAATCCTCTTCATGGGTTCATTCGGGGTTTACCTGGGCAGGTTCCTGAGGTGGAACAGCTGGGATATTATAAGTCACCCGTTTGGATTGATCTCAACCATTGCCGAGCGCATTATTTTCCCATGGGAACATCTGAGAGCCTGGGGAATTACCGGCATCCTTACCCTCTTTTTTTACCTCTTGTATTTTTCTGTAAAAAAAATGCCAGGATATATTGACACTGGCGGACTGCGAAAGAATTAAAAAATCCCACAAAGCAAGAAAAGAAACCAGGTAATTACCCAAACAGGTAATTTATCTTAGTGTCCTTTGCAGCTCTGGGGGATCAAGATATTAATATCCTTAGTGGAAGAACTTGTTAAAAATCCAGTCCCAATGCTATATACAATACCGGTTTACCTTTGAAGAAACCGCTCATGGGCCAGCCTGCATCAAATTTCACAAAATAGCCGAGCAGGGTACTGCGGGCACCAAAGCCATAGCCTCCGGCAAAGGGACCTACACCCCCGGCTTTTATTTTGATGGTCACATTGTCGGTAGTGTTGGTATAATTTGAAGTGGGCCTTTTAATACCATTATAACTTCCGTTCCATGCTGTTCCAAAATCAATGAACTGGATGAGCTGGAAATTACGTACAAAAGCATTGTTGATCGGCTTATTGAACAAGGTACTGAATACCGGCAGGCGGAACTCACTGTTAAGCACAACTGCATTATTGCCATTGGCCACATTCTGAATAAAGCCTCGCATGTTCACGGTCAGGCTCTGGAATGCGTATTCCTGGTCGTATGCAGGAGGGTTATTGGTATTGAAATAGCGGTCGGCCCCGTTCTTCTTGGTATTGTTGCCCAGCATCAGCCACCCATCCACGCCACCCAGGTAATAAATCAGCTTTTGATTGCCCCAGCTGAAATCGCCTGCAGCCCTCCCGGCCCAGATGAAATTGCGGAAGATCGGGTAATAGTAACGTGCATCGAACCCGAAATTGAAAGTGTTGGGTCCGTCGGCAAACAGTACTTTATTCACCTGCCTGTTCCAGTCAAAATAGGCTTTGTAACGCAAGCCATTCCAGATATTCATCGTAGGGTTCAATGAATTGTCGTAGATGTACTCCAGTTTTGTGACAGAGTAAAGTGTTTTATAGTCAGGTTCTCTTAAAGAAATGGGTTCCAGTGATGCATATACGAACCTGTCGGACCTGATGCCTGTACTCAGCCTGATGCTCCTGTTCTTATCAAAAGGGTAGGAAATATTTGCCTGGTAAAGATTTGAATAAAGCCTTCCCAGGAAATTACCCAATTGGTCTCCTCCCTGTTGTACATTGCGGTAATAGGTGGCGCCCCAGTCGATCCTTCTTTTATAATTCTGGTAGCTCATCAGCCACTCATTGTCTTTCAAATTGGTAGATAGTTTATATCCTCCCGTGATCTTCACATCTTCCATCAGCTCTGAAGTACCGAGGCGAACCAGTCCACTCAGCGGTGTTCCTGAATTGAGCATGATGGGCCCTCCTCCCCCGGTATAAGCCTGGTAACGGTTTACCAGAACAGAATTGTTGAAACCTGCAGCCCCGGTTTCTACATAAAATTTAGGCGGCTTGTAATTGTAATGTTTTGCCGTTTTTAAAACATCTTCAACGGCTTCATTGCTTACAGCAACCGGCTTCCCGTTCACCGTGCTGTCTTTTTTCTCATTGCTGAATTCTGTCTGGAATACATTTTCCGTTTTTTTGGTGGTATCCGGTAATGTTTTTTCGGTTAACTGTTTTAGCTTTTCAGCAACCTCGTATTCAGCCATCAGCTTTTTCATGTACTCGGTAGGTTGGGCGGTTATGTTCCGGCGGCGGAGTGTGTTCTCATCTATTTTTAATTTGTACAAAACTTTTTCATCGCTTTGGCGGGTTACCTCGCTCACCTGGTTATTGTCGCCCGCCACCCTTGTTTCTCCCAATGCACTTTGGTAGTTGGTTAATGGAAAGGTATATGCAGAATCCTGTGAAACAGATACCACAGCAACTGAATCCACATCTGTTTTTTTGTTGGCCCTCAAAGCGCTGTCTACTTCCACAACCGAGGGGTTGCGTAAAATGTCATCGCCAATCAGTACCAGCGTATCGAGTCCGGTTGCTTTAGTGGTGAAAAATCCCGCATACCTGTTGGCAACGCCATTCTCATCGCTTACAAAAGTGAAATGGTTCCCATTGTATTGCATGGGAAAACGGGCGTTGCCGTATTTCAGGTTCGACAATTGCGTGAGCTGGTTGAGCTCGGGCTTGTCGCCGAAATTGGTAATGAGGTAAACATTGTAATGGTTGTTGCTGGGCAGTGAAGTGTCTCCGCCTTTTACATCCGGCCCCGGCCTGTTGCTTGCAAAGATGATACCGTTCTTGTTCGGGAATGCCACAAAAGATGCATCAAGGTCATCATACACGTCATTGGTGATCTGCTTCAGTTTTTCATTCTGTATCTCGAAAGAATAGATGTCGGTATGCCCGTTCTTTACAGCCGTAAGTAAAAGCGTATTGCTGTTGAGCATGTATTTCATGTCCTGTACCTGGTCGAGTTTATCGGTAAGGTCAATTTTATATTGTTTTATGCGGGTAACAATATCGTAAACGAACAATTTTAATTTCCCTTCTTCGGAGTAGATCACAGATATCCTTGTGCCCTTGGGATCCCAGGCCATGATGGGGTAATTTGGGTTGATCTCATTTTTGTAACTGCGAACCCCGAATTTCAGCAGGGTTTTATTTACATCCCCGTCATTGTAGATCACACGCACCTGCCCTTTTCTGTATTGCGTTACCACGTAAGAATTGTTGCGCTTGTTGGGATTCACGTTGAACCGGAAATAATCCACACGGTTGTTGATGTCGAAACCATCCACATAACTTCCTTTGGGATAAGGTTTTCTTTTGGTAACATCCTTGTAATACTTGTCTTCGTTGTAATCCATGAAGTCACTGAGTACTTCTTTGAACTTCTTTTTGCAGATCTGCATGCAGGCCTTGTTGATGTTCTTTGATACCGTAGCGAGATAAAGAAGGTAGGTTACGTTTTCTTTTTTGTATTTTTCTTCAATATAATACCAGAAAGCATGCCCGGCTATTTCAGGCCGCATGAATGCGAATTTGTAAAAATTCTTGTAGTTGCCGCTGAGTATTTCGCTTTTAAGTTCATCGTCTTTTTCTGTGCTCCAGTTGTGGGCCAGGTAAGAAGCGTAGCCATCGGTAAGCCATTTGGGAAGGTCGAGTAATGCCTGGTTTCCGGCAAATTCCCCGATATCGTCTCCGAAGAGCCGGTTTTCGGTCAGTATCTGGGCGATGCCCGCACGTACCTGGTAACCGAGTTTTTCATGATCGGCGTCAAAATAAACCACCATTTTATTGTTCACCAGTTTGGTGATGCCACTGGTGTTCTGCCAATCGAGCCCAAGCCCGATATTGCTTTGCAGCATATCCGCATATTCATTGTACACCACAATATTGGCCCGTCGCTGCAAACTGTATTCGGCCGCCGCCTCTATCTGGGGTAATTCTTTTTCTGCACTTTGGGCTATGAATTTGGCAAGTTCTTCTCCGTGTTGGTTGTAATAAATATTAAAATTTTTTGTCTGGTAGTATTTCCACTTGAACTTCTTGTATTGTACCCTGTTCTTACCAAACTCCACACTGTTCACCTGGCCTGCGGCAAAATATGACCCGGCTAAAAGGAAAAAGGAAATTAGAGTTATTCTGCTGAACTTTGCCATACTTAAATGTTGATATTGAGTATTAAAATTACTTTATTCGGATTAATCATTAAAAACAATTTAATAGGCCATAATGTTAAAAATTAAATCCTTTGTATTCAGTCCCATACAGGAAAATACGTATTTACTATACAATGAGTTCAAAGACTGCCTGATCATTGATCCCGGCTGTTATTTCCCCGAAGAAAAAGATGAGCTGAAGGCCTTTATTACACAGAGTGGCTTAAAGCCCCAAATGCTGCTCAATACCCATTGTCACCTCGACCATGTATTCGGGAATAAAGAAATGGCCGAAACATACGGGCTTACCCTGCATATACATGAAAAGGAAAAAGGTATGCTGGACCTGGCTCCAACCAGTGGACTGATGTACAATATGCCATTTGATAATTATACCGGCAAACTGGAATACATCAGGGAAGGGGATAAGATCCCGTTGGGGGAAGACAGCCTGGAAGCGATCTTTGCTCCAGGTCATTCCCCGGGCCATATTTGCTTTTATTGCGCCAAACAGGGCTTTATCATAAGCGGCGATGTACTTTTCAACAGAAGCATTGGCAGAACCGACCTCCCGGGAGGCGATCATCGGCAACTGATCGAAAATATTAAACAGAAGTTATTTGTATTGCCCGATGAAACCATCGTTTATAGCGGGCATGGACCGGTTACTACCATCGGTGAAGAAAAATTATACAATCCTTTTTTGAGTTGAGTAACCAGGTGTCAGACGCTTTGGAACTGTCAAGACAGTTTCCAGTAATTATTTTTAAGGCCTCTCCATACACAATTCTATAAGCACTCCGTTGGTGGTTTTGGGATGCAGAAAGCATACTAATTTATTATCTGCCCCGGCCTTTGGAATTTCATTGAGTAAAATGAAACCCTCCTTTTTCAGCCTTTCTATTTCGGCATGGATATCGGCCACATCAAAAGCAATATGGTGCAGACCTTCTCCCTTTTTTTCGATGAATTTTGCGATTACCCCGCCCGGATCTGTACTTTCAAGCAGTTCGATCTTGGTTTCCCCCTTTTTAAAGAAGGCGGTATTCACTTTTTCGGCTTCCACGGGCTCTGTTTTATAGCAGGCACTGTTGAGGAGTTTTTCAAACAGCGGAATGGAAACGGACAGTTCTTTTACAGCGATGCCAATGTGTTCAACTTTTAACATAAAAGGGCGTTTATCAACAGCAGGTTTACGAAATCGGTAAAATGAATGGGAGTCTGCCGTTTTCGCAGCTAAAATAGAACCTTTTGCAGTAAATTTGCGTTATTTAAAGACAGAAACTAAACAACAGGATTTATGTTGAAATTGCCGATCTACCTTGATAACAATGCCACTACACCCATGGATCCCCGTGTGCTGGAGGCCATGACCCCTTATTTTCTTGAGCATTTTGGAAATGCCGCAAGCCGCAACCATCCCTTTGGCTGGGAAGCCGAAGAAGCAGTTGATTATGCCCGCGAGCAGGTAGCCAAACTGATCGGCGCCGATCCGAAAGAAATCATTTTTACCTCGGGTGCAACAGAAGCCGATAACCTGGCCATCAAGGGCGTGTTTGAAATGTACGCAACCAAAGGCAATCATATCATTACAGCCACTACCGAGCACAAAGCGGTTCTGGATACCTGCAAGCATATTGAAAAGATCGGTGGCGAAGTAACCTACCTGCAGGTAAAGCGGGATGGCCTGATCGACCTCAATGAACTGGAAGCTGCAATAAAACCTACCACGATACTCATTGCCATCATGTATGCCAATAATGAGATCGGTACCGTAATGCCCATCAAAGAAATAAGCGCCATTGCCCGTAAGAACGGGGTGCTTCTATTCACCGATGGTACCCAGGCGGTAGGTAAGATACCCGTAGACGTTAACAAGGACGGCATCGACCTGATGGCCTTCACTGCGCATAAAATGTATGGACCCAAAGGGGTTGGCGCATTGTATGTTCGCCGCAAAAACCCAAGGGTTAAGGTTACTGCACAGATGGACGGGGGTGGTCACGAAAGGGGCATGCGCAGTGGTACGCTGAATGTACCCGGTATTGTGGGTTTTGGAAAAGCCTGTGAATTGTGCATGCAGGATATGGAAGAAGATACCAAACGCATCTCTAAGCTGAGGGATAAACTGGAAACAGAATTAATGAAACTTGAAGAAGCCTATATCAACGGCAGCACCGAACATCGCCTGCCCCATGTTACCAATATTTCTTTCAAGCATGTGGAAGGAGAAGGTTTGCTGATGGGCTTCAATAAAAATATAGCTTTGAGCAGCGGATCGGCCTGTACTTCTGCCTCTTTAGAACCAAGCTACGTGCTGAAAGCACTTGGCCTGGGAGACGACCTGGCCCATTCTTCGCTGCGGTTCGGACTGGGAAGGTTTACTACCGAAGAACAGATCGATTATACCATCAAGGCAATAAGTGAAACAGTTTTGAAGTTAAGGGAAATGAGCCCGCTTTGGGAAATGTATAAGGAAGGAATAGATCTGAACAGTATTGAGTGGGCAGCACATTGATTTTGTAATTTACCAATTTGAAGATCTGAAAATGACTTCAAATTAGTTCAGGCGGATTTCATCTTCAATTCAATTAATTTTTAAATTTTCAAATCAATAATCATGGCATATTCAGAAAAAGTAATCGACCACTACCAGAACCCCAAAAATGTGGGCACACTGGATAAGAGTGCTAAAAATGTAGGCACGGGCCTCGTAGGGGCACCTGAGTGCGGCGATGTAATGCGCCTCCAGATCGAAGTGGATGATGCTACCGGCATGATCACCGATGCCAAGTTCAAAACATTCGGCTGCGGTTCTGCGATCGCATCTTCTTCACTGGCCACAGAATGGCTCAAGGGAAAAAGTGTGGATGAAGCTCTGAAGATCGACAACATGGATATCGTGGAAGAACTGAACCTTCCGCCTGTAAAAATTCATTGCTCTGTTCTGGCAGAAGACGCCATCAAGGCCGCCATCAACGATTACCGTGTGAAGAATGGTATGGATGCGATCAAGTTTGAAGAGAGCGTGGTGCATTAACCCCCCCCTCCCCCCCTAAAGGATAACTTTAGCGTACGAAAATTTTAAGAGTTTTTATTTTAATGAATAGCACAACCTCAAATATTAAAGAAAGCTCTGCAACCGCAGAGTCCAAAGCTCTCCCTTTAGGGGGCGGTGGGGGTGACAATTCAATTTTCATAAGTGATAAGGCAAAAGCCAAGGTCATCAACCTCATGAAAGACGCAGAGGTGGCAGATGACAATTCTTATTTCCTGCGTGTAAGCGTAGTAGGTGGCGGATGCAGCGGCCTTAGTTACAAACTTGATTTCGACAACGAAGTAAAACCCATGGACCAGGTTTTTGAAGACAAGGGGATAAAGATCGTGACCGACCTTAAAAGTTTTTTATACCTGGTGAACACAGAACTTGAATTCAGCGACGGGCTCAATGGTAAAGGATTTTATTTCAACAATCCCAATGCCAGCAGGAGTTGCGGATGCGGCGAGAGTTTTGCAGTATAGTCTTACAAAAAATATTAAAAGCCCCCCGGTTTACCGGGGGGCTTTTTTATTTACAGATCAGTTCAATTATTGTTTCACTTTCAGCGGCTCCTGCACTTTGAACTGTATAGGTTCAACAGGGGCCATGGGGGGTGGCGGCGGCACCGGTTTTATTGCGGGCTGGTTCTTCACTATTTTTGGGGCAATAAATGTTACTGTTGGCGGTGGGGGCGGAGGTTTTGGCGACTCAAAATTAATTGGAGTTGGAGTTGGTGGTACAAGAGGTACTTCCACAGTAGGCACCTGCGGCGGCGGTGGTGCTACAGGCACTTCAACCATTAAAACAGGGGGTGGCGGAGGTGGTGGGGGAGCTACCACTTTAATTTCTTGTGCCAACAGCTTTAGCGATAAAAGGCCAAAACCGAGCAGCAGGGCGATCTTCTTCATAAATTAGTTTTCAGGAAGATGCACCGTTAAGGATAAATCCATAAATACATTGGAAGAAAAGCAAAAAAAAACTCCCTGTTTTGATACAGGGAGCAGCGGCATATTATTTTAGAATGATCTAATTCTCTTTCTTTGTTGCAACCGGCTTTGTCTGCTCGGGCAGCACACCTTCGGGAGGAAGCGGGGCTATACTTATCGCTTCACTGCCTTTAATAGTAGGGCCCGCTTTCTTAACAGCCTCCTTTGTTACCGTAAAGCCCGAAGTTGGCGCTTCTTCTTTTTTTGACTTCAATTCTTTCAGTTCTTCAGGAATTTTGTTAACCTGTTCTTTAGTGCTTTTTGTATTGTTATTGGTTACAGCTGAAGCAGCATTATTTTGCGCAAAAAGAGCTCCGGAAGCAAGGCATATGACTGAAAGTAATGTGATTTTTTTCATTGCTGGGTTTATTTGAAACACTAATATACAAATATTATTCATAAAAAAACCCCCGTTTGAACGGGGGCTGAGCAGTTGGTTTTGGGTAAACAACTTATTGCGAATGAATCTTTGAACGATTGTTTGTCAAATCTTAAGAAATATCAACAAATATTGTATTTCCTGGTTCAAAAATCCTTTGTAAACTGGTAACCTTAATGGGGATTGCAGTTGCTCAACAACCCCTCCGTAGCCTTAGACAAGTCACATTTTGAAAGTGCTGCTTTAAAATGCTGTATAAATTTATTTTTTTGACCCGATTCGTTAAATTCTTCAAAAGATTAATAAATATTCTAATTCATTTGGGCTCTGCGAAGCAATTATCGCTACTCAATACCCTGTTTAATAGTAAATTGCAGCAATTATACAAGTATGTGGAGCATTTGTAAAAAAGAACTGAAACAGTTTTTCAGCAACCTGACTGGCTATATTGCCATCATTCTTTTCCTGTTGATCAACGGATTGTTCTTATTTGTATTGAAAGACAGCAGTATTTTCGACTTTGGCTATGCATCCCTCGATAAATTTTTTGAGCTCGCCCCCTGGGTACTTCTCTTCCTGGTTCCGGCCATTACCATGCGTACCCTGTCGGACGAATTCCGGGCAGGAACCTTTGAGATCCTGAAAACAAAACCACTCAGCAAATGGCAGATCGTACTGGGCAAATATCTTTCGGTACTCATCGTATTGCTTTTTGTGATCATTCCCACTTTCATCTACATCTTTACCATACATGTTTTGAGCGCTTCCGGAGGCATCGACAGTGGTGGCATTGCCGGTAGTTATCTCGGCCTTTTCTTCCTGTCTGCTGTATTTGCCGCCATTGGTCTCTGTTGCAGCGGACTCACCAACAATGCTGTGGTAGCCTTTTTGATCAGTGCATTCGCATGCCTGCTGGTTTATTTTGGCTTCGATGCCATCAGTAAGCTGGCCGTTTTCCAGGGCGGAGCAGATTATTATATTGAAATGGCGGGGATAGATTTTCATTACCGCAGCATAAGCCGCGGGGTGCTCGACAGCCGCGATATGATCTATTTTATCAGTGTCATCTTCCTTTTCCTGCTCATCACCGTTAAAAACCTGCACAAAAAATAAATGAAGCTGATCTCAGAAATATGGAAGAGTAAACTGTGGTTTTTGATCACCATCCTTGCGCTGGCCGGAATCAACTGGCTGGCATCATTGTATCACACAAGGATTGATCTGACCAATGAAAAAAGGTTCACCCTTTCGAAGCCGACAAAAAAAATATTAACAAAGCTCGATGGCCCCGTACAAGTTGATATTTTTTTAAAAGGTGAATTCCCCAGCGCTTTTAAAAAACTGGCCAACAGTACCGGCGAGATCCTGCAGGAGTTCAGGGAAGTAGCCGGCAATAAACTGCAATACAATTTCATTTCACCAGATGATGTACTGGAGGGAACCAATGTAAAATGGGGCGATACGCTTTCGGCACTGGGGCTCTACCCCATCAATTTAAAATCGCAGTTAAACGCCGGGGAACAACAGCAACTGGTATACCCCATTGCCCTGGTGCATTACAAAGGGCGGGTATTGCCTGTTGATCTTTATTCGGGCAATAAAGCCATCAGTACACCCCTTGAACTCAACAGTGCCGAGGCCATGCTCGAGTTCCGTTTTATTAATGCCATCGACAAGCTTTCACAGGAGAACAAACCCATGATCGCCTACTCGGAAGGAAACGGAGAACCACCGGTAGGTAGTTACATTACTTATGATCTTGTGGAGAATTACCTGAGGACCGATTACAATCTTTTTAAATTCAACCTGAACACACAACCGTTAATACCCGATACTTTTAAACTGCTGTTGATCGTAAAGCCCACAAAACCTTTCAGCGATGAGGAGAAAATGAAGATCGACCAGTTTGTGATGCGGGGCGGAAAATTGCTGCTCTTCATGGATAAACTGAACGCAGAGATGGACAGCCTGCGCCTGAAGAATGAAGTGGTGGCCTACGACCGCGAACTTGCCATGAACGACCTCCTGTTCAAATACGGCGCCCGTGTAAACTCCGACCTGGTGATGGATCTGCAATGCGATTTTTTACCCTTTGATGTGAACGGAAACGGGCAGTTCGAATTCCTGCACTGGAATTATTTTCCCCTTCTCGAAAACAGGTCGAACCATGTGATCAATAAGAACCTGGGCCTTGTATCCGGAAAATTTGTGAACTCAATTGACACCGTGGAAGCCGAAGGCATACAGAAAACAGTATTGCTCAATTCTTCATCCAATGCAAGAACCATTGCCACACCTGCACTGATCAGCGGAAAAGAAAATATAAGTGCACCTGAAAATGATAAATTCAAAAGGGCCAATATTCCGGTAGCGCTATTGCTCGAAGGAAAATTTCAGTCGCTTTTTTCGAACCGCCTTTCACAGGCTATGCAGGACAGCCTCGAAAAATACGGCGCCGTATTCCGCTCACAATGCCTCAATGACAATAAGATCATTGTGGTATCTGATGGCGACATCCTGTTGAATGCGCTTCAGAAAAATGAACCCCTGCCCATGGGCATGAATCCTTTTACAGTTGGCTCTACCTACCAGTACCAGTTTGCCAACAAGGATTTTTTACAGAACTGCCTCGACTACCTCATCAACCCTTCCGGCCTGTCGGAAGCCAAGGCAAAAGACTATACCCTGCGCCTGCTGGACCCCAAAAAACTAAGTGCCCAAAAAACCATGTGGCAGTTCCTTAATATCGCTCTCCCTGTTTTGCTGCTGGTGCTGTTTGCCCTTATTTACCAGTGGCTGCGGAAGAGAAAATACACAAAACCCTGAGATGGATAAACATACCCTGATATATCTTGTGTTCAGTGCCGTGATCATCATCGCCCTTGTATTTGATCTCGGACTGCTCAGCAAAAAGAACCAGGTGATCAGTCTGAAAACAGCCCTGGTTCAGACCATATTCTGGGTGTTTTTATCCTTTGCCTTCTGCGGCTTCATCTGGTTCGAGAATGAAGGGGGTAACGGACAGGCAGATGCGCTTTCGTACATCTCTGCCTACCTCCTCGAATGGTCACTTTCTATCGACAATATATTCGTATTCATCATCATCTTCTCTTTTTTCAAAGTGAAAGAGAAGAATTATTCACGCGTGTTGCTGATGGGGATCCTGATGGCCATCGTTTTCCGAATAGGCTTCATCGCAGCAGGTACGGTACTGGTGGCCCGGTTCGACTGGATCATGTATGTGTTCGGAGCCTTCCTCTTGTACACGGGCATCAAGTTGTTCCTGCAAAGTGAAGAAGAGGAATTTAATCCGAAGGAAAACTGGGCATTCAGGTTCATGAAGAAATTCATGCGAACCACAGATGAAGAACCCGACGGCAGGTTTGTGATCATGAAGAACAACAAGGCTTATTTTACAAAACTGTCAATGGTGGTGGCGATGCTCGGACTGATCGATATCGTTTTTGCAGTGGATTCCATTCCTGCAGTATTTTCAGTGATCCCCGACCCCGCCAAGAAAATGCTGATCTACTCTTCCAATATTTTTGCTGTGTTGGGATTGAGGAGCCTTTTCTTTTTATTACGGGGTGCAGCCAGTAAATTTGATTACCTGCAACAGGGAATTGCCATCGTATTGTTTTTCATCGGGGCCAAGATGCTGCTGGCAAAATGGGTACATATACCCATATGGGTCTCTTTGCTGGTGATCGTGGTATGCATTGTATCATCGATCGTGTATTCTACTTATCATACACGAAAGGGGGTACCAAAAAATATTAAAGAATAGATTCTTAACCTGATACCTGCATTCATTTTTAAAATAATCTTTTGACCTATACCACTTCACAGATCGCCGAAATCATAAAAGCCAAAATGCTGAAAGCAGGTGCCGATGCATCTATCGGGCATATACTGCTCGACAGCCGTAAGCTTTTATTTCCTGCAGGCTCCCTGTTCTTTGCATTGGGTGGCCCCCGCAGGAACGGCAACCTCTTCATCCCTGAATTGTACAACAAGGGGGTACGTGCCTTTGTGGTAGACGAAAGCATTTCAGAATCCGAAGCAGGCCGGTACAACGGCGCGGTTTTTTTACAGGTGCCCGATGTGTTGCAGGCATTGCACGCATTAACCGCATGGCACAGGCACCGGTTTACAATACCCGTGATCGGGATCACCGGCAGCAACGGAAAAACGATCGTGAAAGAATGGCTGTTCCAGTTGTTGCAGCAGGATCATAATATTGTGCGCAGCCCAAAAAGTTACAACTCACAGATCGGGGTACCCCTTAGCGTGTGGCAGATGAATGAATCACATGGCCTGGGTATTTTTGAAGCCGGTATCTCGCAGCCTGATGAGATGCAAAAGCTTGAAAAGATCATCAACCCCACCATCGGTGTATTTACTTCCATCGGTGAAGCACACGGGGAGGGGTTTCTGAATATCCGCCAGAAGATCAATGAAAAACTGAAACTCTTCGTGAACAGCGAAGTGCTGATCTACAATGCCGATGACCCCGATATCAATGACGCAGTGAATACTTTTAAGAACAATGTGAGGTCAGGAGACAGCTTCCGGCTTTTCTGCTGGGGCAAAAAAGATGACGCAAACCTGCAGGTCATTTCAACAGAGAAAAAAACGGCACATACTGAGATCACGGTAAAGCACCTGCAGCAAACAATAATTTTTTTAATACCCTTTACCGACGAAGCCTCTGTTGAAAATGCGATCACCTGTTGTGCTGTATTGCTGCAACTGGGAGTTTCAGCAACCCTTATCCCGGAACGGATGCAGCACCTTCGCCCGGTAGAAATGCGGCTCGAGCTGAAGCAGGGCATCAACAACTGTTCGGTGATCAACGACAGCTACAGCGCAGATATCAACTCACTTACGATCGCACTCGATTTTCTTTTGCAACAGCAACAGCATGCAAAACGAACCCTGGTCCTCAGCGATATTTTGCAGTCGGGCAAAAGTGACAATGAACTGTATGCCGACGTTGCATTCATTTTAAAACAAAAGAACATCAACCGCTTTATCGGCATCGGTCCGGGCATCAGCCATTGCCGGGAAGCATTTGCCGGAATACCGGATACGGTATTCTTTAATTCTACCGCGGAATTCAAGCAACAGTTTCACACCCAGCATTTTCATAACGAGACCATTTTACTGAAAGGGGCGCGGATGTTCGAATTTGAACAGATCAGCCATCTGCTTGAGCAGAAAGTACACCAGACGGTACTCGAGATCAACCTGAATGCCATATCACATAACCTTGCCGCATACCAGCAGATGCTGGCCCCGGGTGTAAAACTGATGGCTATGGTAAAGGCATTCAGCTACGGCAGCGGAAGTTTCGAGATCGCCAACCTGCTGCAATTCCATAAAGTAGATTACCTCACCGTGGCCTATGCCGATGAAGGTGTGGAATTGCGGAAAGCGGGGATCACACTTCCAATCATGGTAATGAATGCCGAAGCCACCAGTTTCGACGTGATGCTGCAATATGACCTGGAACCGGAACTTTTTTCATTCGGGATCCTGCACGACTTTGAAAATTATCTTGAACGTTCTGCCATCGATCATTATCCCGTACACATCAAACTGGATACCGGGATGCACCGGCTTGGCTTTGAACAACGGGATATGGATCAACTCTGTGTTGAACTGGGCGCTTCTTCCCGTTTCAAGATACAGTCCGTGTTCTCGCACCTGGCTGCAAGTGATGCTGCAGACCTCGATGATTTTACCCGCATGCAGGCAGCCATATTTCTGAGTTGCTGCACACAATTGCAAAAAACTGTGGGCTATCCCTTCCTGCGCCATATCGCCAACACATCAGCCATCCACCGGCATCCCGATCTGCAATTTGATATGGTTCGACTGGGTATCGGCCTGTATGGGGTCGACAATAATGACAATATGCAGCAACAACTAAAGAATGTAACTACTTTAAAAACTACCATCTCACAGATAAAAAAAGTAAAAGCAGGAGAGAGTGTGGGCTATAGCCGTAAGGGCATGGCCGCAAAAGATTCGATCATCGCTACGGTGCGTATAGGTTATGCCGACGGGTACCCGAGGCTTTTGAGTAATGGTAACGGGAAAATGCTGGTGAATGGAAAACCTGCACCCGTAATGGGTAATGTTTGCATGGACATGACCATGCTCGACATTACGGGCATTAACGCAGCAGAAGGAGATGAAGTGATCGTTTTTGGCCAGACCCTACCCGTAAAAGAAGTTGCTGCATGGGCTGATACCATTGCTTACGAAATATTAACCGGTATATCACAAAGGGTAAAGCGGGTGTATTTTGAGGAGTAATATTAAGTAATGAATACAAAGTACAGTGTGCAGGGTACATAGTGCAGGGTACAACCTTTAGCAGAGACCTGCTTTGTACTTATAACTTTGTACTCTGGACTTTCATTATATTTGCGCCACATTATGAAGGCAAAACACGTAGCATTTATTATCATCCTCATCGTTCTGGTAGACCAGGCCCTGAAGATCTGGGTAAAAACCCATTACCAGCTCAACGAGCATCACCAGATGCTTGGAAGTGGTTTCCAGCTTTATTTTGTGGAAAACCCGGGGATGGCCTATGGATGGAAATTTGGAGGCAATTGGGGTAAACTGGCGCTGACCGTGTTTCGCATGGTTGCTGTGGTTTTTGGTACCTGGTACCTCGGCCATATCATCAAACTTAAATACCATAAAGGCTTTATCGCATGTGCTGCGCTGGTATATGCCGGGGCCCTGGGTAACCTCATCGACTCGTCTTTTTACGGCCTTATTTTTGATAAGGGAATGACGGTGGATCCGGTTATGAAAGAATATGTTTCTTATAGCGGACTGGCCAAATTCTCGGGCCATGGCTATTCCTCATTTTTACACGGAAATGTGGTAGATATGCTCTATTTCCCGGTTTTAAAAGGGCACTTTCCCTCCTGGTTCCCCATCTGGGGTGGAGAAGATTTTGAATTCTTCAGGCCCATATTCAACCTGGCAGACGCTTCCATCTCTACAGGGGTGATCAGTATTTTAGTTTTTCAGAGGCGGTTTTTCAAGCAGCGAAATCACAATGAACCGCATCATACCGTGGAAACGGAAGCCCTCGTAAATGATGAATCCCAGATTTCGTAAAATACTTATCTTTAAAGCTGATAAACTGATACAAAACATGAAAATTATTAAGCAGTTGTTTGTAGTAGCTGTAGCCCTGGTTGCATTTGGTTCCTGCCAGAAAGAACTTGGTCTTGGCGAAGACGGCGTTTCTTTCGGATCCCTTAAAAAAAGCACTTTATCCGGCTATTGCACTCCTGCTACCGTAACCGGTATATTCCGCAAAGACAGTACACTTAACAACGATAATTTCGTAGATGTTCAGGTTAATGTGGTCCTTTCCGGCACTTTCGACATCAAATCAGATACCGTGGATGGCTTCTCATTCCGCAAAACCGGCGATGTAGGACAGGGCCTCAATACCATCAGGCTCTATCCAAGCGGTAAGCCCCTGGCTGCAGGCACTTTTACCTTTACCATCAAATACGATTCAAGCTTTTGCACTTTCGATATTACGGTTGTTGAAGCTACTGCCGGCGCAGCCATCTATACCCTGGAAAATTCCGGGGGCAACTGTACCACTTTCACTTCACTTGGTACTTATAGCCAGGGGGTGCCTCTTGGTGCAGGCAATACCGTTGCCTTTGATGTGAGTGTAACTGTCCCGGGTACCTATTCAATAACCACCACCAATAACGGGATGACTTTTTCGAATAGCGGTGTTTTCATTAACCCGGGTACACAACAGGTTACGCTTGTGGGTTCGGGAACCCCGCTCAATGCAGGTTCCATACTCTTCAACCCCATCGGCGGAACCAGTACCTGTGCATTTACCATTAATGTTTCAGGAACTACTCCTGCCGCATTCACTTTGAATGGCGACCCCGGCTCATGTGCGGGTGTGATCGTTGGAGGAACCTATACTGCAGGCACGCCTTTAAATGCAGCCGATACAGTAGTAGTATTTGCCAATGTAACCACCCCCGGTAACTATACCATTTCAACGGCAACCACCAATGGCATCACGTTTAGCAAGAGCGGAACATTTTCGGTTACCGGAACCAACCAGCGCGTAGTTCTGCAGGGTACGGGAACTCCGGTGGCTGCATCAACCGGAACAAATTATACGGCTGCATCGGCTGCATCCACTTCCTGTATTTTTTCGATCGTGGTAGTTCCGGGCACTACACCTACAAATAATGAGTATATCCCGGAAACCGTCGGTAGCAACTGGACTGATTCCCTTGATATGGGTACATCAGCAGATACCTCATATATTTTAGTAACTCCAAGAACAACAGTTCAGGCATTAAATACCTATCGCATCTTTACTGTAACCGATGCTACAGGAACCTTTGATTCAACTTATCACCGCAGCAGCCTCGGTAAATATTATCAATACATCTACGGTGATTATGGAATATTCGACAACCCGGTTAATACGCCGGTTCTGTTGCTCGATTCTACTTTAGCAGTGAATGGAACATGGACGGTGAATTTCCCGGCCAATACTGCAGGAGGTACACCAACCACTTTAAGAATAGACGCCAAGATACTGGCCAAGGGGGCTACTGCAACCGTAGCCGGCAATGGATACAGCAACATCATAAAAGTACAGTTCACCTACCAGGTTGACCAGGGTACAGGTTTTATTCCGGTGGTAATAGAAGAGTTCTGGTATGCAAAAGGTAAAGGGTTGATCAAAGACATACAGAACAACCTGTTATTGGGGTCAACCGATACTTACCTGACCAGAAGGGTCCAGATCTTCTAATGAACCAACACCCGGTAATAGGGCAACAGAATGTTAATATGGTTGAAGAATCAGGGAAAAAGTGAAATCTTTTTTAATAAAATACGTTATACAACAAACCAGGATAACATAGTATTTAACTTATAGCATTACTTATTCACCATGACCACATCAATGAAAGGAAAAATCGGGATATTCGGAATGGCTATTTTGATCATACTGGCTTCCTGTACCAAGGAATACAGTCTCGAGAATGGCGGCAATAATGGCGACGGCCTCATCGTAGGAGCCGATTGCCGCATCAGCAATATTGTAAGCCACGACAGCGCCACACTGATCGCACTGAGTTCCATCGCCGCCAGGATCAATGCCAGGGATACCGTAACCAATATTACGCAGTTCGACAGCCTGGGAAACAACCTCCTTTTTTCTTCATCACCGGTTTATTTTGCTGACACCATTTTCATTGATGCAGATGAATATTTTTTGCAAGACCTTACAAGCGGACGCATAGTACGCCTGCATGGCCTGTACGACCCAACAGACCTCAGTTCTGAGTTTGATGCTGATTATATTTATGATGCATCAGGCTACCTGGTGCAGAAGGTATATACACTGGCCATGTTCCCGGGGTTCCCGGTACTTGAAGTGGATTATTTCTACAGCGGTGGAAACCTGGTACATTCCATGTCTACCGACCTTACCATATCAGCGATCATTGGAGATGCGGATGTTGATTATTATTCCAACATCACACCAAAAAATTACATGAACATCATGCCTGATGAAGGCAATAACCTTGATTTCAACCGCTATGCCCAGTTTACCCAGTTTTTCAATTTCGGGAAAAAGCCATTGAATGCCGTAAAGAAAATGACCGTTCGTGATTACCTCGGTGGCGACTCAACCGTTACTGATTTCAAAACCTATATTATGAGCCGCGACAATTATGTATTGAGTGTATACATGAATGGGGATGACCAGCCCAGCATCCCGGCAGAAGCAGGAAGGTTATATTTCTCTTATCATTGTAAATAAAATTATTTCTGAAATAAAAAAGGCTGTTCGTAATGAGCAGCCTTTCTTATTTTAAAAAAATGTAAAATGAAGAATATTGAATGTAAAATGTAAAAGGTGGGCAGCTTTTATACTTTGCAGACTCTTTAAAATACCGGACTTTACAACTTTTACATTCAATATTTACTATTTCAATCGAGCTTTCCTACCATATTTGCAGGTACCACCCATTCATCAAACTGCTCGGGTGTAACATAGCCGAGTTTTACAGCCATCTCCTTTAGAGTGGTTCCTTCCTTATGCGCTTTCTGTGCGATCTCTGCTGCTTTGTAATAACCGATCTTTGTGTTGAGCGAAGTTACAAGCATCAGCGAATTGTCTACATGCTTTTTGATATTGGCTTCAATGGGTTCCAGCCCTGCCGCACATTTATCATTGAAACTTACGCACCCGTCGCCGATCAGCCTTGCACTGTGCAGGAAATTATAGATCATTACGGGTTTAAAAACATTCAGTTCAAAATGCCCGTTGCTGCCGCCAATACCAATGGTAACATCATTACCCATGACCTGTGCAGCGATCATCGTCAATGCCTCACACTGTGTAGGATTCACTTTTCCTGGCATAATGGAAGAGCCGGGTTCATTGTCGGGTATGAATATTTCACCAATACCGCTGCGTGGCCCTGATGACAACATACGGATATCATTTGCGATCTTCATCAGGCTTACGGCTACGGTCTTTAAAGCGCCATGTGCCTCCACAATGGCATCGTGTGCAGCAAGGGCTTCAAATTTATTTTCGGCGGTGATGAAAGGCAGGCCGGTTAATGATGCGATATGCTTTGCCACGTTCTCAGAATAACCTGCAGGTGTGTTTATACCGGTACCCACGGCTGTGCCGCCAAGGGCCAGTTCACTTAAATGGGAAAGGGTATTCTTGATGGCTTTTAATCCATGGCTGAGCTGAGAAACATAACCGCTGAATTCCTGCCCTACCGTAAGCGGTGTGGCATCCATAAAATGCGTTCTGCCGATCTTTACCACTTTCATGAATGCCTTGCTTTTTTCCTGCAAGGTATCCCTGAGTTTTTCTATGCCGGGGATGGTGGTTTCCATTAAAATTTTGTACGCTGCAATGTGCATGGCCGTCGGGAAAGTATCATTGCTGCTCTGCGATTTATTTACATCATCGTTGGGATGAAGGAATTTTTCTTTGTCTTCGAGGCTACCGCCGTTAATTACATGACCGCGGTAAGCCACCACTTCATTCACATTCATATTGCTT
>Ga0209023_10003202_pt1 | contig 19732 bp, 17 predicted proteins | sample LakOneMetagenome_FD_187468 | JGI IMG/M metagenome (GOLD analysis project Ga0209023, IMG submission 187468) | Freshwater and sediment microbial communities from Lake Erie, Canada (SPAdes) (version 2) | ecosystem: Environmental > Aquatic > Freshwater > Lentic | place: Lake Erie, Canada...
TCGGTGCTGGGTGGCGGGGGTGCCGGCTTCGCCTCCGCCTTCGGCGCGCCCGGCCCGCCGGCGATCCCGGCGCCGGGCGCCAGCATCGCCGCGGCGGCGGGCGGCGGTGCCGGCGTGGCATTTCCGCCCTGGCCATCGTCGGTGTCACCGGCCGAGGGCGGTTCGCCGCCGGTACCGTCGAACACGCGCAATTCCAGCGCCTTCTGCCCGCCCGGTCCCTCGAACACCGCGCTGCGCGGATTCAGCGCGACCAGACGCCACGCCGGCGCGTCCTGCACGCTGTCGCCAAGCTTGACCCTCAGCGGATCGCCGCCGCCGGTGGGCTGGATCATCGCCAGCTTCACCTGCGGCACCAGCAGCACGCTGGTCAGCATGTAGTCGAAATCGTTGGACGTGTCGTCGTCGCCGCCGAGCGAGAACGGCTGCGGACGACGATCCTGCGAGAACAGCGGGCGCACGGAGATTTCCGCGTACTGCCCGAACGGCCCGAGCCGTTCCGGCGGCGCCTTGGTCGGTTTCGGCAGGGATTGCAGCAGCGAAGGATCGTCCGGCAGCGGCACGACCCGCCCGCCCATGCCGGCGAGCGCCAGTATCCACGCAGCCAGCGCCCAGCCGGCGACGGCACCGAACAGCCAGGTCCGCGGGCTGACGTCCTCAAGGCGCACTGTCGTTCGCCCCCGTCGTCGGGTTGGCCTGCGCCGGCGTGGGTCGTCCCGGCGGCGGGCGCAGGTAGCCGTACAGGTCGAAGCTGACGTCCAGGCCACCGCTCTGGTTGCCACCGCCCTGACCCGGCGCGAAGAAATAGCGCTGGGCGAGGATGTTGAGGTTGTCGACGAACAGGCGCGGCGTGCCGCTTTCGAGTTCGTGCAGCACCGCCGCCATCTCGCCGGCGCCGCAACGCAGGCGCACCTGCACGGTGACGCGCGGGAAACGCCCCGGCCGCGCATCGTCGATCGGCGAACGGTTGGTGATCGCGCAACTGCGGTTGCCGGGGCTGGCCTGCACGACCACGGTCTGCAATCGCTGCACCAATCCGGCGGTGGCCAGTTCGGCCGTGCTCTCGGGCAGGAAGCCGGGCACACGCTCCTGTTCTTCCTGCGCCTGCGCCAGCGCGCGCGCGATCTGCGGCGCCTGCTTCAATTGCATGCGCGCGCGCAATTCGCGTTCGCGCGAATCGTGGATGCGGTCGTTCTCCGCCAGCATCGGCACCGTCCACCACGGATGCACCAGCACGAAATAGGCGACGACCAGCACGCCCAGCAGCAGGCCCAGCGCCAGCCAGCGGTCGCGGTCAGCGACGGTCCGCATCGTCGCCTCCGTTCGCGTCCCCGGCATCGGGGCCGGTGTCCACCAGTTCCGCGACCAAGGTGAAGCGGTCGCGCTTCGTGCGCGGGTCGGGGACCAGCGCGCCGGTCAACGCGGGCGCGCGCCACAACTTGCTGCCCTCGAGCTTGCCGACCAGCGCCGAGGCCTCGCTGCTGAGGCCGATCAGGGTCAGGCGGTCGCCTTCCAGCGCGAGTTTCTCGAGATAGGTGTCGTCGGGCAGGCGCCGGCTGAGTTCGTCCAGCACTTCCACCGTGGTCGCGCGACCGCTGCGGCTCTTGTCGAGGAAGGCCTGCCCCTGCACCAGGTCGACGAGGCGCTGGCGCTGCACCGAAACGCTGCGCGCGGCATTGGCCTGGCGATCGGCGACGGCGGCAAAGGCATCGGCGGCGGCGCGGCGGTTGCCGAGCATCTGCCACAGCGCGGCGGCGATGGCGAGCACCGCGACGCCGACCAGTGCGAGGTTCCACGCACGCCACGGATCGGACTGCGCGAAGCGCGCGGCCGGCGGCAGCAGGTTCACGCCCAGCGGCTGGCCATCGCTGCCGGCCACGTCCGCGCCGGCGAGCCAGCGCGCCTGCGCCCCCAGCGCATTGCATTGCGCATCCAGCGCGGCGCGCGGCACCACCACCAGTTCGGCGTCGAGTTGCCCGTCGCCCTCCCGGCGCGAGAGCAGGCGCGCGTCGTAGGCGGCGTCTTCGGCGGCGAACGGCGTCTGCCGGTCGATTTCGAAACCGACCACGTCGCGCAGGCGTTCCGCCGCGGCCGCGGGCAGCACCAGGCGCCGGCGCAGGCAATCACCCGCGGGGAGCAACAACCAGCGCGGCAGTTCCGCGAGCGAGGGCGACAGCACCGCGGCGAGCACGTCGCTGCCGTCGACCTCGAGTTCGGTGGGCAGAGGCATGCGCCCGACGTCGCGCAGGCCGTCGCCGTCCTGCAGGCGCAACTGCAGCGAGGCGCCATCGACGCCGAGCAGCAGGCGGCCGCGATCCAGCCCCAGCGCGGTGCGCCACGCGCGCGGCAACCACGCGGCGAGGCCGCGGCCCCACCAGGCGAAAAAACCGCCCGCGCGCAGGCTCTGCACGCCGAGGCGTCCGCGTAGGGCGGTCATTGCGGCGATGTTCCTTCCTCCCACTGCAGCGCCGTGTACGCCGACCCCGGCAATCCGTTCCCGCCGCTGCGCACGATCACGCGCAGGATCGTCTCGCGGCCGTTCCGTAGCCGTGCGCGGCTCCAGATACTATACGTGCCGGTGCCGCCATCGCTCAGCGGTTGCCCGTCCGCGAGCACCGGCGGCGGCTGTCCGCTGGCCGGATCCCACTGCTTGCGCCGCGCGACGATGCCGCCGGCATCCAGCCCCATCGCTGACAGCACCTCCGGCGCCGCATAGGAAGGATCGGGCGTGGCATTGCCGCCGAATACGGTCAGGAACGGCTCCACCTTCGCGTAGATCGCGGGGGTCATGCCCAGCACCTGTTCGACCTCGGCGATGCTTTCGAACGGCGCGTCCTTGGCGCCGTAGGGACGGCCGGCCGCGGCGTAATCGTCGTCTTCCGCGCCACCGGAGACCTGGATCAGCGAATCCGGGTCGCGCCAGTCCGCGATCGCGCCGGCGATGCGGTCGGCATCGCCGGGGGCCACGCCGACCTGGCGGAACAGCGCCGCGAGCAGGGGCGGATCGGCGGCATTGAGGTCGACCTTGCCCATTTCGTCGACGATGCGCACGGTGACGTCGGCATCGCCGTATCGCCACGTGTTGTCGCGGCCGTCGGGGATCCAGCGCAGGCGGCGGTCGCCGGCGCCGACCCGCACCAGCGCGTATTCCATCCCGGCGCGCGCGGCCTCGCCCGCGACCACGCTGTCGCGCAGCACGCTGCCCTGCAGGCGTTCCATCTGCGCGGTGCGGGCGAAAGCGCCGACCAGCGCGGCGAACAGTGCCACCAGCCACAGCACCAGCAGCAGGGCCACGCCACGCGATGTGCGGATCCCGATCACAGGCGGTCGTGCGCCTGCAGCACGTCGTTGCCCTGGTCGATGCCATCGCTGCTGGCCAGCGGCAACGCCACCACCAGCGACGGCCATGCACGCCCGTCCTTGTCGGCGAGATCGATGGACACCTGCAACGGCAATGCCTCGGGCGTACCCCAAATGTCGGTCCAGCCACCGAGCTGGCCATCCGCGTTAATGCCGCGATAACGGAAACGCACCTCGCCGAGGCCGTCGACCAGCACGTCCGGCGGGCGCGGCGGCGATTCCTCGATGGCCTGTCCACCCAACGCCATCGCCAGGCCCACTTCGATCCGCTCGGTATCGCCGTCGCGGACCACGCGCAGGGTATGCACGTAAGGGCCGCCGCGGCCGAGGTAGTCCGGCAGGTCGGCGACGAAACGCATCTGCGCGCCATCGCCGCTGAAACGCAATTGCTGCCCCGTGGTCGGATCGAGTGCGTACGCGATCGAACGCGCCGAAGCCAATCGCCGGCGCAGGAAACCGCTGACCGCGCGCATGCGCTCGTCGCGCTGCGCGACTTGCTCGCCGCGGGTGGTGGTGACGCTGGCCGCGCGCAGGCTGGCGAAGGCGAGCGCGAGGCCGCTGGCGAGCAGCACCGTGGCGAGGATCACCTCGATCAGGGTGAAGCCGCGTGCGCGATGCGCGTTCACGGCTCGATCCCCGCCGGCTCGGGCTGCACCAGCCGCAGCGTGGACACCTGCAGTTGCTGGTTCGCCGCATTGCCCCAGGCGACGCGCAGCGACACCGCCATCAACCGCGGCGCGGACAGGTCCTGCGGCTGGTCGTTGGCGGGCGGCTGCGCCGGATCGCGCCACGGCGAGACATCGAGTTGCCAGTGGTAGCGGCCGTTTTCGAAATCGCCCTGCCTTTGCCCGGGCGCCAGCGCCTCGCCCACGCCGAGCTGGTCGAGCAGCGACTGCGCGTGCAGCGACGCGCGTCCCGCGTCGTCGGCCCAGCGCACCTGTTTGCTTGCGCCCGACAGGGTGCCGAGCAGCAGCGTCAACGCCAGCGCCAGCACCGCGAAAGCGACGATCACCTCGATCAGCGTGTAGCCGGATTGAAGGCGGTGGGCGGTGGGCGGTGAGCGGTGTTTCACTGCTTCTCCCCGCGCTTCACCCGCACTTCGCCGGTGAGCCAGGCGACGTCGATGTCGCGTGCCGCGTTCTTCGCGGTCAAACGGATGCGGCCGCCGGTGGAGGCGCCGTCGGGGAAGAAGGCGATGCCGCCTTCGTTCGCGCTCGGCTGCACTTCGCGCGCGCCGTAGAACGCGATGCCCAGTTGCTTCGGCAGCGTGCCGTGGCGCTCCTTGGGCGCGCGCCAGGTGTGCGCATGCGGATCGATGCTGAAATCCTGGCGCTTGCCGGTGGCCATGGCCTGCGCGCGGGTGAAGCGCAGTTGCGCGGCGATATCGCTCGTCGCCGAACGCAGCCGGATGCCGTCGAAACCGCCGGTCATCGCCGATGCCGCGAGCAAGCCGGCGAAGGCGATGATCGCCATCACCAGCAGCATCTCCAGCAGCGAGAAACCCCGCGCGCGCATCGCCCGCGCCTTCGGCCGGCGACCGTTATTCGAACGCGATGTCGGCGTCGACGCTGGAACCGCCCGGCTTGCCGTCCTTGCCCAGGCAGATCAGGTCGAACGGCTTGCCGTCGCCGGGCACGCGGTACTCGAACGCGTGGTTCCACGGATCCTTGAGTTCACCCGCCTTCGCGTACGGGCCAAGCCAGCCGTTGCTGTTGCCGGGCTCGGTGACGAGGTCATCGAGGGAATTCGGCAGCGCACCGGTGTCGTTCTCGTACTGCTGCACCTTCTCCGCCAGCGTCTGCACCTGCGACTTGGCGAGGTTGTAGCGCGCGCGGTCGCCGCCGCCGAGGATGCGACTCGCGGCGAAGGCGACGATGCCGCCGATCAGCACGACGACCAGGATGATTTCGATCAGGCTGAAGCCGGACTGCGAAGCGCGGCGCGGAAGCTGGATGTTGCGGCGGTTCATCGTGCGATTCCTCGGGAATTCATGACGCATTGTGGCCGATAACGCCGTGCGCCTCAGCCAATCACGTTGGTGAGGTCGTAGATCGGGCTGAGCACCGCGAGGATGACCATGCCCACCACCGCCGCCAGCACCATCGTCACCACCGGCACCAGCGCGGCCAGCATGCGGTCCAGCGCCAGCCCGGTTTCCTGCTCGAAGGTGTCGGCGGTCTTCAGCAGCATGCCGTCGAGCGCGCCGGATTCCTCCCCCACCTGGATCATCTGCAGCGCCAGCCGCGGGAAGCGCTTGCTGCGCCCCAGCGCGGCGGACAGGCCGACGCCGTTCTTGACCTCGTCCGCAGCGGCTTCGACCGCATCGACGAGCGTGCGGTTCCCCAACACGTTGCGGCCGATGCCCATCGCCGTCAGCAGCGGCACGCCGTTCTTCAGCAGCGTGCCGAGGGTGCGCGCCAGGCGCGCGGTCTCGAGCTTGGCCACCAGCGGCCCGGCGAAGCGGCGTTCCAGCAGCCATTCGTCGAATTTCGCGCGGAACGCGGGATCGTGGCGCTTGCGGTCCAGCCACCATAGCCCCAGCGCCGGCACCGCGAGCAGCGCCCACCACCAGCCGCGCACGAACATGCCCAGGCCGAGCACGAGGCGCGAGAACCACGGCAGCGGCGCGTCGAGGCTGTCGTACATGGCCGCGAACTGCGGCACCACGTAGCCGAGCAGGAACATCAGGCTGAGCGTGACCATCACCAGCAGGATCGCCGGGTAGATCAGCGCGTTGATCACGCGGCTGCGCAGCACGCGGCTGCGCTCGAGGTAATCGGCGAGGCGTTGCAGGGTGTCGTGCAGGCTGCCGCCGGCCTCGCCGGCGCGGACCATGTTCACGTACAGCCGCGAAAACGTGCCGTGCTGGCGTTCCAGCGCCGCCGACAGCGAGGCGCCACCGCGCACCGCGTCGCGGATGTCGGTGATGGTGCGTTTCGCCAGCGCGTCCTCGGGCAGTTCGAGCAGGATGCCGAGCGCGCGGTCCAGCGGCTGCCCGGCACCGAGCAGCGTGGCGAGTTGCTGGGTGAACTGCACCAGGCGTTCGCCGGCGAAAGGCTTGGGCTTGAACAACGCACGCCATGCCGGCTCGCCGCCACCTTCGCTGGCGAGCTTCGCCTCCATCGGCAGGTGGCCCTGCTCCTGCAGCCGCGACGCGACCTCGGCACTGCTGGCGGCCTCCATCTGGCCGTCGAGCATTTCGCCGCGCGCGTTCAGGGCCTTGTAGCGATACAGCGGCATGCCTATACCCCGTCATTCCCGCGAAAGCGGGAATCCATGGACGTGGCTTTCGGAACCTGTCCGGTGATATCCGGCCACAAATCACGCCACGACGGATTCAGGGCGTCGATCATCTCGACCTTCCATGCCCGATTCCACTTCTTGATCCGCTTCTCGCGTTCGATCGCGGATTCCATCGTGTCATGCATCTCGTACCACACCAGCCGGGTAGTGCCGTTCCGGTCGCTGGCGAGCAGATAAGCGCAAGGCTGTCGCTCGATGGACATTCAACGACAACGTCCATGGATTCCCGCTTTCGCGGGAATGACGAGCGGGAAATCATGCATCTTCAGTCACCCGCAACACTTCCTCGATCGTCGTTTCGCCCTGCATGGCCTTGGCGATGCCGTCCTCGTACATCGTGCGCATGCCGGCGTTGCGCGCCAGCTGTTCCAGTTCGCCCATGCCGGCGTGGCGCATCACCGCGCGCCGCAGTTCGTCGTCCATCACCAGGAATTCCATGATGGTGGTGCGGCCGAGGTAGCCGGTCGGCGCGATCGTGGACGGCCGCGGGCGATACAGGAAGATTTCCCCGTTCGGCTGGAAGCGACGCAAGCCGAACTTCTCGATTTCCTCCGGCGAAGCGGGGTATTGCTCCGCATGCGTCGGTTCCAGCCGGCGCACCAGGCGCTGGGCGAGGATGCCGTTGACGGTCGAGGTGAGCAGGTAATCCTCGACGCCCATGTCGAGCATGCGGGTGATGCCGCCGGCGGCATTGTTGGTGTGCAGCGTCGACAGCACCAGGTGGCCGGTCAACGCGGACTGGATCGCGATGCGCGCGGTCTCGAGGTCGCGCATTTCGCCGATCATGATGATGTCCGGGTCCTGGCGGACGATGCTGCGCAACGCGTTGGCGAAGTCCAGCCCGATTTGCGGCTTGGCCTGGATCTGGTTGATGCCCTCGATCTGGTATTCGACCGGATCCTCGACGGTGATGATCTTGACGTCGGGCGTGTTGAGTTTGCTCAGTGCGGTGTACAGCGTGGTGGTCTTGCCCGAACCGGTCGGGCCGGTGACCAGCAGGATGCCGTGCGGCTGTTCGAGCACGTGCTGGAACTGCGGCAGGAAATGATCGGTGAAGCCGAGCTTGTGGAAGTCGAACACCACGGTCTCGCGGTCGAGCAGTCGCATCACCACGCTTTCGCCGTGCGCGGTCGGCACGGTGGACACGCGCAGGTCGAGTTCCTTGCCCTGCACGCGCAGCATGATGCGGCCGTCCTGCGGCAGGCGCCGTTCGGCGATGTTGAGCCGCGCCATGATCTTGACGCGCGAGATCACCGCGGCGGTGAGGTTCTGCGGCGGCGATTCGCCTTCCTCGAGCACGCCGTCGATGCGGTAACGCACCTTCAACCGGTTTTCGAACGGCTCGATGTGGATGTCCGAGGCGCGCAACTCGACCGCGCGCTGGATGATGAGGTTGACGAGGCGGATCACCGGCGCCTCGGACGCGAGGTCGCGCAGGTGCTCGACGTCGTCGATGTCGCCGCCGGTTTCGCCATCGGCGGTTTCGACGATCGCGCCCATCGCGCTGCGACCCTGCCCGTGCCAGCGTTCGATGAGGTCGTCGATTTCCGAACGCAGCGCGATGCGCGGACGCGCCGCGCGCCCGGTGGCGAGCCGCACCGCGTCCAGCGCATAGGCGTCCTGCGGATCGGCGACGAGCACGTCGACGCCGGACGGATCCTCGGAAACGGGCACGAGGTGGAACTGCTTCATGAACCGTTGGCTGAGCGCGATGCCCTCGGGCGGCAGGTCGGCCGCGTCCTTGGTCGATACCAGCGGCAGGCCGAGTACTTCGGCGCAGGTCTCGGCGTGGTCGCGTTCGGAAACGAGCCCCAGCCGCGCCAGCAGCGTGAGCAGGCTGCCGCCGGTCTCCTCCTGCAGGCGGCGCGCGCGGGCAAGGTCGGCATCCTTCAGCCGGCCCTTCGCGAGCAGCGCCGCGACCACGCGCTCGTCGACACCGGTTTCGACGGCTTCGTTGCCTGCGGCGGGGTCGACGACTGCGTTCACGCGATGCTCCGTGCGGATCGCGGGACTTTAGCAGGTCGGCCCGACCCTTCCGCCGGGTCGATCCTGAATCGCGCGGGCGAACGCACTCCTCTGGCGCCGCACGCCGGCGCTGCGTAACCTCCTGCTTCCATTCAGGGGAAACAGGGGAAATCCGCATGAAACGCACCATCGCCGTCGCGCTGGCGGCCACGCTGTGCATGGCCGGCGCGGGAAATGTCGCGGCAAAGGAGAAGCCGCGCGCCGACGCATCGATGTACCACGGCAAGGACGCGGCCGATGCCGGCCGCGCGCTGCTCGACATCGCGCTGAAGCAGGCCGGCAAGGGCAGCTGGGAACGCATCGGCGTGGGCCGCGCCTACTACCTCGGCGGCTACAAGGCCGAGGGCCAGGCGATCTTCGACGCCCTGCTCAACGGCAAGCACGAGGACAGCGACGTGTACCGCATCGCCCGCGTGTACCAGGAAGCCGGCGAATGGGAGCGTGCGAAGCCGCTGTTCGACCGCTACCTCGCTTCCAACCCGAACGACGAAAAGGGTCTGGCCGAAGTCGGCGCGTACTACCTGCTGCACGGTGATCGCGCCCGCGCCGAACAATTGTTCGACCGTTCGTTCCAGGCGTCGCCGGACGAACTCTGGGCGACGCTCGCCGCCGCCGACGCCTACCTCGGCGTCAAGCCGGAGGAATGAGTTTCATCGGCTGATCGCACATCAACGCTGTCGGCTGGCAACGCTGCTGCCATCCATGGCGTCGCTGCATGAACTTCGGATACACCGGCCCGGCCATCCATGGCCGTGCGTTCGCGAACGCATCCGCTGCCGATAGGGCAGCGGTTATGCGCGTTCGCTCACCCACAGCCTCGCGTTGCGGAACATGCGCAGCCACGGCGAATCCTGCGGCCAGTCGCGCGGCGCCCAGCTCAGGTTGGCGCTGCGCGGCGTGCGCTCCGGATGCGGCATCAGGATGGTGACGCGGCCGTCGTCGTTGCACAGCCCCGCGACCGCGCCTTCGGAACCGTTCGGGTTCGCTGGATAGCTCGCCGCCGCCTGACCGTCGCCGGCGACATAACGCAATGCGATGCGCGCGGCGGCGGGATCGGAAGCGTTCGCGAACTCGGCGCGGCCCTCACCGTGCGCGATCGCGACCGGGATGCGCGAACCGGCCATGCCGCGGAAGAATGGCGACGGCGATTCTGCGACTTCGAGCATGCCGAAGCGCGCCTCGAACTGCTCGCTGCGGTTGCGCAGGAAGCGCGGCCAGTGCGTCGCGCCGGGAATGATGTCGCGCAGCTGGCTGAGCATCTGGCAGCCGTTGCACACGCCCAGCGCGAAGCGGTCGTCGCGGGCGAGGAAGGCCTCGAACATCGCGCGCAAGGCCGGGCGTTCGAGGATGCTGGTCGCCCAGCCGCGGCCGGCGCCGAGCACGTCGCCGTAGCTGAAGCCGCCGCAGGCGGCGAAGCCGGCGAATCCGTCGAGCGCGACGCGCCCGGCGATGAGGTCGCTCATGTGCACGTCGACCGCGGCGAAGCCGGCGCGATCGAACGCCGAGGCCATCTCGATCTGCCCGTTCACGCCCTGCTCGCGCAGGATCGCGACCCTGGGTCGCGCTCCCGTGTTCACGAATGGCGCGGCAACGTCTTCGGCCGGATCGAACGAAAGCTTCGGCTGCAGGCCGGGCGCATCGAAGCGGCGCGCACCGTCGCGTTCGGCGTCGGCGGATTCGGGGTTGTCGCGCAGGCGCTGCATCGCGTGCGATACCGACCACCATGCGTCGAACAGTTCGTCCCAGCGCCATTCGGCCAGCGTGTTGCCGCCGGCGAGCACGCGGATCGCGGGCGCGGTGGTCGGCCGCGCGATGCGTTGCGCGCATTCCACCAGCTCGTGGCGCGCGACCATGTCGGCGAATTCGGCGCGGTCCTCGCTCGCGACCTGCACGACCGCGCCGAGTTCCTCGTTGAACAGGGTGCGGAACACGTCGTCGGCGCGATCCTCGCCCCAGCCGTCGAGTTCGATGTCGAGGCCACGATGCGAGGCGAACGCCATTTCGCACAGCGCGGCGAAGGCGCCACCATCGGAACGGTCGTGGTAGGCGCGCAGAAGGCCGGCTTCGCGCGCGTCGCGGATCAGCTCGAAGAACGCGCGCAGGCGCTGCGGATCGTCGAGGTCCGGCACGCTGTCCTCGGCATGGACGCCGCCGAAGCCGTCGAAGCATTGCGCCAGGATCGAACCGCCCATGCGCTGGCGACCGCCGCCGAGGCCGATCAGCCACAGTTCCGAATCGTCGTCGCGTTCGAGCAGCGGCGTCAGTTGCGCGCGCACGTCCTCGACCGGCGCGAACGCGGAAACGATCAGCGACACCGGCGAGACGGATTTCTGCGTTTCGCCATCGGCCTGCCACTGCGCCTGCATCGACAGCGAATCCTTGCCGACCGGGATCGAGAGTTCGAGCTGCGGGCACAGTTCCATGCCCACCGCCTTGACCGCGTCGAACAGCAGCGCGTCTTCGCCGGCGTGGCCGGCGGCGGCCATCCAGTTCGCCGACAGCTTGATGCGGTCGAGCGCGTCGACCGGCGCGGCGCAGAGGTTGGTGATCGCCTCGCCCACCGCCATGCGCGCGGCGGCGGCCGAATCGAGCAACGCCAGCGGCGTGCGTTCGCCGATGGCCATCGCCTCGCCGGCGAAGCCTTCGAAACCGCTGAGCGTGATCGCGCAATCGGCGACCGGCAGTTGCCACGGCCCGACCATCTGGTCGCGCGCGGTCAGGCCGCCGACGCTGCGATCGCCGATGGTGACGAGGAAGGATTTCGACGCGACCGTCGGATGCGCGAGCACGCGCATGCCGGCGTCGCGCAGGGCCTGCCCCGGACTTGATCCGGCGGCGAGCGCGGCGGTGTCGAGCGGGTTCCAGCGGATCGCAGGCGGGTGCGCCGCATCGCGGTGCATCTTCGGCGCCTTGCCGAACAGCACGTCCATCGGCAGGTCGATGGCCGGTTTTTCCCCCTCCCCTTCGCTGAAGGGGAGGGCCAGGGTGGGGTTGTGGTTTTGCGAAACGCCATACCCCACGACCAATCGCTCTTCCGCGGTCGCGGTGCCGACCACCGCGAACGGGCAGCGCTCGCGCGCGCAGATCGCGGCGAATTCGTCGACGCGCGCGGCAGGCACGCCGAGCACGTAGCGTTCCTGCGATTCGTTGCACCACAGTTGCATCGGCGACAGCGAGGGATCGTCGGTCGGCACCTTCGCCAGGTCGATCACGCCGCCGACGTTCGAGTCGTGCAGCAGTTCCGGGATCGCGTTCGACAGGCCGCCGGCGCCGACGTCGTGCGCCGAGGCGATGGGATTGTTCGCACCCAGCGCGACGCAGCGGTCCAGCACTTCCTGGCAACGCCGCTGCATCTCCGGGTTGTCGCGCTGCACGCTGGCGAAATCCAGGTCCTCGGCGCTGTCGCCGGAGGCGAGCGAACTCGCCGCGCCGCCGCCGAGGCCGATCAGCATCGACGGCCCGCCGAGCACGATCACCGCGTCGCCCGGCGCGAGCAGCAACTTGCCGACCTGCGGACGGTCGATCGCGCCGAGGCCACCGGCGAGCATGATCGGCTTGTCGTAGGCGCGCACCGGGCCGCCGGGCTGCTGCAGTTCGAAGCTGCGGAAATAGCCGGCGAGGTTGGGCCGCCCGAATTCGTTGTTGAACGCCGCGGCGCCGATCGGGCCGTCGAGCATGATCTCCAGCGCGGGCGCCATGCGCGGATTGAGCGCGCGTTCGCGTTCCCACGGCTGCGGCAAGGTCGGGATGCGCAGGTGCGAAACGCTGAAACCGCACAGGCCGGCCTTCGGCTTGCCGCCGCGGCCGGTCGCGCCTTCGTCGCGGATTTCGCCGCCGGCGCCGGTGGAGGCGCCCGGGAACGGCGAAATCGCGGTCGGATGGTTGTGGGTTTCGACCTTGATGCAGAACGCGCTGTCGGTTCGCGCCTCGGCGCGGTATTCGCCGCTCGCCGGGTCGGGGCGGAAACGCCGCGATGCAAAACCTTCCACCACCGCCGCGTTGTCGCTGTACGCGGACAGCGTGTGCTGCGGCGTGGCCGCGTGCGTGTTCTTGATCATCTTGAACAGCGACAGCGGCCGGCCGTTGTCGAGCATGTCGCGGCCGTCGACGGTCCACGACGCGTTGAAGATCTTGTGCCGGCAGTGTTCGGAATTCGCCTGCGCGAACATCATCAGCTCGACGTCGTGCGGATCGCGACCGAGTTCCGAATAGCGTTCGCGCAGGTAGTCGATCTCGTCGGGCGCGAGCGCCAGCCCGAGCCGCGCGTTCGCCGCCTCCAGTTCGCCCAGGGGCACCGTTTCCAGCGGCTGCCGCGCCGGCGTCGCGAACAGCGCCGAGGCCGCGTCGCGGTCGGCGAGCAGCGATTGCGTCATCGGGTCGTGCAGCAACTTCGCCGCAGCGGCCTGCAGCCCGGGATCGGACGGCCAGCCGGCGATGTCGATGCGCATGCCGCGCTCGACGCGCCGGATCGGCAGGGTCGCGCCACGCAGCAGTTCGGTGGCCTTGCTCGCCCAGGGCGAGATCGTGCCCAGCCGCGGCAGGACGAAGCGGGAGACGGTGCCTTCGGCGCGCACGGCCACTGCGTCCCCGGCCTCGAGGATGCGCGCCAGCGCGGCGGCATCCGGGGTCGCGCCTTCGACCGGCACGGCCCAGTACGTCCACCAGGCGCCGGCGATGCGGAAATCGGGATGGAGCGCGCGCAGGCGCGCTTCGAGCCGCTCGCGACGGAACGGCGACAGGGCCGGCTGGCCCTCGAGGACGATCATGTCCAGGAAAACGCGCGGGGACGGGCGCGCATTGTAGCCCGAGCCGGCCCGCGGCCGGCCCCGGGGCGGATCACATGCCGCCGGTGGCGGTACTCGCGACCGGAACCTGGCCGGCGTCCAGCTCGTCCAGCGCCGCCTGCAGGTCCTGCGGCGGGACATAGCCGCCGAGCACGGTGCCGTCCTCGGCCAGGATCATCGGCGTGCCCTCCAGGCCCACGCGCTGGCCGAGGGCGTATTCGTCCGCGACCGGGTTGGGGCAGCTGCGCTTCGGCAGCGGGCGGTCGCTCTTGGCGTCGGTCAGCGCCTTCCTGCGGTCGGCCGAACACCAGACCGAGACCATCTTGTCGTAGTCGGGACTGCCGATGCCGGCACGCGGGAAAGCCATGTACTCGACCGTGATCCCGGCCTTGTTGTAGTCGGCGATCTGCGAATGGAACTTGCGGCAGTAACCGCATTCCACGTCGGTGAAGACCACGACCGTGTGCTTCGCATTGGGTGCGGCGAACACGATGCGATCGGATTCGGGAATGCGCTTGAGGAGGTCGCGGCGCACGCCCGCGAGCACGGATTCGCCCACGTCCTTCTTGCCGGCGAGGTCGTACAGCGTGCCTTGCAACATGTACTTGCCGTCGTTGCTGACGTACACCACCTGCCCGCCGACCACGGCTTCGACGAAACCGGGCAATGGCGATGCGGCAACGTGGTCGATGGCCAGCCGCGCATTGAGCGTGCGGATCGCGTCGACGGCGCGCGCCTCGGGCGTTCCTGCCGGCGGCTGCGTGGCCAGCCCCGCCACCGGCGACTGGGGCGCCGGCTTGGCCTGCGCGCCCGGCTGGGCCGCGACCGCGGGCGAGTTGGACTGGGCGCAGGCGGCGAGGCTGAACAGGCCGAGCGCGAGGAACGAAGGCAGCTTCATCTGGGATCCGTGGGGCGTGCGTTTGCGGTTTGACCCGCGCACCGGGGCGCGGTTCCGTCGATTGTCGCATGCCGTCCAGTGGTGGCCGATCGTTTTTGAACGAATACGGCTGCCATCCATGGCCGAACACCATCGACCTTCGGAACGCCCTGCCCGTCCTTGGCCGGGCGTTCGCCCGCATGCGCGCCAGTGGCGCGCGAACATGCAGGCTCACCCGCGGGGATGATGCTGTGCGTGCAGGTTCTTGAGCCGCTGCTTCGCGACGTGCGTATAGATCTGCGTGGTCGACAGCGAGCCGTGGCCGAGCAGCATCTGCAGCGCGCGCAGGTCGGCGCCGTGGTTGAGCAGGTGGGTGGCGAAACTGTGGCGCAGGCCGTGCGGACTGATGCGCCTGGGTGCGATGCCGGCGACGATCGCGGACTGCTTCACCAGCCGCCAGAACTGCTGGCGGGTCAGCGCCGCGCGCTTCGGGCCGAGGAACAGCGGCGGATCCAGCGCGGCGCGTCCGGGCGAACTCGCGCCCTTGTCGAGTCGTGGCCGCGCCTCGTCGAGGTAGCGCCGCAGCCAGTGCATCGCCTCCTCGCCCAGCGGCACCAGCCGGTCCTTGCCGCCCTTGCCGGTCACGCGCACCACGCCCTGGCGCAGGTTCACCGCGTTCGCCGGCAGGCCGACCAGTTCGCTCACGCGCAGGCCCGCGGCGTACATCAGTTCCAGCATCGCGCGGTCGCGCAATCCCGTTGGCGTGTCGATGGCGGGCGTGGCGAGCAGCGCCTCGATCTCGCTTTCCGACAGCGCCTTCGGCAACGGCCGCGGCAGGCGCGGCGGCTGCAGCAATGCGGTCGGGTCGTCGTCGCGCGCGCCGCGCTGCGCCTGGAATGCGTAGAACGCGCGCAATGCCGCCAGCAGCCGCGCATTGCTGCGCGCGGAATAGTCCGCGTTCGCGCGGTGGGCGAGATAGTCGAACAGCTGCGCGCGGTCGGCATGGACCAGCTCGCCCGACATGCCCCGCGAACGCGCCCACCTCGACAAGCCCGCGAGGTCGCGGCGATAACTCTCCAACGTCGCCGCGCTGGCGCCGCGCTCGGCCCAGAACGCATCGAGGAACGCGGCGATCGCCATCGCATCCGCTTCCGGCAATTCCGGCAGTCGCGTCGCCGCGATGCGGCGGTCGGCGGGCGTACTCGCGCTCATGCGTGGAGCTTAGCCCCTCACCCGCATAACTCGCGCCATCCATGGCGCTCGCCCTTCGGGCCAGCTTCGCTGTTCACGGGCGCTCCTGCGCCCGTGGTCGGCACCTTCTCCCCGCACGCGGGGAGAGGGAAGATCGAGCGAAGCGAGATCGGGTGAGGGGCAAGTATCCTGTGCGAATGTCGACACCTTCATCTTCACCACGCCCACTTTTGGGCTGGCGCCTGCTCGCGCTGGTCTACGACTTCTTCCCGGCGCTCGCGCTGTGGATATTGCTGTCGTCGGCGTTCACGCTCGGCTACACCTTCCTCGGCCACCACGCCACGCGGCAGAACATCGCGCCGTTCAGCGCGCTGCAATGGCTGCTGTGGCTGTGCTGCTGGGCCGTCACCGGCGCATACGCGACGATCAGCTGGCGCCGCGGCGGCGCCACGCTGGGCATGCGCCCGTGGCGGCTGCGCGTGGTGTCCGCCGATGGCGGTGGCGCGTCGTACGCGGCGCTGTGGAAACGCTACGCGGTGGGCACGCTGTCGCTGCTGCTCGCCGGCGCGGGTTTCTGGTGGGCATTGTTCGACCGCGAACGGTTGACGTGGCACGACCACGCCAGCGGCACGCGGATGGTCCGGGCCCCGAAAAATTCCTGAACCCGCCTTCCATGGCGTCGCGTCATGCGCCATGTCGTCCTGCCCGCGCGCCAATGGCGCGCAAGCGTGCGGGCTCAGCCGGAACGCCTGCGGAACAGCGCCGCCGACACCGCGAGCATGATCGCCGGCGGGATCAGGTAGGCAAGGCGGAAATCGAACTTGTACACGCCGGCCAGCTTCACGAACTGGGTCTGCAGCAGCCAGAACCCGAGCGCGAAGATGATGCCGATGAACAGCCGCTTGCCGAGGCCGCCGCTGCGCAGCGAACCGAACGCGAACGGCACCGCGGCCAGGCACAGCGCGAGCACGTTGAGCGGATAGAACCAGCGGCCCCAGTAGAACTCCTCGTACTCGCTGGCATCGAGGCCGTTGCGCTTGCGGTAGGCGATGCTGCGGCTGAGTTCGCTCGACTGCAGGTAACGCGGCCGCGCGACGCTGGCCGCGAGCGCGGTTTCGTCCAGTTTCGAGGCCCAGTGTTCCTCCAGCGCCTCGGTCTCGGTCACCGAGCGCTGGTCGAACCAGGTGCGCCTGACGTCGTGCAGCAGCCAGCCGCCGGCGTGGTGCACCGCGGTGCCGGCGCGCGCGATCGATTCCAGCCGCCCGTCCTTGGCGAATTCGTACAGGCGCACGCCCTGCAATTCGAGGTAGTGTTCGTCGCCCTTGCCGCGTTCCTGCCCGGTCTGCGCGTTGAGGAAGGTATCGCCCTCGCGCGCCCACAGGCCGCTGTACTGGGCCACGATCATGTCGTTGGACTTGGCCGAAGCCTTGAGCGAGTCCGCGCGCTTCTGCCCCCAGGGCCCGAGGGTTTCGCCGTTGACCACCATCAGCAGGGTCAGGACCGCCAGCGAACCGGCGACGGCGATGCTCAGGCGACGCCGCGACAGGCCCAGCGCGCGCAGCGCGGTCAGTTCCGAACTCGCGGCGAGCTGGCCCAGGCCCATCAGCGCGCCGATCACCGCGGCGGTCGGGAACAGCATGTAGGCGCGGCGCGGGATGCTCAGCGCCACCACGGCGATCGCGCTACCGAAACCGTAGTGCCCGGTGCCGACGTCGCTGAGCTCGGTGACGACGGCCATGATCGCGTCGAGGCCGATCAGCACCGCCCATGTCAGCAGCACGGTGCCCAGCAGCACGCGCGCCACGTAGAGGTCGTGGATCTTCGGGAACGGCTTCATGCGCGTATCCGCGGCCGGCGCACGCTGCCATCGCGCAAGTACAGCCATGCCCCGATCGCCAGCAGCGGCAGCAGCAGCCACCACAGGCCGACGACCATCGGCAGCTTGCCGCTGCCCAGCCAGTCGGTGCCGAGCAGCATCAGGTTCATCCCGAACAGGTAGGCGAGGAATCCCATCAACAGGCGCCCATAGCGCGCTTGGCGCGGGGAGCTGCGCGCCAGCGGCACCGCCATCAGCGCGAACGCCAGCGCCAGCAACGGCGGGGCGATGCGGAAATGCAGTTGCGCGCCGGCCTGCGGGCGCGGATCGGAAAGCAATTCCATGGTCGGCAGCCCCTGCGGATTGCGCGGGCTGTCCTCGGCCTTGGCCATCGGCATGCGCAGCTCGTTGCTGGCATAGCGCATCAGCCGGTAGTCGCGGCCCGCGTCCAGCGGCCCTTCGACCCGGAACCCGTCCTTGAGGTCGAGGAATCGCTGGTTGCCGCCCTCGATCTTGAGCGCACCGCCGGTGGCGGTGGTCACATCGAGGCGATCCTTGTCCTGTCGGTAAACGAAGATGCGCCGCAGCTGGGTGCCGTCGTTCGACATCGAACCGACGTAGACCACGCCCTTGCCGCCTGGCAGCTCGGTGAAACGCCCCGCTTCCAGCCCCGCGACCAGCAGGTTGCGGTTGCCGGCCGCGATCATTTCGTCGGAGGTTCGCTTCGCCCACGGGCCGAGCCACAGCGAGCACAACGCGATCACCGCGACCATCGGCAACACCAGCCAGGCCCAGGGCCGCAGCAGCCGGCGCGGCCCGACCCCGATCGAGGTCAGGATCGGCATCTCCGAGTCGCGGTACAGGCGCCCGAAGCCGAGCAGCAGGCCGATCATCAGCCCCAGCGGCAGGATCATCGGCATGTAGCGGATGGTCTGCAGCCCCATCTGCGAGAGCATCAGCCCGGCCGGGACGCGGCCACGGGCGATGTCGCCGAGCACGTCGGTGAACACGCCGCCGAGGCTGACGATGCACAGCACGATCAGCGCGGCGAACGTGGCCTGCGCCAGTTCGCGCAGCAGGTAGCGGTCGAGCTTGGGCATCGTGCTCCTGGGCATGGTGGGAACGGGCGTCGCGCGGCTTGCACTACACTTCGCGGTTCGCCGGCAGCGCGAATGCGCGCCGCCGCAAGCCGTGAATCTTACTGAATCCACCCGGGAATCCGTCGATGAGCCTTGAATTCGCCCTGAACGCCACCGCCCCCGCCGCCGCCAACGTCGATTGCGTGGTGGTCGGCGCGTTCGCCGACGGCAGCCTGACCCCGGCTGCGCAGGCCATCGACGCCGCCAGCGGCGGCCGCATCGCCGCCCTGGCCAAGAGCGGCGACGTCTCCGGCAAGACCGGCAGGACCGTCCTGCTCCACGACCTCGCCGGCATCGCCGCCCCGCGCGTGCTGGTGATCGGCCTGGGCGAGGCCGGCAAGTTCGGCGTCGCGCAGTACCTCAAGGCGGTGGGCGACGCCGCGCGCACGCTCAGGAACGGGCCGGCGAAGAGCGCACTGTTCTCCATCGCCGAGGTCGCGGTGAAGGATCGCGACGCGGCCTGGAACGTGCGTTCCGCCGCGATCGCCGCCGACCACGCCTGCTACCGCTACCTCGCCACGCTGGGCGAGAAGAACAAGAAGCGCGACGAGAAGGGCCTGGAACGTTTCGAAATCCCCGGCTCCGACAAGGCGGCGCTGGCGCAGGGCATCGCGATCGCCGCCGGCGTGAAGTTCACCCGCGAGCTCGGCAACCTGCCGCCGAACGTGTGCAACCCCGCCTACCTCGCCCGGCAGGCGCAGGAATTCGCGGAGAAGGCCAAGCACGTCGAATGCGAAGTGCTCGACGACGCAATGATGGAGTCGCTCGGCATGGGCTCGCTGCTCGCGGTGGCGCGCGGCTCGGCCAACCGCCCGAAGCTGGTGGTGATGAAGTACAACAACGGCGGCGATGCGAAACCGTACGTCCTCGTCGGCAAGGGCATCACCTTCGACACCGGCGGCATCAATCTCAAGACCCAGGGCGGGATCGAGGAGATGAAGTACGACATGTGCGGCGCGGCCACCGTGCTCGGCACCTTCGTCGCCGCGGTCGGCATGCAGTTGCCGGTGAATCTCGTTTGCATCGCCGCGGCGGTGGAGAACATGCCCGACGGCAACGCCTACCGCCCCAGCGACGTGATCACCAGCATGAGCGGCAAGACCATCGAGGTCGGCAATACCGATGCCGAGGGCCGCCTGATCCTGTGCGATGCGCTGACCTACGCTTCGAGGTTCGAACCGCAGGCGCTGATCGACGTCGCCACGCTGACCGGCGCCTGCGTGATCGCGCTGGGCAAGTA
>Ga0209023_10003204_pt1 | contig 19720 bp, 13 predicted proteins | sample LakOneMetagenome_FD_187468 | JGI IMG/M metagenome (GOLD analysis project Ga0209023, IMG submission 187468) | Freshwater and sediment microbial communities from Lake Erie, Canada (SPAdes) (version 2) | ecosystem: Environmental > Aquatic > Freshwater > Lentic | place: Lake Erie, Canada...
TAAAGAAAACATTTACATTGATTATCAACTGAACGATACATTGAACTGGAAGCCAGTGAATACAGGAAATGAAGCAGTGATACGGCTTGGCAACCTCAGCTCCGGGAATTATGTACTACGCATACGAAAGCTGAATGGCTTTGGCATAAACAATTACACGTATAAAGTCATTCGTTTTACCATCAGTACGCCCTGGCATAAGCAATGGTGGTTTTATGTTTTATGCATGTTAGCGCTTTTAGGTATCACCCTGCTCATCCTGCACATCCGTACCAGGCAGTATAAGATAAGCCAGCGCAAACTGGAAAGGCAGGTGGCCGAAAAAACAAAAGAACTGCAGGAACAAAATGAGATACTGGAAAAGAATGACACCATTAAAACCAGGCTCATCTCCATCATCAGTCACGACATCGTAACGCCATTAAAGTTTGTAACCGTTGCCGGGAAGAACCTGATCGAAAAAAGAAACCTGATGTCGGAAGAACTGCAGATGGAAACGATACAGGAGATGACGAACACGTCGCAGGAACTGCAACTGCTGAGCACCAACATCCTCAACTGGATAAAATACCAGAATGAGAACAGGCGCCTGGCAAAAGAGACTTTCAATTTGCACGAACTGGTGAACCAGGTGATGGGCGTACTTAATTCACTCGCCAAACAAAAGAAACTTACGCTGGAGAACCAGGTAAACAGCAACATGGAGATCTACCAGTTCTTTGAGCCGTTAAAAATACTTGTCTATAACCTGCTTACCAATGCCATTAATTTTTCCGAGAACAGTGCGGTGGTCATTGCAGCCGAACAAAAAGAGGAAACGGTAGTGATCAGTGTAAGCGATGAAGGCGTTGGCATGACACCCGAACAGATCAAGAACATCATGGCCGACCAGTTCATCATCTCTTCAGCAAATATCGACAACCGCAAAGGGAACGGGCTGGGTTATCTCATCATAAAAGACCTGGTAAAAATAATGGGAGCAACATTATCTATTGAAAGCGAAAAAGGTAAAGGCACAAAGATCTCTGTTGCATTACCTGCTGTAAAAATCAATACAGCACCCTCAGTTTAATGGTCGCCTTTACGTTACGCAATAACTCCAGTGCATTTTTGCTGAGGTTCTTATCAACATCCAGCACCACGTAACCGATGGCATCGTTTGTTTTAAGATACTGCCCGAGGATATTGATCTTGTATTTACTGAGCTGTGTATTTATTTCTGAAAGCACGCCCGGCACATTATTATGTATGTGCAATATGCGGTGCGTACCTTCCTGCGGAGGCAGGGCCAGTTCGGGTATGCTGTGAGAGCCAGTGCTGGCACCACGTTCGAGGTAATTAAAAAGTTTCACACTCACGTCTTCGCCGATATTATGCTGTGCTTCCTGGGTACTGCCCCCGATATGCGGGGTGAGCAATACATTGCTTAATCCCTGCAGCGGCGTTGAGAATGCATCTCCGTTCTTTTCCGGCTCAACCGGAAACACATCCACAGCTGCGCCGCCCAGATGTCCTTCAAGCAATGCTTTACGCAATGCTTCCAGGTCAACCACTTCTCCCCTTGCATAATTTATTAAAATACTTCCCTTCTTAAAATACTTAAGGGTGTTTTTGTTTACCAGATTTTTTGTGCTTTCCAATTCAGGAACATGCAGGGTAACAATGTCTGCATTACTCAACACATCTTTCATGCTTTTTCTTGATTCGGCATTTCCCAATGGCAACTGGGTCTCAATATCATAAAAAATAACTTTCATGCCCAGGCTTTCAGCAAGCACACTCACCTGTTTGCCGATATTGCCATAACCAATAATGCCCAGTGTTTTTCCACGCAACTCATAACTGCCGCTGGCATCCTTCATCCATTTGCCTTCGTGTGCGGCTTTGTTCTTGTCGATGATCTTACGGATGAGTATGATGGAAGCACCAATGACCAGTTCGGCCACACTGCGGGTATTGCTGTAAGGCGCATTAAAAACAGCCACGCCGTTCCTGGTAGCTGCTTTCAGGTCAACCTGGTTTACGCCAATGCAAAAGCAACCGATGGCCTGCAGTTTTTCTGCGGCATCCAGTACTTTTTTTGTGATCTGTGTTTTGCTGCGTATGCCCAGCAGGTGCACATTCTTTACAGCAGCGGTCAGTTCTTCTTCACTCAATGCGCCGTTTATCTTTTTCACATTGGTATAACCGGAGGCATTAAAATGCTTTACAGCCACATCGCTGATATTCTCCAAAAAAAGGATGTTGATCTTTTCCTTCGGGTAACTTGTTTTTTTATTTTCTGCCATGATGATAACAGCGTATTTTGCACAAATATATCCCATCTAAAGCTAGATTGATGCTGTCAATATCCTGTCGCACTTTTTATACACTTATTATTGCAATGCCTGGCATCATTACCGGATGCAGCGAGGCAGGTAATACAGCTAAAAAAGACAGTCCCCCGGCCACAACGATCGGTCTGCCGGAACCATCTCCCATTTCCATCCAGGAAAAAGAAAGGATAAATGCAGCCTGCCAGGCATGGTACGATTCTGCACTGGCTCCCAGGGGATTTAATGGCGGCATGCTGGTTGCAAAAAACGGCAATATTGCTTTTGAAAAATATACGGGCACAGTTCATATACCCGGAAATGACTCTATTACAGAGAATACGCCTTTGCACATTGCGTCTGTTTCAAAAACCTTTACCGCCATGGCTGTATTAAAACTATGGCAGGAGGACAAACTGAGTTTGGATGATGAATTCAGCAAATTCTTTCCGGCATTCAATTATCCCGGGGTAACGATACGAAGTTTATTGAGTCACCGCAGTGGCCTGCCCAATTATACGCACTTTCTCGAAAACCTTGGCTGGGATAAGACCCGGATGGCAACCAATGAAGAGGTGTTGGATTTTTTAATAACACGGAAAGCAGAGATGACAGATGTGAGTCCGGCAAATACCCGTTTCTCTTACTGCAATACCAATTATGCCTTACTGGCCTTGCTCATAGAAAAGATATCAGGTAAAACCTATGCTGATTTTATCAAGCAAACCTTTTTCATTCCGTTGCAGATGAAGAACAGTTTTGTTTTCACGCCTGCTGATACAAACCGGGTAAGTCCAAGCTATGGCTGGCGGGGAAGAATAGAAACACTTAACTTTCTTGACCAGGTTTATGGCGATAAGAATATTTATACCACGGTGAGGGATCTTCTTATTTGGGACAGGGCTTTAAGCAGCAACCTTCTTTTCAAACCAGAAACACTTGAACAGGCTTATGCAGGCTACAGCAATGAAAAGCCCGGCATCCGTAACTACGGACTGGGCTGGCGCATGTATGACTATCCAAATGGCAAGATCATTTATCACAACGGCTGGTGGCATGGAAGCAATGCGGCATTCATCCGGCTCATTCACGACTCGGCAACCATCATTGTGATCGGAAATAAATTCACCCGTGCTATTTATAAAGCAAGGGTACTGGCCTCCATTTTTGGAAATTATTTCGGCACTGCCGATGAAGAAGAAACAGAGCAAGCTTTTTCCCAGCACAATACCATCGATTCGCTGTTAAAAACTCCCAAAACCGAAACGAAAGGAAAAAGTAAAAAACAAACCAGTAAGATCCCGCAATCAGCTAAAAAGGGAAAACGAAATAAGTAACCGGCTTTGTTGATCATTGCAGCAAACAGCAATAATAATGGCAAAACCAGTTATGCAGGTTTTTATACAGAATGTGCAATATTTTTAACCAAATTGTGCGCTTTTTTGCATTTTTAATACTACTTTGGGTAGTAATAAAACTAAAGCTATCTGAGAAATGCAGGTGTACAAGATATACCAGTTAGGTCTGTATAAAAAAATGGTACAGGCTTTTTTATTTGCTCACTGCTCAACTGCAAAAATCTGCGCCCATAGGGCCATTTCTCCTTTCGCTGAAAAATACGGCAATACTATTTTACCGGGCCGGTCCTCTCCCCCTTGAAAATTCCTGATCATTCACTAAATCAAACTACTTATATTTCTTAAAACCAAAACACGACTATATGAGAAAATTTTCAACCAGACTAATTTCGATTTTGTTTTTGCTGGTTCCCCTGATGTCCCTTGCACAGACAAGCATTACAGGCAGGGTTGTCAATGAAAAAGACGGCAAGCCTGTGGAAGGCGCAACCGTGATGATAAAGGGGAAGACCGGTGGAACCAAAACCGATGCCAATGGTAACTTCACCATTACAGCAGCCAAAGGCGATGTACTGGTCATAAGTTCAGTCAATTTCAAACAACAGCAGATTAAAGTAGGCAATGCTGCTATTACAGTAGGACTGGAAAGATTGGATGGAACCATGGATGAAGTGGTGGTAACCGCCATGGATATTAAAAAGAATCCAAGGGAATTAGGATATTCTGTTCAAACCGTAAATGGAACCGATATCCAGCAAACACAACGGGAGAATTTTGTGAACAGTCTGCAGGGAAGGGTTGCCGGGCTGTCTGTAACACCCACAACCGGTGCTGCCGGCGCTTCTTCAGGTATCATATTAAGAGGCTTTAATACCATGTCGGGTACTAATCAACCTTTATTTATAGTAGATGGTGTTATTTTAGACAATACCAGTTTCAACTCAAACTCATACAGCGGCAGTGGTGTTGGACTTGCTTCAGACGGAGCCAACCGGAATATTGATAATACCAACCGCATTGCTGATCTGAACCCCAACGATATAGAATCGGTAACGGTTTTAAAAGGCCCCGAAGCAACAGCGCTTTACGGAAGCCAGGCAAGTGCTGGTGCGATCGTGATCACTACTAAAAAAGCAAAAGTTACAAACAGGAAAATACTGGTAAACTATGATAACAATTTCCGTTTTCAAAAACTTACAAGATTTGCTGATGTAAATAACGAATACGGGCCCGGTACAAGCAATGGCGTACCTACTGCTCCTCCCCTGTTAGGACAGTTTACCTCCTTTGGTCCGAAATGGGCTGCTGGTACCCAGTTGTATGATAATGTTCATAATTTCTTTCAGACAGGTCTTTCACAAACCCATAACCTTGGCCTGGAATTCGGAACAAAGAATGTAGGGTTCAGGGCTTCGGGACAATACCTCGATAACAGGGGCGTGATCCCTCACAATAATTATACAAAATACAGTTTCAAAATTTCAAACACTACCCGGATCGGTAAATACATAAGCATAACTCCGGCTATAGCTTACTCAAAGGCCGACAATGTTAAACCAACAAAAGGAAGTTCATCTTACCTGATGAGTTTATACCAGTGGCCTGCCAATAATGATATCAGGAACTACCAGGATGATTACGGCGGTAAACTCACGTTGTTTAATGCGAATTACAATACCGACTACGATAATCCTATCTGGAGTGCCAAGAACAACACCACCGGCGATATAACAAAACGCTGGGTTGCTACACTGGGCATCGATATCAAACCATTTTCGTGGTTAACAGTAGCTGGCAGGTTTGGATATGATACCTACAAAACAGATGGCTACGTATTCATACACCCGCAGTCTTTTTATTTAACAGCAGCCACATTAGGTACGCTGGATAATTATTACAGAACTTATAAAGGATACAACCATACCATCACCGCAAGTGCAAAAAAAGAATGGAGAGGATTTACAGGGAAGTTAATGGTAGGTACGATGTGGCAGGATTATGAAACAGATGCGTACGGCGTATACGGCAACCACGTAGCCGATTCACTGGTTAACGGAAAATTATATAAGAACGGACAGGTGATCACCGGTTTTAATCCAAGAGACAGCAACCAGACCGCCTACGGTTCAAGAACACGTTTGCTCAGGAATTATTTTGGTGATGCAAACAAGATCATCTTCAGGGAGCTCGCTTATTTCGGCGAAGTATCCATCGGGTATAAGAACGTAGCATTCATTACCTATTCGCATCGCTTTGAATCGGCCTCTCCCATTCCATCTCAAAACAGGAATTACAATTACCCCGGCGCAAGTTTAAGCCTGATCGTTTCAGACATCCTCCCGTTCCTGAAACGGGGAGACATCCTGGACTACTGGAAACTGCGGGGCTCCATGGCAAGTACAGCAAGACTGAATGATCCGTATTCGAACCAGTCTTTCTTTGTGAACAACCAGAACAGTTCCGTAATACCGGGTAACACCTATGGTTTTACAAATGCAAACACATTCCTGACACCTGAAAAACAACGGACATTTGAAGTAGGAACTGAAATGCGTTTTTTAAACAGCCGGATAACAATTGATGCAGCCTATTATAATACGCTTTGCACCGACCAGATAACTCAAGGTTACAGGGCCAGCTATGCCACCGGTTATATATTAAATACAACCAATTCTTCTTCGTTACGTAATGAAGGTGTAGAGATAACATTGGGCCTCACCCCGATCAAAAGAAGAAATTTTAACTGGAACATCAATTTCAACTTTAACCACATGTGGAGTAAAGTATTGACCTTACCTGCATCCATAGGCCAGTACAATGATTTTTATAATTCCGATACGTACATCTCCAACGTAAGAGGTGGACTGATCAGGGGCAATTCCACCGGCACCATCACAGGTTCTACTTACCAGCGGAATACTGCCGGGGATATAATTATCAATGCTGCAACAGGTTTGCCTTTAACAAATGCAGGCAACCAGCTGATCGCCGACAGAACGCCTGATTTTACGTTGGGAACACTGAATACGTTCCGGTACAAAAACTGGTCACTGAGTTTCTTGTGGGATCTGAAAGTGGGTGGAGATATTTATAATGGAACCGACCAGGTATTGACAGGCCTGGGTAAAAGTGCCAGAACTGCAGACCGCAATACGCCTATCATTGTTAAAGGTGTGTTGAATGATGGTTTACAGAATACGGCTACCCCAACCGCAAATAATATTGTGATCATCCCCTACTTCTTAACCACTTATTATACAACAATGCCTGATGAGGAGTTCATTCAAAAGGATGTTAACTGGTTCAGGTTAAGGGATATCACCTTAAGCTATAAACTGTCTGACAAACTTATTAAGCGTATGAAGGGCTTAAAAGGAATGAGCTTTTTTATTACCGGGAACGACCTGATCCTTTCAACGAATTACAAAGGAGCTGATCCGGCTGTTAATGCAAATAACCCAGGCTCTTCGGGTGTTGGTGGATATGGTATGGACCTGGGAAATGCACCAACTCCGTTGAGTTTGAGTTTTGGTTTACGTGCTAATTTTTAATTGTTGAATTGTAATTGTAAAATTTAAATTTTTCTGTATGCAAAATAAAATTTTTAAAACGGTAATTTTTCTTACGCTCTTCAGCATGTTATTTTCTGTATCGTGTAAGAAAAAAATAGACGATGCTTATTTAAATCCGAATGCGCCGGTAATTGTACCTATTGAAAGTATATTATCCGGTGTAATCGGAAGCTTTACGGCTTTCTTTTCTTCTGCCGGTACCGGGTATGGTGTTCAGGCCGATGGCATATTACTGGGACGGTACATCCAATACTGGGGTACACAAACAAGCGGTGAACTTTATGGCCAAATGGGTTTCCCGGGTGCACCTGCTTCTGCCAGTGATAATACCGGTGGTCTTTGGGCCGCTGTTTATTACGGACAAGGACAAAATCTAAACAAGATCGTTCAATGGGGTGCCGAGCAGCAAAAATGGGATTATGTTGGCGTGGCGTATGCGATCCGTGCATGGGGATGGCTTGAGTTAACCAATGTGTATGGAGAAGCCATACTTAAAGAAGCATTCAATACCAGCCAATCGCAATTTAATTACGATACACAACCGGAATTTTACGACAGTTGCCGGGTGATCTGTCATCGTGCGTTAAATTATTTAAGCAGAACCGATGGCAATGTAAGCCAGGCTAATCTTGCAATCGGCGATGCCTATTTTTATAACGGCGATGTAACTAAATGGAAGAAATTTGTGTATGGGATATTAGCCCGTTCTTACATCAACCTTAGCCGCAAGTCTGATTTTTTAACCAAGGGTTATGCAGACTCTGCTATTAAATATGCCAACCTTTCTTTGTCGAGCAATGCCGATAACGCATTGGTAAGAGTAGCCGGTGGCCTTACCTCAGCCGTTAATAATTATTTCGGTCCCTTCCGTGGAAACATTGGTGCCATCAGGCAGGCTTCTTATATCGCCGACCTGATGTCTGGAAATAATGACAGTGCTTTTAAAACCGTTAGTGATCCCAGGAGATATTACATGCTTCGTGAAAACCTGAACGGTACATTCAAAGGATTCACTGTATGGAATGGCGCTGGCGGGCTTGCAGCAAATGATTATCCGAAAAACTTTTGGGGGAATGCAACGCCTAATTCTACTGCAGCTTCATCACCCGACAGCAGCCGTTACCTTTATCAAAATACCAGCCCATGGCCAATGATGACGGCTTCTGAGATGCAATTCATAGTAGCAGAAGCGGCCTATCTCAAAGGAGATAAAACAACAGCGCTTTTTGCTTATTCCAATGGCATCAGCCTGAATTTTGATATGCTGACCACTACTTATCCGCAAAACATACCAACTGTTTTTGCGATCACCCCTGCTACAAAAACAGCTTACCTGACCAATACGTTAGTAGTGCCGGGTGTAGCAACCAGCTTAACACTATCCCAGATCATGTTGCAGAAATATATTGCTTTATATGGTTGGGGAGTGCAGCAAACATGGACAGACATGCGGAAATACCATTACAGGGATCCGGACCCGGTAACAGGCGTGCAGGTATATGCCGGTTTTGCACCGCCATCAGGCACCAATTTAATCTCTACCAACAATGGTCAATGGGTGTTCCGGTGCAGGCCAAGGTATAATTCAGAATATCTTTATAATATTCCTGAACTGACAAGAATCGGCGCCTTAAACCAGGATTATAACACGTACAGACCCTGGTTCGCTATACCTTAACCATTAAAAACTTATGATAATGACAAATAAATTAAAAATAATAACAGCTGTACTTGCAATAACGTTGGTGGCAGGATCCTGCTTTAAGAAGGATGATTCAATAACCATTCTGGATGTAGGTTATGCCAATGATATGGCATACCTGAAATTCATAAATGTATATACTGCGTTAACTCCTTCTGCAGCTACCCCTGCAGCCGGCCCATCGGTTAATGTTTTTATTAATGATGTAAAGATCAATGCCGCTGCAGTGTCTTATGGTGGCCTCTTCCCTGCTGCACCGGCATATACGGCCGTTCAGCCGGCACTGGGTACAAATATTAAAGTGATCATCAGCCGGGCAACAGCGCCCGTGGCAGGTGATACCCTCATTAATAAAAATTACGACCTGGGCGCAAACAGCTATACAACGGTTTACTTAACAGATTCAACACCGAATCCCACTCCGCAGAGTCCTTACTTCCTTCCATTTGCTGAACAGATCAGCAACGCCAAAGTGGGATATTTTAAAGCAAGATTTGTAAACATGATACCCAGTACAGATACGCTCGAGGTTTTTTCAAAAAGGTTAAATGCGGTGATGTTCCCCGGAACCAGGTATAAGAATGCTTCCGACATGTTTGAGATACCTACCTTTCTTTTAAGCGATACCTTACAGCTAAGAAAAGTAAGTGCACCAGCAACCATCCTGGGAACCATTAATGGATTCACTGGTACATCTGCAAGAGTATATACAGTGTATTGTACGGGAAATATAACCGCTACTCCCCGGGCACGATTACTAACCTCCTTTACAAACCGGTAAGTAAATTTTAAATACAGGTATAAAAAAAGCTTTCCAAATGGAAAGCTTTTTTTATACCTGTATTTTTTTATCCGAAGAATAAATAAGCAAGGATGATGGAAGTGATCACGCCCACCAGGTCGGCGAGCAACATGGCCCCGATGGCATAGCGGGTATTTTTTATAGAAACAGAACCAAAGTAAACAGCCACCACATAAAATGTAGTATCGGATGCGCCCTGGAAAATCCCGGAGAGTTTGCTCGCAAAAGAATCCGGGCCAAACGCAGCCATGGTACTAACCATCATGCCCCGGGCTGCTCCCCCACTCAATGGCCGTATTAACGCAGTGGGTAGTCCATCCACAAACCGGGTATCTGGACTGAACATCGCAAAAAAATGTTTGATGCCGCTTATCACCGCATCAAAAGTTCCACTGGTGCGTAACATACTTACGGCAACCAGGATACCCAGTATATATGGTATGATGCGTATGGCCGTATCAAAACCATTCCGGGCCCCGTCAATGAATGCAGAAAATATATCTATCTTTTTATACAGCCCGCCCAGTATGATCAATAAAAATACAAGCAGTATCAGGCCATTGCTTAAGATACCGGAGAAAGACTGAAGTCCGGCTGCATTGAGCCGGGTAATATATAAAACAAGCAATGCAATAAGTGCCGAGATACCCAGTACCCAGGTTATTATCACCGGCTGAAACAAATTGATCTTTTGCCTGAATGAAACAATGATCATGGCTGTAATGGTGCCTACAAAGGTTACGATCATACAAGGAATAAAAACATCCGTGGGATCCGAAGCTTTTTGTGCAGCCCGTACCGCAATAACACTAACGGGTATTAAATTCAACCCGGCTGCATGCAGGCATAAGAACATGATCTGCGAATTGGAAGCAACGTCTTTATTCGGGTTCAGTTCCTGCAGACTTTCCATGGCCCGTAAACCAAAAGGTGTTGCGGCATTATCAAGCCCCAGCAGGTTGGCAGAAAAATTCATGATCATGTGGCCGTGTGCAGGATGGCCTTTGGGAACATCCGGGAAAAGTTTGGAAAAGAAAGGGCCAACGATGCGTGACAGCAAGCGTATGCCCCCGGCTTTTTCGGCAATGCTCATAAAACCGATGAACAGCGATAAGATGCCGATGAGTTTTAAACAGATATCAACCGCCACCCAACATGTTTCAATAATGCCATCTATTTTAAGCGGGTTGGCCGGGTCTGAAGCCTTACCACTCACCATCCAGGTAAAGATCTGTGTTTCGCCAAAGAAAAAACATTTTATACCAGCCACAGTTATGGCGATGAGTATAAAAGCGCTCCATATTCTGCTTAAGGCCATAAAAAGTTATAAGTTAGGAGTTATAAGTTATAGGTTATGGGTTGAAAGTTAGTTAATTCTTTCAAAAGACGGATTTAACCCTGCAACCTTTAAACCCTTCAACCCTTAAACGTTAATACCTTACCTTTGCGCCGGTTTTTAATTTTTCATTCTTAATTTTTAATTCTTAATTAAAACATGGCTTTAAAAGCAGGAATTGTGGGGCTTCCCAACGTAGGAAAATCAACTTTGTTCAACGCAGTAAGCAACAGTGCCAAGGCACAGGCAAGCAATTATAGGTTCTGCACCATAGAACCCAATACCGGGCTGGTGAACGTACCCGACCCCCGATTGGATAAACTGGCCGAACTGGTGAAACCCGAAAGAATTGTTCCAACCCAGATCGAGATCGTGGATATTGCCGGGCTGGTACGTGGCGCCAGCAAGGGCGAAGGACTAGGTAATAAATTTTTGGCCAACATACGGGAAGTGGATGCCATTATTCACGTGATACGTTGTTTTGAAGATGAGAATATCTTAAGAGATGAAGGCCCCATCAACCCGGTAAGTGATAAAGAGATCATTGAGACCGAACTGCAACTGAAAGACCTGGACAGCGTGGAGCGAAAACTGCAGCGTACCGAAAAAATGGCCAAGACCGATCCCAAGATGAAAGCCGAACTGGAAGTATTGATCCGTTGCCAGGAACATTTAAACAAAGGAAAGAACATCTTATCCCTTGGTTTAAGTAAAGAAGAAAAATCAGCGATCGAGGATCTTTTCCTGCTAACTGATAAATCTATTTTATACGTAGCAAACGTAGATGAAGCAAGCATGCATACCGGAAATAAATTTTCTGCGGCACTGATAGAAGCAGTAAAAAATGAAGGCAATGAAGTGATCGTGATGACAAATGCCATTGAAGCACAAATCGCCGAGTTTGAAAGTCCCGAAGACAAAGCCATGTTCATGGAAGAATATAAAATGGAAGAGCCTGCACTGGATCGCTTGATACACTCCACCTATAAACTCCTGAATCTCTCCACCTACTTCACCGCCGGCGTACAGGAAGTAAGGGCCTGGACGATCCACAAAGGATGGAAAGCACCACAGGCAGCCAGCGTGATACATACCGATTTTGAAAAAGGTTTTATCAAAGCCGAAGTGATCGCTTACGATGACTTTATTAAGTACGGCTCCGAAGCCGCCTGCCGGGAGAACGGCCGCCTGCGCATTGAAGGAAAAGAATACCTGGTGCATGATGGCGATGTGATGCACTTCAGATTTAACGTGTAATGAGTTTAACCGCAAAGAGAACCTGGTCTGACGACCCCGTCTTGACCATTCCCATCTCATTTTATCGCCCACAAACCGAAACGATGTCGGATGTATTGTCATAACGACAATACAAAAAGTAAATCATCAGATCATTGATCTACAATGCAGTTTTTTTGTACGACTACAGCTAATTGCATAAATTTATGTGTTAGCAGCATTAACCGGCCCCCATGCACAAGAAAATCATCAATCACATTTTTATTTCTATTGGCTTGCTATTCTTGGCTTCTTGCACATTGTTTAAGCCATTGCCTCTAGAGCCATTTGAAAATACTAAAACGATGCAAGGGATTGAAAATTTCGGTTTATCGAGATTCAATGGCGATTACGAAATCATATCGGAAGACTCAAACTTTTGCACTTTAGACTACGCTTTTGTATATTCCGAATTATTGAATTCGAAAAAGCACACAACGATAAATGCTTATATAAATCTAGAGGCTATAGATGATGAGCGTATAAAAGCAAAGTTTTTCGTAAATAATGAAATAGTGCAAGAAAAAATAGTACAGGGTCACTTCATCGACAACTATTTCAAGTTCCATACAAGTCGATTGAAATTCAGGTTCCTAATTAATGTTTATAAACAACAAACAAATCGTCTTGCACTTTCAAAAGAAGGTGATTTATATTTAGACACAAATCGCGGAGGAATTGGTTTTTTTATAATAATACCAATACCACTTTCGGGTTCATCATTTGATACTTACAAATTGATGTTTAAAAGAAAAAAATAACTGCTGCTAACAAGGGTTTGCTACTATGGAGGCGGACGGAAGGAAATCCAGGCATTACCCCCTCTTCAGCTTTGGCTATGGGTTTGACCGTTTACTCTTTGGCTTTACTTTTTAAATAAAAATTCGTTTCTTTAATCAGGTTTTCAGCCGGAGTGGACACAGCAACGATTCCCCAAATCAGCAAGCCATCAACGTTGCCTGCAACTTCCAAGTTATCCTCTATTAACCAAGCGAATGCTTTATTAATATTATATTGTTGTGCTATCCGGTTTTTAAACTGAAGTTTAGTAACCAAAAAATGATAAAATGAAAAAAATAATAGTACTACTAATTGCCCTGAATATATTCACTTCAGCTTTTTGTCAAACAAAAATATCAAAAGAAACAAAGCTAAAGGAACAGATCATCGCACTTGAAAAAGCCGGTTGGGAAGCCTGGAAAAACAAAAATACAAGTTGGTTCCGGAATAATACAACAGAAGAATGTTTGTGGATCAATTCTGAAGGCATCAGTAATAAAGTTCAAATGATTAAATCGACTCAGGCAGACTGTGCTGTAAAAAGTATTTCTATAGATGATTTTAAATTTTTAATGCTGAATGAAAATGCAGTTCTTCTGACTTACGTTGCTGTTCAGGATGGATATTGTGGCAGTAAAAAACTGACTGAAAAAATCCGGGCATCTGTTAATTACGTTAAACGGGAAGGAAAATGGCTTGAGGCTTTTTACATGGAAACACCTGTTGTTGAGTAAACTTATTGTTTTATAAATGAGGCATTGTTCCTGCTCAAAAAATTATTTATGAAAAAACTGTTCTTCTTCTTGCCTTTAAGTTTCCTGGCCGGTCAATTTGTTTTGGCCCAATCACCCGATGTGCTAACGATCAGGAAATACGGAAATAAAAATGCCGGCAGCATCATCAACGAGTTCACTGAATTTCTTTCTTTGTCCAATGTGGCATTGGATACCCCCGGCCAGCAAAAGAATGCGGCCTTCATTATGGCAATGATGAACAAACGTGGTATTAAAAATGTGCAGCTCTTAAATGCTTCCACGGCAGGTACGCCCCCGGCTGTGTATGGTGAGGTACTGGTACCCGGCGCAAAACAAACCCTTATCTTTTATGCGCATTACGATGGGCAGCCTGTTAATCCTGCCCAATGGGCAAAGGAACTCGATCCGTTTCAGCCAAGGTTATTTTCGAATGCCATCGATAAAGCGGGGACTAATATTCCTTTTCCAGCAGACGGAAACTATAATAAAGAATGGCGGATATATGCCCGCAGTGCTTCTGATGACAAGGCAGGTGTTGCTGCCATTTTGAATGCATACGATGCAATTAATAAAAGCGGACTGACCCCTGGCTGTAATCTTAAATTTTTCTTTGAAGGTGAAGAAGAAGCCGGCTCCATTCACCTGAATGAGATTCTGGAAAAGTACCGCTCCCTGCTCCAGTCAGACCTGTGGATCATTTGCGACGGGCCTGTTCACCAGTCCGGGAAAAAACAGATCGTATTTGGTGTTCGCGGCGATACACACCTTGACCTTACCGTGTATGCATCCAAACGGCCATTACACAGCGGCCATTACGGCAACTGGGCTCCTAATCCCGCCATGATGCTGGTGAAATTATTATCTTCCATGAAAGACGATAATGGCAGAGTGACCATCAAAGGATTTTATGATGATGTGACGCCATTAACCGCTTCCGAAAGAAAAGCTTTGAATGAAGTACCATCGGTGGATGAACAAATGAAAAAAGAACTGGGAATAAGCACTGTTGAAATGCGGGGATCAACATTGAGTGAGGCGATCAACCAGCCTTCGTTAAATATTAATGGCATACAAAGCGGCAATGTAGGCAAACTGGCCTCCAACCAGATTCCAACCTTTGCAAGTGCAGTTCTTGACCTGAGATTGGTATTGGGCAACGATTGGAAACGGCAGCAACAAAAAGTGATCGATCATATTAAAGCACAGGGCTACTATGTTACAACAAATGAACCGAGTGATGAAGAAAGAGAAAAATATGCAAAGATCATAAAAGTCACACCCGGGCTCAATGGCAGCATCAATGCACAGCGTACCTCCATGGATCTGCCCATCATACAAAAAGTTATTGCGGCAGTTAAAAGCAGTTCCGGCGACCAGGTGGTACTGGAGCCAACGATGGGCGGCACCCTCCCACTTTTTTTATTTGAAGAATATTTAAATGCCAAAACTGTTACGGTTCCTGTAGCCAATCATGATAATAACCAGCATGCTGAAAATGAAAATATCCGCATCGGTAATTTGTTTAGTGGAATTGAAACCATGGGATCGCTGATGCTGATCAGGTAATTGCTCAGGCCTTCTTATGATGGATATCCTACAGTATAAAATCCTAACTTTAGCTGCACTACTGCAACGGCGCTCCTATTTTCAGTTTACTAAATAATTATTATTATGAAGAGACCGATGTTCCTTATTCTTTTAAGCATTGTTCTTGTAGCCGTCCGGAACGAACTTCCTGCGCAAACATGCGGCACCCGGCAACTAGATCCGAGAGTTGCGTCTTTTCTAAAAATGATCGGTAACCAGGATCTTTCCATTGAACAACTTCGTAAGATACCCATTGCCCGGATCAGGCTTGCAGGGCCACCATCAATACCCTATCCAAAGGAAGATGTACAACGCATTAAAATAACTGCCGACAGTATCCCGGTTTTGGTTTTTAATCCTGCGCATGCACAAAACCTTCCCATCCTAGTCCATTATCATGGAGGTGGTTTTATTTTGCCTTTATTGCCCGGGTTAGAACATGCCCTTTGGCAGGATGCAAAAAACTATGCAGCCATTGTTTTTGCTGTTGATTACCGTGTAGCACCTGAAAATAAATTCCCGGCTGCGGTAAACGACAGTTACAATGCCTTTAAATGGATCGCATCACACGGCAGCGAATTTGGAGGCGATACCAGCCGCATTACATTAAACGGAAACAGTGCAGGTGCTAACTTAGTGGCTGTGATAACGCAGAAAGCAAAAAAAGACGGCATCGTTAATAAAATAAAGTTGCAGGTATTGAACGGGCTTCCTGCAGATTGCAGTCCTCAAAACATGGAAACATCTGTCTCGTACCAGGAAAATGCCAAAGGATATTGGCAAACAAAAGCATCCTGCTATTTTTCTGTTGAATCATATGCTCCCGGCCAATACAAGAACCCGGAGGTATCACCCGGACTGACAGAAGACCTGAAAGGCCTGCCTCCTGCAGTGATCATTAATGCTGAGTTTGACCCCCTGAGAGATGATGGTATTTCATATGCAGCCAAACTACGGAAGAGTGGCGTGAAGGTTTGGGACAAATGTTTTGCCGGGCAGGTTCATTTGTTATTTGGATTGCCACCGAATGCAGAAGAACTAAAAGAACTCGAAACAATTGTAAAGGCAGCAATGAAAGAAAGCCTGAATAAATAATTTATCAATGCTGATGCTTCATACCGGGCATGTCGGGCATACCAGGCATTGCCATTTCTCCTGTCTTTAATTTAATGGGATTGATATTAAGTATTTCTGTCTCCTGCTTATCCTCTGTGATCTTTAAGAATTGATTTGGTTTTACATTTTTAAACAGTTGCCCGGTACCCGAAGCAGGCCATACAATTTTTATCTCATCAATAATAGTGGCTGCACCAATGCCAATGGTTTGCCGCAATGGGGAGGCCCCAAAACTTCCACCGGAGTTTACTTCCCGGTAGATGATTCGCTGCTTGCCGTTCTCTGTAATACTTATGGTGATCTTGGAACCAATGCCCTGCCTGTTCGACCTGGTACCTTCCAGTTTTAAACTTATCCAGTTATTATTCCCCTGCCCGGGATTAAGGAACAGTGCATTGTGATACGCATCGCCGATGTAGGCACCGCCGATCTCTTCAATGATATCCTGAGTTCCGTTATTATCAATGTCTGCAAATGAAACACCGTGCCCTTTCTGCAGGTGGCCCACCCTTGCCGCATTGGTAATATCCACAAAATTCTTTCCACCAATATTTTTGTACAGCCTGTTTGGTACGATGGATTTATAACTGGGATTGCCGGTACCTAAATAAAAATCAAGGAACCCGTCGTTGTCAATATCGCCAAAATTAGAACCCATGGCAAAGGCAACCTGGTTCACATCCATGGTGGAACTGATATTGGTAAATGTGCCGTTCTTATTATTAAGAAAGAGCATTACTTTTCCCGCCGGATCAGCAGAAGGATTCAGTGCCTCTTTGGCTGCATAATAAGAAAGCGCCCGTTCAAACTCATAGTTACACATAAAAATATCTAACCAGCCATCGTTATTGAAATCGAAGAACCAGGTTGGGAATGTGCGGTAATCTGAATTGGCAAAGCCGGCTTCGTTGGATACCATCTTAAACGAAAGCCCATATCCATTTGGACTTTCATTGTGCAACAGAATTTTTTGTCCGCCAAGTGTGGAGATAAAAATATCTGCCCACCCATCATTATCATAATCACCGGAAGTAACTCCTTTCACATAGCCAACAACACCAAGTCCGATAGAACCGGCCACATCGGTAAAAGTTCCGTTCTTATTATTGATGAATAGTTCGCAGGGATGCCGGTGATCGGGCACCATGGTCTCGTTACCGATAAATACATCCAGCCAGCCGTCGTTATTAAAATCATTCCAGGTAGCTGTTTGGGTTGGGTGTTCAGAAAAAATGCCTGCCTGGTAAGTAACATCGGTAAATGTTCCGTCGCCGTTATTACGAATGAGTGAATTGGGTTGTTCAAGCCCGGTATTCTGTCCCTGCCATCCTCCACGAAGAACAAAAATATCTATCCAGCCATCGTTATTGTAATCTGTCTGGCAAATATTAAGGCCGCCTTTGAATTTACTGATGCCCGATGCTGCCGATGCATCTGTGAATGTTCCATCGCCATTATTTTTATAATAATGCATCGGATCATCGAGCCCCCAGGCCGAGCAGATCATATCCAGGTTGCCATCGTTATTAAAATCATCAACGATCATTCCGCCGGAACGGCTTTTAAGATCAACACCCAAACTTCCGGCAACGTCTTTGAACGGTTTTACATTCACTTTTGACTTTGCATCCAGGCCGGGTATAAGCCATTGTTTGGGAACTTTAGCGGGATAACCACCCGTAACCATGTAGGCGATGTTAAGCAGCCAGCGTGAATCAAGGTCATTGGGATCATCTTTCAGGGCCATCTCAAAAAGCCGGATCGCATTCTGTGCAGGCAATTTATCCTGGTGAATTCCTTTACCCTGTATGGGAGAGATGCATGCTTCTGCAGAATGATAATTGACACAATTATTTCGTTCAGCCAAACGCATGTAAGCAAGTCCGAGTGCCGGAAAGACAAACTTGCGTGAGGCCGGAACATCTTTTACATACTCGGCAATTCTGCCAAACATAGTAACGGCATCCTGCTCCCTGCCGGCTTCCAGGTAAGCCTGTCCCAGGCGAAATCCAAGGTTCAGGTTTTCTGTGGGGTCTTTTGTTATCTGCAGCAATGAATCAAGATTTGCAACTTTTGCCTCCGAAGCAAACATATTTGCAGGATTATTAAGCCTGGCCCTCATTTGTTCCAGGTAATCGATCATTCTCTTTTCCTGGATGCTGTCTTCAGCTTTTCTCTTTGTATCAGCCGTTTGCTGGGCATTCACATTTCCGTGCATTAAATTAATGAAGAGAAATGCTGTGAACGCAAGTGCTTTGATTGTTTTTGTACAGTACATATAACAGGGAATGCGTAAAGGTATGGGTTTGCAAAATTATTGTTTTGATCTTTTACAACAACGGTTCATTGCATCTTCTGATCAGTATTTAATTTTCCTGTTTTACCAAGGCCGGAAATATAAAAGGCTCCTCGATCAAGGAGCCTTTTATATTTAATATTTTTTTACTTATTGGGGAAGTAACACTTTGTCAATAATATGATAAACCCCGTTAACCGCATGTTTATCCATAGTAAGGGCATTGGCAGTATAGCTGAATGGTGCTCCTCCCGGAGGGAAAGTACCATAGCTGGAGAACTTTAAGGAAGTTACTGCAGGGCCTAAATAAGTTGCCTGCGCCAGTACACCCGGATGAGCAGCAATGCTTCCGTTAACAAGTGTCTTTACAAAAATTCCTGCAGCCGGAACGTTATTGGAGAACACCCGGATGTTAGGCTGATATGGTGTAGTAGTACTTGTTGTTAAAGATGCAAAAAGGTGGTATGCAACTATTCCTTTCACAGTGGAAGCCGGTACTGCTCCATAAAAAGCAGGTGTAGAGAAGAAACTTGGGCCTAATGCCACCGCTGCATTCGCTTGAGCAGTTGCGATGACAGTACTGCCTGTTGCGGCCAACACCTGTGAATAGACCAATCCGAATATCAGTGTTTGAAAAGCTGCATCATTCGGCGCAAGCACTGTCATATTGGTAACACCATAGTTCATCAATGAATCAAATTTAGAAAGGCCAACAGCACCACTGTCTGCACGGGCAATAGCCGCACGGAAATAAGATAAACTAGCTTCTCCGGCTATCATTGTTTTTAAAGTAGCAGAAGGAGGCGCTGCAACAGAATAAGCGGTGTGA
>Ga0209023_10003205_pt1 | contig 19715 bp, 18 predicted proteins | sample LakOneMetagenome_FD_187468 | JGI IMG/M metagenome (GOLD analysis project Ga0209023, IMG submission 187468) | Freshwater and sediment microbial communities from Lake Erie, Canada (SPAdes) (version 2) | ecosystem: Environmental > Aquatic > Freshwater > Lentic | place: Lake Erie, Canada...
GTTCGGCGACGCGGACCAGGAGCCGGAGAAAAACGGCGAAACGGGGCAGCGCCGGGCAGCTGCTGAAGTGGAAATGGACACAGCTTAAACTAGCCGGCTGAGTGTCTTGACTGATGGGTCCACTTTAGTAGTTGTACCGCCTCCGGACATGCCGGCGTGGGCACTGTCTGGTTCAGCGGCACCGCTTCGGGCGGACGGGCCGATTGGGACCTCAACGGGCATGGTGGCGTTATGGTGAACTCTAGAGCCAATTTCGCTTACAGCTTCTCGCCACGCACGCAGATCACGTGGCGTATGGACACGTCGATCAATCGGAATCCGGGGGAGGGTGACGATTCGGCTGGTGGCCTCATGTTTTTCATCCCGTACCGCCACGGAAATCCAGCGCAGGATGAGGGTTGGATGTTCGGCGACGAGAACAAGGAAGGGGACTGGGTCTTGATGGCCACGCTTAATTCGAGGGACCAACCGGTCTATGGTGAATTCCAGGCGTACACGCAGACCGTTGCCCGGAGTTTCCCGCCTCCTGTCCCCGAAGCGCCCTCGCGAGCTATGGCGTCTGCCGGGCTGGCCGTAGTCGGCGCGGCCACATTTCTACGCCGCCGGCGGCGCCCGCATCGTTCCAGCTAGTGGGCCAGCAGTACCGGTAACGTCATCGACTTCACGACCGTGGCGGTGACCCCGCCCAGCACGGATTCGCGCAGTGGCGATCGCCCATAGCCGCCCATGACCAGAAGGCCCGCCTGTTCATCGTCCGCAGCGGACAGCAGGGCCGTCCCGACATCGACCGTATCCGGGTGATAGCGTGCTCGTGCTTTAACGCCATGGCGCTGCAGGTAATGCACCATTGGGGCGCACAAGGCGCCGTGCTCGTTGTCAGGACGGTCATGTCTGTAATGCACCGACATGACGCTCACACTGCTCGCCGACCGTAGCAAGGAAAGGGCGCCGGTAATGGCGCGGGTCGCTTCGATGCTGCCATCCCAGGCCAGCAGGGCTTTGCCCTGTATGCCGATGCCTCTGGCAGAGCGGGGTACGACCAGTAGCGGCCTTGCGCACTCGCGCAGCAAATAGCCGGGGAGGTCGCTGGCCGAGCCGCGTGTTGGCAGCGAGCGGTCGGGTTGGCTTAGCACGACGAGGTCCGCGTAGCGTGCATGCAGTGCAACGCCGGAAGCGTCGTCATCGATCACACGTTCTTCTGCCGCCAGCAGCCCCTGTTCGGACACGATACGCGAGAAGACCTGGAGGGACTGCGCGGCGTTCGCGCGCATTGCCGCGCAGAAGCTTGCCAGCGCCGTGCCTTCCCGCACGATGACGTCGGGTGGAATGAAGCGGGATATACCGGTCGGCGCGCAACCGGTCAGGTGGGCGTCGAAACTAAGGGCTACATCAGCGGCGACGCGGAAGCGCTGCTCTGCAGCCGGTCCGCCATCGACATGCACGAGGATGGTTTTGTATGACATCGCCTGTCTCCTGATACGGTTCATGCCAAAGTAGGCCGGCGGCTGTCGTCTGTCCACGACGAAAACGTCATTAGCAGCTTTGAATCACAGCAATTTGATGTGAGTCAAATTTTTTGTCGCGTCTTTGGTTAGTCTTTGTATTTCATCAAGCATTCAAAGGAGGGGCGATGAGTGTCCGCCATCTGGATCATTTTTTCACGGCAGACTCCGTCGCCCTGGTCGGGGCGTCAGCGCGCCCGGGCAGTGTTGGCGCGACCGTGCTGGCGAACCTGATGAGTGGAGGCTTCCATGGGGCGCTCTGGCCGGTCAATCCGAAATACCGGCAGCTGGAAGGGATGGCGGTCTACCCGCACATCGATGCGCTGCCGGCTTGTCCGGACCTGGCAGTGATTTGCACGCCCGCTGCCACCGTGCCGGACATCATTGCCCGGCTGGGGCGGCTCGGCTGCAAGGCGGCAGTGGTACTCAGCGCCGGACTCGACGCTGAGGGACCGGATGGGCGTAGCCTGCGCCTGGCCATGCTGGAGGCAGCCCGGCCCTTCCTGCTGCGCATCCTCGGTCCGAACTGCGTCGGGCTCCTGGTGCCGGTGCTGGGTCTGAACGCCAGCTTTGCGCCAGTGGCCGCGTTACCCGGCCGGCTGGCCTTCGTGGCACAGTCCGGTGCGCTGGTGACCACGGTGCTGGACTGGGCGCGCACCCGGCGCATCGGGTTTTCCTGCTTCGTGTCGCTCGGGGACGGAAGCGACGTCGATTTCGGCGACCTGCTCGACTATCTCGCGGGCGACCCGGGCACCGAAGCCATCCTGCTGTACGTGGAAAGCGTACGCGATGCGCGCAAGTTCATGTCCGCCGCCCGCCGCGCTGCGCGGGCCAAGCCGACTGTGGTCGTGAAGGCGGGACGGGTGCGCGAGGCCGCGCATGCGGCCTTCAGCCATACCGGCGCGCTGGCCGGTTCCGACGTCGTCTACGACGCGGCGCTGCGCCGGGCGGGCATGCTGCGGGTCTATACGACCGCAGAACTGTTCGATGCCGTGGCGATCCTTGCGCAGCCGCGCCGGCCGGCCGGGGACCGCCTGGCAATCCTCACCAATGGCGGCGGTCCGGGCGTGATGGCGACCGATGCCCTGGTCGCCGGCGGCGGCGTGCTGGCGCCGCTGTCCTTGGCAACGCTTGAGCGCATGTCGCTGGGCCTTCCTGCTACCTGGTCGCATGCCAACCCTGTCGATATCATCGGCGACGCACCCGTGGAGCGTTACCGGCAGGCGCTGGAGGCGCTGCTGGATGATCCTGGCGTGGATGCGATACTCCTGATCCATGCGCCCACCGCCATCGTCCCGAGCGCCGATATCGCGCGTGCGCTGCTGCCAATGCTGCGCGCCAGCCGCCGACCGGTACTGTGCTGCTGGTTGGGCGGCGACAGCGTCGCCCAGGCGCGCAGCCTGTGTCTGGATGCCGGCTTGCCGGTGTTCGACACGCCGGAAGGGGCCGTGCGCGGATTCCAGCAACTGGTCGATTACGGCCGCAACCAGCGCCTGCTTGACCAGGTGCCGCCGGCCGGCGCGCTGCCGGTGCCCGACCGGGCGGCGGCGCGCGCACTGGTCGCCAGCCTGCTTGCCAGCGGCTCGGGTGCGGTCGGGGAAGCAGACGCGAAAACGATTCTCGCCGCATATGGGATTCCAGTGGTGCGTACTGTCATTGTGCGCGACAGGGAAGCGGCATTCCTGGAGGCGCGGCGCATCGGGTACCCGGTAGCCCTAAAGATCCTTTCACCAGACATCGTGCACAAGAGCGATGTCGGGGGAGTGGCACTCGACCTGGCTGACGACACAGCACTCGGTACGGCGCTCGACGCCATGGTCGCGCGCGTGCGTGGCATGCTGCCGCAGGCGAGGCTGGACGGTTTTACGTTGCAGGAGATGGCGCGCCGCCCGCAGGCGCATGAGCTGATCGTGGGCGTTGCCACCGACCCGGTATTCGGACCTGTGATTCTGTTCGGCCAGGGTGGCGTCGCGGTCGAGGCCATGGATGACCGTTCGATTGCGTTGCCGCCGCTGAACCGTGTACTGGCTGCCGACCTGGTGGGCCGGACCCGCGCGGCGCGCCTGCTGGCAGGCTTCCGTGACCGCCCGCGCGCCGACCTCGATGCGCTCTATGATGTACTGGTGCGCGTCGGGCAGCTGGCCATTGACCTGCCCGAGCTGGCTGAACTTGACATCAATCCGCTGCTTGCCGATAGCGCCGGCGTGGTCGCCCTGGATGCCCGCATGCGGCTGACGCAAGTGTCGCCGGGAACCGATCCGCTGGCGCGCCTGGCGATCCTGCCGTACCCGCAAGCGCTCGAGCGGCACGTCGAGAGCCCGCTCGGGGCGCTGGTCCTGCGCCCGATCCGGCCCGAGGACGCGCGCGCGCACCAGGAATTCTTTCATGCGCTCACGCCGGAAGACGTTCATTTCCGCATGTTCGGCATGATGCGTGATCTGACACCGTCCCAGCTGGCGCGCTTTACCCAGATCGACTATTCGCGCGAGATGGCCTTCATCGCCACCCGCATGGCAGGCGCCCAGGAGGAAACGCTCGGGGTGGCGCGCGTGAGTATCGATCCGGACAACACCGTTGGTGAATTCGCGATCGTGGTGCGATCCGATCTCGCCGGCCACGGGCTCGGGCGCATGCTCATGGAATGCCTGCTCGATTACTGCAGGGGCCGCGGCTTGCCGCTGATGCGCGGCATTGCGCTCGAGGACAACACTCGTATGCATGCGCTGGCCCGGGCCTGCGGCTTCACGCTGGAGGCCAATGCCGACGGTACGATCGAGATGACGCTTGCCCTGCAGCCAGCGCGGAGTACCTTATGAGCGCTCAGGCTTCGCAGCGCCGGATCCTCGTCGTGCAAGGGCATCCCGACAACGCACACCAACACCTGTGCCATGCACTTGCGGGCGCCTATCTCGAGGGGGCGCGCGCCGCCGGCCACGTCGTCGAGGTCGTCGAGCCGGCGCTGCTGCATCTGCCGTTGCTGACCAGCCAGGAAGAATGGCAGGGTCCGGCATCGTCCGCGGTCGTGACTGCGCAGGAGGCGATCGCCCGGGCGCAGCATCTGGTCTTCATTTACCCGCTTTGGCTCGGCGACATGCCGGCCATGCTGAAGGGCTTTCTGGAGCAGGTCGCGCGGCCCGGTTTCGCGATCAATCCGGCGTCGCGCAATCCACTGCGGGCAGGTCTGCTGCGCGGGCGCAGCGCCCGCCTCGTCGTCACCATGGGGATGCCGGCCCTGGCATACCGGTGGCTGTATGGCGCCCACAGTATTCGCCTGATGCGCCGCAATATCCTCGGTTTCGCCGGCATCGCACCTGTGCGCAGCACGCTGGTCGGCGGCGTGGGCGCGCGTGACCCGGCACAGATCGAGTGCTGGTGCACGCGCCTGCGCACGATGGGTGCAGCAGCACAGTAGACGCGATGGCCCAACACCTGCTCAAGGTTCCAGTACGTAGCGACCGGGTGCCGGCGCCAGGCCGGCAACCGGCTCCGGCGGCGACCGCATCTGCCCGGCCCGGCCGGCGAGCCATGCTTCCCAGGCAGGCCACCAGCTCCCCTCGCGTTCCTCCGCCTCGCGCTCCCAGGTGTCCGGATCGACGTAGCGCGCATCGTGGGCGTGCGTCGCCATCCGGTAGCTGCGGCGCGGGGTCCCGGGTGGTGACACCACCCCGGCGTTGTGCCCCCCGGAAGTCAGCAAGAAGGTAACTTCAGTATCGGTCAAGGGCATGATCTTGTACACCGAGCGCCAGGGTGCTACATGGTCGGTGCGGGTGCCGACCGCGAAAACCGGAACGCGGATGTCGTTTAGCGAGACGGGACGTCCATCGACCAGGTAGCGCGCGCTCGCCAGGCTGTTGTCGAGGAAGAGCTTGCGCAGGTAGTCCGAATGCATGCGGTAGGGCATGCGGGTGGCGTCCGTGTTCCAGGACGCCAGATCGTTGTCCTTGTCCGGAATGTCGAGCAGGTAGTGGCGGAGGCGGCGCGACCAGACCAGGTCGTTCGAGCGCAGCAGCTGGAAGGCGCCCGCCATCTGGCGCGCGTCAAGGTAACCCCGCTCCCACATCGCGGCTTCCAGGAATCCGACCTCGCTGTGGTCGATAAATAAGGACAACTCTCCAGGTTCGGTGAAATCGACCTGGGCGGCCAGCAGGCTGATGCTGGCAAGACGCGAATCGCCATCGCGCGCCATGGCAGCTGCCGCGATCGCGAGCAGCGTGCCGCCAAGGCAATATCCGCAGGCATCAATGCCGGCCCCGCTGCTCTGCGCATCGACCACGTCGATGGCGGTCATGACGCCAAGGCGGCGGTAGTCTTCCAGGGACAGGTCGCGGTCTTCCGGGCCGGGGTTCTTCCAGGAGATCATGTACACCGTATGCCCGTGTTCGACGAGGTAGCGCACCAGTGAGTTTTCCGGCGACAGGTCGAGGATGTAGTACTTCATGATCCAGGCCGGCACGAACAGTAGTGGCCGCTCGTGGACGGCCGGCGTCGCCGGATCGTAGCGCAGTAACTCGATGAGGCGGTTGGACATGACGACCCGCCCCGGCGTGAGCGCGACGTCCGTGCCCGGCAGGTAGGCCAGCGGCGGCCTGGTGTCGGCCAGCGCATGCTGTGCATCGGAAGCGGCGCGCTGCACGCCGTGCAGGAGGTTGCGTCCGCCAGTCGCTGCTGTGGCCTGCTGGGCGGCGGGATTGGTCGCAATAAAATTCGACGGCGCCAGCGCATCGAGCAGCTGGCGTGCGACGAAGGTGACGACGTCGGTATGGTGTGGGGCGACGCCGCGTACGCCGCACGTTGCGTGATGCCACCACTGCTGCGTCAAAAGAAAGCCCTGGCTGGTGACGTTCCACGGCCATACGTGCCAGGCAGGATCGGAGAAGCGCTTGTCCTGGGCCAACGGCGCCAGCGGTTCGGCAGCCGGGCCGCCGACTGCGGTCAAGGCGTATTCCAGCCAGCGCCGGGTGCTGGCCTGCGCCAGAAGCGCCAGCTCCGTCTGCTTGTCCGGCGACAATATTAAATGGCTTGCCCAGTCCTGCCAGGCCAGCGCCAGGGCTGCGGGCGAGACGTGTGCAGTGAAGCGGCCGAGCCAGGCATGCAGGGCCAGGTCGGCCGAATACGGCTGGGTGCTTCCTTCCTCAAGGGGCGCATGTCGCCCACCCTGCCAGGTACTGCCTTCGCGCCGCAGTTCGCTAGGCGGAATGTCGTTCGGCGCGGCTTGCATGGCTCAGTGCGCGATGAGCAGCGGAATGTCGGCGCGCTCCAGCAGTTCGCGCGTCACGCCGCCGAGCACCCATTCGCGGTAGCGGCTGTGGCCAAAGGCGCCCGTCACCATCAGCCCGGCGCCACTGTCGCGGGCCAGCGCCATCAGCGCTTCGCCTTCGGTCGACGTAGTGCGCTCCCGCACCACCTCGACGCGCACGCCGTGCCGCGCAAGGTAAAGCGCCATGTCTGCGCCAGGCTGTTCGCCGTGCAGCCCGGAGCGCTGGTCAGGATTGATCACGGCAAGCTGGACGGTCGACGCCCGCTGCAGCAAGGGCAGCGCGGCGGAGATGGCACGCAGGGCCTGCATGCCTCCGTCCCAGCCGACCACTGCAGTGCCCGGGATCACCCCATTGTCATAGCCGGAAGGCACAACCAGCACGGGACGGGCGCCGTGCAGCGCGACGTATTCAGGAAGGTGCGCCACACGCCCGAGGGTGGCGGGCAAGCCACTGCCGGCCTGGTCCTGGCTAAGCACCACCAGATCGGCGTAGCGCGATTCCAGCAGCAGGGCATAGGCAGCGTCATCGTCGTTCGGGTGCCCCTCGAACGATTCAACGCCGAGGCGGACAGCCTCGCGCCTGAATACGGCGAGACGCTCCTCGGCGGCATCGCGCAGGCCCTGGAAATCGGATTCGGGGAGGGAGACCGGTGCCCCGAAGGAGCCAGTCAGCACCGCATAGTCGAGCCAGCTGATGCCGGTCGCGGTCATGCCGATCAGGTGGGCGCCATGGTCGTTGGCAAGAAGGGCCGCAGCGCGTAGTCGGCTGTCCTGCCCGGCTGCGCCGTCGACGTGCACGACAATCGTCTTATACATGTCAATTCCTTTCGGGGAATGCAGGACACCCAACGGGACCGCTCAGGTATCCTCTGTCGTAAGGGAAAGCTTGAACAACTGTAGAACTTCTGGCGCTGGAAGTCAGGTGCGCATTTGACGCTAATCAAATCTGTGTTCAATTCAATCACTACGCAGAGCCCGGAGCAGCGGCTGGTCGAGCCGGTAGATATCATCGGTAAACAGCGCGCGCCCTGCCCGGTCGGTGACCGCAGTTGCATAGAACAGGACCACCGGAATCGGTGTCGCGAGTGCTACCTTGCGTGTCGGGCCGGGCCGCATTGCTGCGGCAACCTGGCCGGCGCCCCACTGTTCGTGATCAGCCAGCACGAATTGCGCGAGTTCGGCTGGGTGCTCGACGCGGATGCAGCCATGACTCAGGTCACGGCGTGTCCGTCCGAACAGCTCCTTCGATGAGGTCGAATGCAGGTAGATGTTCATCGGGTTCGGCATTGCAAACTTCACCTCGCCGAGCACGTTCGTGGCGCCAGGCCGCTGCCTTACCCTGACCGTACCGGAGCGGATCCGGCCAATTGCCTCCGCGCCGGACATGGACAGCACGAGTCCTCCCGTCGACACCAGTTCCATGTCGTTCTGCTGCAAATACTGCGGATTACGTGCCAGCTTTGGGACGATCTCGCCGAGTTCTATACTGCGCGGTACATTCCAGTAAGGGTTGAACTCGAGGTGACGCAACTGGCCGATAAACAGGGGCGTCGGCGTACCGGCGGCCTTGCCGACAATCACGCGCATCTCGAGGGCCTGGCTTGACGGGTCGCGCAAGTCGACCGCCCACAGGCGAAATGCAGGCACGTTGATTGCCACGATGCGGCCTGTCGGCTGTGGCGGCAACCAGCGCAGGCGCTCCAGCGTCAGCGTGAGCTGTTCCACGCGCCGGGTGAGCGGAACTGACAGGGCGGCAAGGGTATCGGGCCCCAGCACACCGTCCTCCTCGAGTCCATGGCGAAACTGGAAGCGGCGGACGGCAGCTGCCAGTTGGGCGCTGTAGACCTGTTCGTGCGCACCCGTGGCCTCGGCGGCGAGGTCGCCCAGCATGCCCAGGCGTTCATGAAGGAGCGCGGCGCCGGCGTAAGGGGTTCCGGCAACAAGGCCCGGCCGCGGAGCCGCAGGCAGGGCAGGCCATTCCGGCGCCATCCGGGCCAATTCACGATATTGCGCCAGGGTAGACCGGACTCTGTCGTACAACGGGATGGCGGGAGCCGCCGCGCTGACGGCCCGCTTCAAGTGCCGCTCGTTGACGGCGCTGCGAAGGGATTCAACCAGATCGATGCCGGCAGTCTGGTCCGGTGGCTGGCGGTAGGGTGATCTCGCGCGGCCTACATGCAAGTCGGCCATGAACTGGAGCATCGCGGTGCTGAGGTCGCGTTCGAGCGCATCGTCGGGAAGGCCGCTTTGCAGCCGCTCCAGTCTGCGTGCCAGCGCATCTGCACCGTAACGGCGGGGATCGAGGCCATGGGTCGCGGCGTCACCCAGCAAGTCCAGGGCCAACCGGGCCTGCTCCTGCTCGTTCGCAAGCCAGCGCGGCGCCGGACCTGCGGAATACAGGCGCGCCACCATCCCGGCTGCGTTCACCGTGCGGGGCAGGGAAGGCACTGCCGAACTGGCCGACGTGCCTGTTGCCGTGTCGGCAGGCGTGGAGGCGAGGCCTGCCTGGGACAGCAGGAGCAGGAAAACGCACGCGAGTTGTCCTGGGAGAAGCCGAACGCGGCCGGACATATGGATGCGCATGTGCTCTGAATGGAAATGGAGATTGGATCAACGATATCCGCATGCTCGATAGGATGGCTTTGACACAAATCAAAATAACAAGAGATGAATGTGTTACGCGTCCATCAACTGAGCTGTGGGCCAAGGAGGGCAGGGTTGTAGATGCCTTCGCGGAGTAGCGTAGCGTGGTGTCGCCCAAACTTGATCTGCGTCAAACAAAAACTTGATCGGCGCCCCCACACTGATTTCGTTCTAAAGCTACCCGGATCCGTCCGCGTCAAGGCCGCCATGTTTCGCAAGATTCTTGTACCCACCGACGGATCCGCCCTATCGGAAAGCGCGGCGTCTGCTGCCGTGGCGCTTGCCCGCGGAAGCGGCGCCGAGATCGTCGCCCTGTCGGTCGCGCAGCAGTGCGATCCGCCCTGTGCGATGGTCGACGACGGCACCTGGGCGGCGCAACGGGAGCGTGCACTGAACGCCGCGGCGCAGCGGGCGGGCAGGGTAGCGCGCCTGGCGCACGAGGCGGGCGTGCCGCACAGCCTGGTGACTGCGATGGCCTCGTCCCAGCACGACGAACTTATCCGGGTGGCGCTTGAGCTGCATTGCGACCTGATCTTCCTGGCCGCGCATGGCCAGTGCGGCGTGACCAGACTGATCGCGGGACGGGTGCCCCAGCTCGTGCTCGCCTATTCACCCGTGCCCGTGATTCTTTACCGCGGCGGCACGGTGCCCGCATGAACCTGCATTCCCTGGAGGCTGAACATGTACAAGCGAATCCTGTTGCCGACCGACGGTTCGGATGCATCCCAGCGCGCCGTCGTTGCGGGTGTTGCCTTCGCCCGGAGCCTGGGCGCGGAGGTGGTCGCCATGACCGCGACCCCCGCATTCCATTCCTTTACCACCAAGGCCGAGATGTTGGAGCTAACCCCGGAGCAATACGCGCAAACCAGTCGGGAGCGCGGGCAGCACATGCTGGATGAAGTGGTAGCCGCGGCGCGCGATGCCGGGGTGTCTTGCACTAGCGTGCAGAAAGTGTCGGACAGTCCCTACGAAGCCATCATATCCGCCGCGCGCGACCATCAATGCGATCTGATCGTGATGGCGTCGCACGGCCATCGGGGCATCAAAGGCCTGCTGCTTGGCAGCGAGACGCAGAAGGTGCTGGTGCACAGTGCCATCCCTGTGCTGGTGCATCGCTAGGCACTGCCACACTTCCAGGACGAATGATCATGTACCCACGCATACTTGTACCCACCGACGGATCGCCTGTCTCGGCGCTCGCCGCGCAGGCGGCAATCGAACTGGCGCACGCTTGCGGCAGCAGCATCGTTGTGCTCTCGATCGCGGTGCCCGAGGCGCCCTTCCCGTCGGTTGAAGGGGGCATGGTGTTCGATCCAGGGCAGCAGCTCGATATCCTGCTTGAGCACGCCCAAGGCTTTGTCGGCACGCTGGCCCAGTCCGTACGGCACGCGGGCGTTGACTGCACGCCCGTGGCCCGGATCGCCACGGATCCTGGGCAGGCCATCGTCGACGCCGCGCGGGAATACGGCTGCGACCTGATCGTCATGGGCTCGCATGGACGACGCGGCCTGAGCAGGCTGTTGGCTGGCAGCGTCACCCAGGAAGTGCTTGCCAATGCACCGGTTCCGGTCATGGTGTTCCGGCCCGCGCTGTCTGGGGAGAAGGTCCGTGAGCTGGCGCGGGCCTGTCCCGCCAGCCAGCAGGAGTGATGACCCGTTTCATGAACACTGAGGAACAGCGCCCCATGGCGCCTCTTCTTGCCGCTGGCGATAGCGATACGGGCAGCGAATACAAGGTCGAGACACCGGCGGCGAATCGCGTATGGCGCAGTATCCATGCCTCATGGAGCCACCTCTGCGGTACGCTCGATCCCGCTGACGAACGCGAGTTTGGCGTGGCGCTGGACCGTAGCTTGTCCGACCTGCTGCCCGTGCTCGGCGCGGTGTTCGGTGTGGCTGTGGTCTTGTTTGCCGCCTGGGATTACTGGGTCGCGCCGGATCGTGCATGGACGACGGCGATGTTGCGCTTTTCTTTCGTCTTCGTCGGCGCGCTGGGCTACGCCAGCTGGAGCCCGAGGTTTTCCGTGGCATGGCGCTGCGGCCTGGTCTATGTGACGCACTCCGGCGCGATGATCCTCAGCTCCGCGCTGCTGCCAAGCGGGCTGGTGCTGGCCTTGCCGGCGATCACCGGGTCCTTGTTTTTGCTCGCATTGGTCGAGCCGCGCCTGTACCGCTTCTCTCTGACGATCGTGTTGCCCTCGTTACTGTTCGCCGTTCTCGGCGCTTCAGTATTGCCGCAACAGATATTTGTCAGCAGCATGCTGGTCTACATGGTGACGTTGACACTGGCGGTGGCGGTGGCAGTGGCTCAGGGACGGCGGCACCGCGCCGCCTTCCTCACCGAACGGGCACTCGCCTATGCAGCCCACCACGACAGCCTCAGTGGCGTCCTCGCACGCGGCCATCTGGTCGAGTTGGCGAACCATGACGTGGCGCTTGCGTTACGCTATGGCCGCCCCCTGGCGATCGCCATGGTCGATATCGACTTCTTCAAGCAGGTGAACGACCGTTTCGGGCACCCTGCAGGCGACGCGCTGCTGTGCGAGGTCAGCAAGGTGTGTTCGGCGCAGCTGAGGGCAAGCGACTATTTTGGACGGATCGGGGGCGAAGAGTTCGTCTGCGTCATGCCGGAAACCACCGAGGACGATGCGGTGGCGTGTGCCGAGCGGATGCGTGCCGCAGTCGCGGCTATCCGGCTCGAGACGCAGGCGGGGACAATCGGATGCACGATCAGTATTGGAATTGCGGCGCTGCAACAGGGGCATGCGGACTTCGGCAATTTGCTCGCCGCAGCTGACGCCGCCATGTATCAGGCCAAGTCGAATGGCCGCGACCGTGTCGAGCTGTCGCCGCGCCATCCCGGTTACTGAGCGATCAGCGGTTTGTCGTCTGACATCGTCAGAAGCGCTTCCAATCCTTCGTGGTCGAGCAGCTCGATGTCGCGCTTGTCGAGGGCGATCCAGCCCTCGTCGCGGAAGCGCCCCAACAGGCGGCTGACGCTTTCAATCGTCAATCCGAGATAGTCGCCGATGTCGGCACGCGACATGCGCAGATTGAAGCGCCGCCCCGAGAAACCGCGCTCGGCATACCGTGCGGACAAGTCCAGCAGCAGGCTGGCGAGACGCTCGGTTCCATTCATGTCCGCATACAGGAGTACCGCCTGTTCACGCGCGATCTCGTGGCTCATGGCGCAATGGAAGCGGTGCATGAGGGCCGGCGAATCGTGCATTGCCTGCTGAAACCTTGCGTATGGGATCTCGCAGACCTCGCTGTCTTCGAGAGCCGTGGTGGTACAGCCGTGGCGTCCCGTGTGGATTGCATCGAGACCCATTAGTTCGCCTGCCATATAGAACGCGGTGACGTGCGGAAGCCCATGGTGATCGGGTCGCGACGATTTCAGGTGGCCGTAGCGGACGGCGTAGATCATGGCGAAAGGCTGTTCCTTGCGGAACAGGATGTCGTCGCGCTGGAGGCGCCGCCGATACCCGATCATGCCGGCAAGCAGGGCAAGATCCTGGCCGTTGACGCCTGATGGCAGACACAAGTCGCGGGCTACACAGCGGGAGCAGCTGGTTCGCAGTGGAGCCGGCACTTGGATGCCGGGTTGAAGCGACAAATCGTTCATATCTCCCCCAGGTCGGCGGACGAGCCGATAGAACAGTATCCTGCAGGTGAGCCGATTCAGCAAGGCCGCAGAATGCATTGTTCGCGGTAGCCGGTGTCAGTCATCCGGTGGATTTCGCCTGCATTTTGATTTGAATCAAATGCCGGACGTGACAGTCCTCCTGTCGCCAGCTTACAGTCGCCTAGGCGGGCACTGATCCGCAATCATCAGGGAGACTTATGGACTGCCGCGGGGCCAAGACCGGAACGACCAGCGCGAGGCGGCATCCCGTCATGGTCGCGCGCTATTTTCGCGTCGAGGTCACATGAGCTTGGACCGGCAGGGCCTCGCCCAGGTGGGACTGGACAGCGCGGAGGTGGCCAGGCGTCTCGCCCGGGACGGACCCAACTGCCTGCCCGGTGCCGGAGGCCGGCACTGGCGGCGCATCGCTGCGGACGTCGCGCGGGAGCCGATGTACATTCTGCTCGTTGGCGCCGCCATCTTGTATCTATTGCTGGGGGAGCCACACGAGGGTGCTTTCCTGCTCGGCATGGTGGTGCTGATGCTCTGCATGACACTGGTCCAGCAGGGACGCACCGAGCGCGCACTACAGGCCCTGCGCGACCTGAGTTCGCCGACCGCGCTGGTACGGCGGGACGGCGAGGTGCGCCGCGTCCCTGCCGGCGAACTGGTCGAAGGAGACGTGGTCGAACTGGCAGAGGGTGACCGCGTGCCGGCCGATGCCCTGCTGCTCGTTGCCGCAGGTCTGATGGTGGATGAGTCCCTGCTTACCGGGGAGTCTGTCCCGGTGGGAAAGCTGGCCGCGCCGCAAGGTAGCGCGCTGGCCATCCCGGGGGGCGCCGATCTGCCTTGGATCTTCTCCGGGACATTGGTAGTGCAGGGGCATGGCCTGGCATGTGTCAGCGCCACCGGCGCCCGCAGCGAGATCGGCCGCATCGGTGCGGCACTGGACCAGATCAAGGCGCCGCCAGGCCGGCTCCAGCGTGAAACCACGCGGCTGGCACGCCGCTTCGCGCTACTGGGCGGCGCGGTTAGCGCGCTGCTGGTCGGGCTTTTGTTCCTGCGCGGAAACGATCTGCTGCAGGCCTTGCTCGCGGGCATCGCCCTGTCAATGTCGATGCTGCCGGAAGAGTTTCCTGTGATTCTCACCGTCTTCCCCGCCATTGGTGCGTGGCGCCTCGCGCGCAGCCAGGTCCTGACGCGCAGGCTTGCCGCCATCGAGATCCTTGGCTCGACCTCTGTGCTATGCGTCGACAAGACCGGAACCCTGACCGAGAACCGCATGGCCGTGGCGCGCCTGTGGCGCAGCGGCAATTTCCATGAACCTGCAACAGGCGTCCCGGTACCCGGACCGCACCGTGAATTGCTGGCCTGCGCGCTCAGGGCCAGCCGTGCACTCGGCAGCGATCCGATGGAAGCCGCGTTCTGGCACCTAGCGGCGGACGCGTTGCCCGATGCGGGTGTTGTTCCTCCAGAATGGTCGCTGGTGCATGAATATGGCCTGACCCCCAAGCGCCCGGCACTGGTCCACGTGTGGGATTGCGGTGACGGTGCGGTGCAGGTAGCGGCTAAGGGTGCGCCCGAAACGATCGTCGCGCTCTGCCGCGCCGACGCATCCCTGCGTACCGAAGCGCTGGCGGCCGCGGCGCAGATGGCCGCCGCCGGGCTGCGGGTGCTGGCCGTAGCGCGTGGGAACCGCGCTTCCTCGCCTTGGCCGGAAGATCCCGCCCTGTTCGACCTCGAGCTGCTTGGCCTGATTGCGCTGGCCGATCCGCTGCGTGCCGATATCCCGGAGGCGGTGGCGTCATGCCGGGAGGCTGGCCTGCGCGTCGTGATGATCACCGGCGACCATCCAGAAACGGCGCGTGCGATCGCGCGCCAGGCCGGCATCGGCAGCGGTGGGACACTCACCGGCGCAGAGATCGCAGCGATGGGGCGAGATGCGCTAGCCCGCCGCCTCGACGGGGTCGACGTCTGCGCGCGCATTGCACCCCAGCAGAAGCTGGACATCGTGCAGGCACTGCAACAGGGTGGCGCTGTCGTGGCGATGACGGGAGACGGGGTCAACGACGCACCGGCCCTGCGCGCCGCGAACGTCGGTGTCGCGATGGGCCGGCGCGGGACCGACGTCGCGCGTGAAGCGGCTGAGCTGACCCTGCTCGACGACCGCTTTGCCTCGCTGGTCGACGCGATCGCGTCTGGCCGCCGTATATTCGGCAACATGCGCAAGTCGATGTGCTACGTGATGGCGATGCACGTGCCAATCGCCGGCATGGCGCTGCTGCCGGTGCTGCTTGGCTGGCCGGTAATGCTGTATCCGCTACATATCGTGTTCCTGGAACTCGTCATCGATCCTGCCTGTTCGCTGGCTTTCGAAAATGAACCGCCAGAAAAAGACTTGATGCGCAGGCCGCCACGGGCAATCAACGAAAGTCTGTTCGGCCGCGACGCCGTTGTCAGTGCGCTGGTACAAGGCACCTGGGTATTGGCGCTTTTGCTGGCGCTATATGGCTGGGCTCTGCACCACCTGTCCCAGCCCGAGGCGCGCACGATCGCATTTTCCGCTCTGGTGCTGTGCAATCTGGCACTGCTGGTATCGAACCGCCAGCGCGGCGGTATCGGCGGTATCTTGCGCGTTGCCAATCCGGTGTTCTGGGCCATCGCTGCGGTGGCGTTGACGCTGCTGGCGCTCGTTGTCTACCTGCCGGCGGCGGCCACCATGCTGCGTTTGACACCGCTTCCAGTGGAGTCCCTGGCAGTAGCCGGACTGACGGCCATGATCGCATTGTCGGGCCTCGAACTGCGCAAATGGCTGGTCTCGCGTCCGTCGTCCACGCGGCAGCTTGCCGGCCATTCGCGCTAGCTTCAATGCAGAACCATTGTCCAGCTTGCTGTGTAGCTCTGATCAATTTGATTTTAGTCAAACACAGTGGATAGGCATGCGCACAAACTGCAGGACTCTGAATCAATGTCAAGACAGGGCAGTTACATGACTCCAGTTCTACTGCGCACGCAATATCCACACTCAATGATGCGGGCGCTGACGCTCGCACGTCAGCGCCTGCTTGTCCACGTAAACGATATCGCACGCCAACCGGACGAGTGCTTTTCCCGTGCATTCGCCGGTCTGGTTGCCGCTGTCGAGAGCGCCTTCTGCCAGGAGGAAAATCTGATGGAGGCGGCAGCGTATCCGCGTTTGCACGAACAGCGGAAGGACAACGCGATGCTCCTGCGCGCCCTGCATCATGCTGCAGTGCAGGTCGAGAGCGGGAATATTGCGATTGGTCGCGAGGTCACCGCGGCATTGCCGGACCTGTTGTCTTTGCATCGCTTGAGTGCATTGCGCATGCTGAGCCATGGCGTGACCGGCCAGCGTGCAGGAGTGTCCCTGCGCAACGGCCGACTGAGGATCCACGCGGGCTCCCTGCGGCGGCCAGGGGAGCGTGCGCGATGAGCTACCGGACCATGCTGGTCCACGTGGACCTGTCTCGCCATGCGTCGGAGCGCATCCGGCTCGCCGCGCAACTGGCCCGCGCACATGACGCACACCTGATCGGCACTGCCGCGATAGGGGTGTCGCGCGAGGTTTTCCCGCACGGCTACCAGTCTACGCCGGGCAGCCTGGAAGCGAGCTACTTCGATCCCCTGCGCGACAACGCGACGCGGGGGCTCGAACAGTTCGGAAGGATCGCCGGGGAAGCGGAGGTGTCGCACGAGGCCCGCCTGGTCTGTGACCTGGCCAGCGACGCGCTGGCCAGGCTGGCGCGGTTCAGCGACCTGGTGATAGTGAGCCAGGACGATCTGGCCGAAGCGCTGGCAGAGACAATCGGGCGGATACCCGAATACGTCGCGTTCACCAGCGCCCGTCCGGTCCTGGTACTGCCATGCGCGCCTGTCGCGGGCGATCTGGCGCGGCATATTCTGGTCGCGTGGAATGGCAGCAAGGAATCGTCGTCGGCGATGCAGGCCGCGATTCCCCTGCTGCAGCGCGCAACGCGTGTCAGTGTCGTCTCGTTCCGATCGCCGAACGATACCGATTTGCAGGAGGTGCACTACCAGGCCGACCTTGCAGCCTTCCTGGCTCGCCACCAGGTACGCGCGGAAATCCTTGCGTTCGACCGCCACATCGATGGGGGACACGCGTTGCTCACAATGGCGGAGCAGGAGGCCTACGACCTCATTGTGATGGGCTGCTATGGCCATTCGCAGTTCCGTGAACTGTTCCTCGGCGGCGTGACCAGGACGGTCTTGCAAGACGCGAAGATTCCGATACTCATGGCCCGTTGAGGTGGACTCAGGGTTCCGTGTGAAAGTCTGAGGGGATGATATGAAGATGATGAACGCAGCAGTATTCACCGGCCCCGGCCGCATCGCACTCGACCGCAAGCCGGTGCCGGTGGCCGGCGCCGGCGAAGCTGTGGTCAAGGTGACGATGACCACGATCTGCGGGACAGATGTCCATATCCTCAAGGGAGAGTATCCGGTCGTTCCCGGGCTGACCATTGGGCATGAACCCGTCGGCGTCATTGCCGAACTCGGGCCTGGCGTGCAAGGATATGACGTCGGCCAGCGTGTCGTGGTGGGTGCGATCACCCCCTGCGGCCAATGCCATTCGTGCCTTGAAGCGCATCAATCCCAATGCGGTGGCCATGCCATGGGGGGGTGGCGGTTAGGAAATACCATTGACGGCTGCCAGGCCGAGTACGTTCGGGTACCGTTCGCGATGGCCAACCTGGCCCCGATTCCGGATAACCTGACCGATGAACAGGTTCTGATGTGTCCTGACATCATGAGTACCGGCTTCGGTGGCGCCGAGAACGGCGCTATCCGGATCGGCGACACGGTGGCTGTCTTCGCCCAAGGGCCGATCGGCCTGTGCGCCACGGCAGGTGCGCGCCTGCGTGGGGCCAGCCGGATCATTGCGGTCGATACTGTGCCGGCTCGCCTCGACATGGCCAAGCGGCTGGGAGCGGACCATGTCGTCGATTACCGCACGACCGATCCGGTCCAAGCGATTCTCGAGTACACAGACGGCCAGGGCGCCGATGTCGCAATCGAAGCGCTGGGCACCCAGCAGACGTTCGAGAGCTGCCTGCGCGCACTTCGTCCGGGCGGGACACTTTCTAGTCTGGGGGTATATTCGGGCAAGTTGAGCTTGCCGCTCGATGCCTTTGCTGCTGGACTCGGCGACCACAAGCTCATCACGACATTGTGCCCCGGCGGCAAACACCGCATGCGCCGCCTGATGAACATCGTGGCTTCCGGCAGGATCGATTTGCGGCCCCTTGTTACCCATCGGTTCCCGCTGGAGCAAATCGAGGAAGCCTACGAGCTGTTCGCCAACCAGCGCGATGGTGTGTTGAAGGTGGCAATCGTGCCTTGAAGCGGGACGAGGCTGCAGTCAGCAGCCCGAATCCCCGGCTGGCCTGGCGCGTTCACGCCACGGCGTGCGGTATTTCGGGGAAGTCGGGTGGTGATATATCGCGGGGGTCACGCAGCAGCAGGACCGGGATTTCCGAATTGGCCAGGACGTGCTGGGCAACGCTACCCGCGAAGAGCTTGTTGGCGTCGTTTGGCCCATGCGTCCCCAAAACGATCAGGTCACAGCCGTACTCCTCTGCTACCCGGATGATGTCGGGGCCCGGTGCTGTGGACAGAGGAGTGACTGCTTCGCAGCTGACTCCATTCGCGTGCGCGATGCGCCCCACGGTGTCGACGTGTGCCAGCGCGGCGTCGCGAGCGCGTGTCAACTCCGCCTGCGCATCAGGCATCGCTGCAGCACTGTCTCTCATTGAGAAGCGCGGTTGCGCAACCGATACCGCAACGATGCGGCCTGCCCCCGAGCGTGCGAGCAAAGTAGCCATTTGTGCAGCGCGGACGGCGAGCTCGGAGCCGTCTGTGGCGATGCATACTCGTTCAAGGAACATGATGGTTTGCCTTGGCTGACAAAAGTACAGCATTGCCATTTACAACCCGGTTCAGTTTGATCGAAATCAAAATATGTTTTGGTTCTCGAAAAGGGGCGTGGCTCCACCAAGCTTCGGTTGCCTATCTAAGGCTGAGGGCAAGATCCTCGGGATGCCTTCGAAAACAACGCCAGAGCAAGGTGAAGCCATTGGGAAAGGATACATGGTCAAAGAGAGTGTTAGCTCCTTGGTGCCGCTGCACGAGGTTTTCAGGTCCACTGTTCTGACGATTGTGAAAGCGATGTGCGGCGGCTTCATTTATGGCTGGGCCATCAGATTCCTACGTAAGTGATCATTAGAGGGCCACCATAATTTCCTGCGCAAGTGCTTTTCTTGATCTGTCAGCAAAGGGGCGATCTCACCAAGGCGTCAAGAAAGTCTTTGGCAGTGCTGAGCCGAGAGAAACGGGCGGCTTCTTTGATCTCGCGTGGCAGTGATAACCATTCCCTCTCACCCTTCAACCGGCCGCTCCGGTCGCCCGTTAGCAGGTGCCATACTTGCGCCACTGCACTTATCGCGGCTGGTTTTTCAGGTGCAGGCATCAGCACAGCCGCCTCGTCCATCCAAAGAATCTTCGAGCACGTAGGGCAGCGCCCTGTAGTGGTCAAGTAATTTCGGACACGACGATAGGTTCTTTCGCTGCCATGGTGCGTTCATAGACGCTGGGCGGCAAATTGCCCAATACTGAGTGCAGGCGTTCACAGTTGTAGAAGCCGGCGATGT